>Ga0138256_10007590_pt1 | contig 11426 bp, 11 predicted proteins | sample KNB2016incub_MG_FD_105486 | JGI IMG/M metagenome (GOLD analysis project Ga0138256, IMG submission 105486) | Active sludge microbial communities from wastewater in Klosterneuburg, Austria - KNB2014incub_MG | ecosystem: Engineered > WWTP > Activated sludge > Unclassified | place: Austria...
CACGACCTGCAGGACCTCGCGCTCGAGAGCCTGCGCGGCCAGATCGCGCTCGTCTCGCAGAACGTCGTCCTCTTCAACGACACGGTGGCCGCCAACATCGCCTACGGGCAGGGCGAGAAGGCCGACGAGGCCGCCATCCGCCGTGCCGCGGAGGCCGCGCACGCGATGGGCTTCATCGCGGAACTGCCGGCGGGCCTCGCGACCGAAATCGGCGAGAACGGCGCCAAGCTTTCCGGCGGCCAGCGCCAGCGCATCGCCATCGCGCGCGCCATCCTCAAGGACGCACCCATCCTGCTGCTCGACGAGGCCACCTCCGCGCTCGACACCGAAAGCGAGCGCGCGGTGCAGGCGGCGCTGGAGGCCCTCATGCAGGGGCGCACGACCATCGTGATCGCCCACCGGCTCTCGACCGTCGAGAAGGCCGACCGCATCGTCGTCCTCTCGCAGGGCCGCATCCACGAGGTCGGGACGCACGCCGAGCTCCTCGCGAAAGGCGGCATGTACGCGGGGCTGCACCGCCTCCAGTTCGCGGGCGCCTAGCGTGGAGCGGCTGCGCATCCTGCACACGGAATCCTCGCTCGGCTGGGGCGGGCAGGAGATCCGCGTGCTCACCGAGGCGCGGGCCCTCGCCCGCCGCGGCCACGCGATGACGATCGCCGCGCCGGCCGAATCGCGCATCTTCGAGGCGACGCGCCGCTACGGCGTCGAGGGCGTGGCGATCCCCGTCGGGCGCAAGTCCGTGGGCGGCCTGCTCGAGATGCGGGCGCTGCTTCGCGACCGCGAGTTCGACGTCGTCAACACGCACAGCTCGACGGACAGCTGGCTCGTGGCGGTGGCGGCGGCCAGCCTTCGCCGCGCGCCGCCCCTCGTGCGCACGCGCCACATCTCGGCGCCGGTGCCGCGCAATTTCGCCACGCGCTGGCTCTACGCGAGCGCGACCGACCGCATCGTCACCACGGGCGAGAAGCTGCGCCTGCAGGTGATCGCGGAGACGGGCGTGCCGCCGGAGCGCGTGGTCTCCATCCCCACGGGCATCGACCTGGAGCGCTTCCGCACCGGCGACGCGCGCTCGGCCCGGCTCGCGGCGGGCCTGCCGGGCGAGGCGTTCGTCGTCGGCATCGTCGCGACGCTGCGCAGCTGGAAGGGCCACCGCTACCTCTTCGAGGCCTTCGCCCGCCGCGAGGACAAGGCGAGCCGCCTCGTCGTGGTGGGCGACGGCCCGCAGCGCGAGGCGCTCGAGCATCTCGCCCGCGAGCTCGCCATCGCCGACCGGGTCGTCTTCGCCGGCAACCGCGAGGACGTGGCGCCCTGGCTTCGCGCTTTCGACGTCTTCTGCCTGCCTTCCTATGCGAACGAGGGCGTGCCCCAGGCGCTCATGCAGGCGATGGCCACGGGCCTGCCCGTCGTGACCACGCCCGTGGGCAGCATCGCGGAGATCGTCGAGGACGGCGTCTCGGGGCTCCTGGTGCGGCCCGAGAGCGCCGACGCGCTGCGCGACGCGATCGACGCGCTCGCCGCCGACCCCGGCCGCCGCGCCACGCTTTCCCGCCGTGCCCGCGAGACGGCGCTGGCCCGCTTCGGCGAGGACCGCATGGCCGACGCGATGGAGGACGTCTTCCGCGCGGCGGCGAGGGCGCGCCGTGGGTGAGCGGTTCGCCACGCGCGCGAGCGTCGTCTCGCGCGCGCTGGGCCGGCGGCTCCTCGCGCGCGGGCTTCCCGAGGCGCCGAAGGATCCCAGGCGCATCCTCGTCGCGCACCACCTGCTGCTGGGCGACACGATCATGCTCTCGCCGCTGCTCGCGAAGCTGCGCGCGAATCACCCGGACGCGCGCATCGCGATGACGGTGCCCAAGGCCTTCGCGCCGCTCTATGCCGCGAAGCCCTGGGGCGTCGATGCCCTGCCCTTCTCGCCGCGCGAAGCCGCCTCCGCCCGGGCCCTCTTCGACGAAGGCCCGTTCGATCTCGCGGTGGTACCGGGAGACAACCGGCAAGGCTGGCTCGCCGCGGCGATGGGCGCGCGGCATATCGTGGCCCACACGGGCGACAGGCCGGCATCCAAGAGCTGGCTGGTCGACGACGAACGCGACTACGGCGGCCCGGGCGCGTGGGGCGACCTCGTCGCGGACCTCGTCGGGGGCCGCGAGCCCGAACCCTTCGCGAAGGGCGACTGGCCCGCGCCGCCCGCCGCACCCGCGGACCGGCCCCGTTCGCCCTATGCGGTGCTGCACGTGGGCGCGAGCACGGTCCTCAAGCAGTGGGCCCCCGATCGCTGGGCCGCGCTGGCCGACGCGCTCGCGAAGCGCGATCTGGCCGTGGTCTGGAGCGCCGGACGCGGCGAGGAGCCGATCGTGGAACGATGCGATCCGGGGCACCGCCATGCGAGCATCGCCGGCCGCCTCGACCTCGCGCAGCTCTGGCACCTGCTCGCCGGCGCCGCGCTGCTCGTCTCGCCGGACACGGGCGTCGCGCACCTGGGCCGCACGACCTTCACGCCCACGGTGACGCTTTTCGGTCCGGGCTCCGCCCTCATCTGCGGGCCGGGGCGCTTCTGGCGCAACACGCCGGGGCGCGCCGTCACCGTCGACCCGTTCCCCTGCCGCGACCAGGCGATCCTCTTCCGGCGCGAACTCGCGTGGGTGCGCCGCTGCGGCCGTTCCGCGAGCCAGTGCGCCGAGCCGAAGTGCATGCAGGCGATCGGCGTGGACGCCGTGCTCGCCGCAGCCGACGACCTCCTGGCGGCCAGGCCGTGACGGACGCCTTCGCCGACCTGAAGGGCGCGGACCTCGTGCGCTTCCACGACGCGCGCCTCGCCGACCTGCCGCGCCCCGTGAGCGGCGCCGCGCATTTCGCCGAAGGCGTGTGGCGCGCCATCGAGAGGAACCACCGCTTCAACGCGCGGCTGTGGGACGAGGAGGATCTCGCCCGCCGCCCGGACGTGCCCGATGCCGAGATCGCCGCGAACAAGCGCAACATCGACCGCTTCAACCAGGGCCGCAACGATTCGGTCGAGCGCATCGACGAGGCGCTCGCCGCGCGGATCGAAACGCCGGGCAGGGCCGGAGCGCGCCTGCATTCCGAGACGCCCGGGATGATGATCGACCGGCTGTCGATCCTCTCGCTCAAGATCCGGGCGATGGGCGCGCAGGCCTCGCGCGAAGACGCCACCGCCGATCACCGCGAGGCCTGCGGCGCGAAGCTGCGCCGGCTGGAGGAACAGCGCGAGGACCTGCGCCGCTGCCTCGACGAACTGCTCGCCGACTGCTCGCGCGGCACCGCCTGGTTCAAGGTCTACCGGCAGTTCAAGATGTACAACGATCCGGCGCTCAACCCCCACCTGGCCGGCAAGCCCACGGCCTAGAGCAATTCGCCCAGCCGCGCGAACACAGCCTCGTCGTCGAGCTCGCCCACGGCCCGCGGCGCCTCGAGCCAGCGCGCCTTCGCACCGAGGGGCGCCCAGCGCGACGGCGGCGGCGACACGTCGGCCTGCGCGAAGAGCCCCAGCACCCCGCCCGGGCTCGCCGCCGCGAAGTGCATGAGCCCGCTGTCGGGGAAGATCGAGACGCGCGCGTGCCAGACGAGCCCGAGCGCCGGCCACAGCGGCCCGCGGAAGGGATGCAGCCACGCGGGCGCTTCCGCCAGCACCGGCTTCGCGACCTCGTCGTCGCCGGGATAGGCCGGGTTGTCGCTGCGACCCGGCGTCCACATGAACACGGTGTCGAGATCGTGCTCGCGCTTGAGCCACGCGCTCCAGCGAAGCACCTGCCCCTTGTCCGGCTGCTTCGCGGCGCGGCGCGCGCCCAGCCCGATGATGGCGTAGCGGCCGCTGGCGAGGCCCTGCGCCTCGAGGGACCGCGCGGCCTGCGCGAGAAGCGGCTGCGGCGGCGTGAAGCGGGGTGTGGGCGGCTCCTGCGGGATGCCGATGCCGAGCGGCGCGAGGAGCCCGATCATGCGGTCGCGCTCGTGGCCCGCCCCCGGGGGCGCGAGCGGGTCGCTCACCTTCGGCTCGCCCGGATCCACGTAGGCGATGGTTCGCGCGGCGCCCACCCAGCGTGCCCGCCGCGTGGCGCGCGGCGAGGATTCGCCCTGGGCGGCGATGGCCACGTCGAAACGCTCGAAGCGAAGGCGCGCCCCGAGGATGGCCTGCTGCAGCCCGCCCACCACCGAGATGCCGTTGCCCACGCGCGAGCGTCGGTAGACCCACACGCGGTCCACGTGCGGGTTGCCCCCGAGCACCCACGCGTTGTAGTCGCTCGCCAGGACCTCGATGGCCGCGCCGGGAAGACGCTGGCGCAGGACGGCGAGGAGCGGGGTGGTGAGCAGCATGTCCCCGAGCTTGTCGCGCTTCAGGACGAGGATGCGCTGCCCCTCGCCGGCAGGCTCAGCGCGGGCCATGGGCCCGCGATGCCGTGGCCACGGGATATCTCCGGGCGACGGGAACCGGATTCCCGGTGCCGCTGTCGCACGAATATTCCGCATCCCGCCACGAGGGTCGGCGGGGGCCGCCTGATAAAATCATCCGTTCGATCCGTCCAAGGCCGTTCATGATCCTGCGCCCAGCCCTGCGCGCCTTCCTGCCGGGCCTTCTCGTCACCGCGGCGCTCGTCTCGACCGCATCGGCCGATCCGGCGCCCGTCGTGAAGGGCGAAGTCTACCGTGGTTCACCCGAAGCCAAGTCGGCGAGCGCCCTCGCCACGACGCAGGCCGAACGCCCCGCGCGCGTCATCCGGCTCGCCGAGCCGGCAGCCAGAGAATTCGAGCCCCTCGTCAAGCCGGGCCTCGCCCCGAAGGCGCGCGACATCGGCTTCGGCCGGCGGCTGGCGGACCAGGCCCTGGAAGGCGAGAGCACCACGTTCGATTTCCACGCCACGGGCGAAGCGCACGTCGCGAAGCTGCGCATCGTCTCGCCGGGCGCGGCGGCCCTGCGCGTCTCGCTGAAGGTGGGCGCCTCCCGCGCGCCCGTCACGATGCTCGTGACCGGCAGCGGCGACGAATCGCGGGTGCTGGGCCCGGTGGGCCTCGCCGGGCCCCTGGGCGCCAACCCGGAATACTGGACGCCCGTCACCGTGGGCGAGTCGCAGGTGATCGAGATCGTGTCCGCACCCGGCACGGAGCCACCCGTCATCACGGTCGAGCAGGTGTCCCACCTGGTCGCCGGCCCGCAGGACCGCTTCGCCAAGACGGTCTCGGACATCGGCCGATCCGGCTCGTGCAACATCGACATGGCTTGCGTCGCCAACCCCTCGACGGCGCTCCAGCAGGCCGCCAGCGGCGTGGTGCAGATGCTCTTCACCAAGCGCACCGGCAGCTCGACGCTGTGCACGGGCACGCTGCTCAACGACACGGACACCGGCTCGCAGATCCCGTACCTCTACAGCGCCAACCACTGCTTCGAGGCCGATTCGGCCCCCTACAACACGCCCGCGCAGATGCAGCAGGTGGCCAACACGCTCAACACCTACTACTTCTTCGACGCCGTGGCGTGCCGCAGCACGCAGGTGCCCTCGTACGTGCAGCGCTTCGGCGGCGCCACCTGGCTCTACAGCAACCTGTCCCAGGACGTGCTCTTCCTGCGCCTGAACGAGGCGCCGCCCGCGGGCGCCTTCCTCACGGGATGGAACGCGAACCCGATGGACGCGGGCAACGCCGTCACGGTGCTGCACCATCCGCAGGGCGATCTCAAGAAGTTCAGCGCCGGCACGTACTCGGCCAACGAAACCCTGCAGGCGCCGCTCAACGCCTCCACCGGCTTCCAGCGCGTGACCTACAGCCAGGGCACGACGGAAGGCGGCTCGAGCGGCGGCGGCGTCCTCACCTTCGACGGCAGCCAGTACCTGCTGCGCGGCGGGCTCTGGGGCGGCGGGGCCTCCTGCAGCGCGCCCGGGGAGCCGGATTTCTATTCGCGCTTCGACATCGCCTACGCGACGATCAAGAGCTGGCTGCAGCCGTCCACGGGACCGTCGTTCAACGTGACGGACATGTGGTGGTACCCGTCCGAGAACGGCTGGGGCCTCAACCTCACCCACCACGCGAGCGGCCAGGTCTTCGGCGTCTGGTACACCTACAACGCGCCCAACCGCCCGTACTGGGTCATCCTCTCCGGCGGCCAGTGGGTGAACGGCAACGTGTTCACGGGCAAGCTCTACACCGTGAGCGGGCCGCACTTCGCCCAGCCCACCTTCGACACGACGAAGGTGATCACGCGCGAGGTGGGGGTGATGACGCTCACCTTCAGCGGCGACGGCAACAACGCCTCGTTCACCTGGAGCATCGATGGCGTCACGGGCGTGAAGCTGATCAACCGCCAGCCGTTCTAGCGCCCCGCCGCCACCCGGCATAATGAGGGGCATGGCGGCCCCCTCGCTCACCGTCGCGATCGTCACCCACGCGCCCGACATGCACTGGCTGGCGCGCACGCTCGCTTATCTGGCCGAGGCCGCGCACTACGCGCGCGAGCAGGGCACGCTGGGTGACACCCGCCTCGTGATCGTGGACAACGGGCCCGAGGGCCTGGCCGACGACCTGGCGCGGCTCGCGGCCGCCGCCCTCGAGCGCGCGCCGGGCGTGACGTTCGAGGTGGCGAGCGGCCAGGGCAACGTGGGCTTCGCGCGCGCCAACAACCTCGCGCTCGAGCGCGGCACGGCAGACCTGCACCTCATCCTGAACCCGGACGTGGAGATGGACACGAACGCGCTCGACGCGGGCCTGCGCTACCTCGCCGCCAACGCGGGCGTGGGCGTCGTCACCCCGGCCGCGCGCCATCCGGACGGCAGGCGTCAGTACCTCGTGAAGGCGATGCCCACGTGGGGCGTGCTCTTCCTGCGCGCCTTCGCGCCGTCGTTCGTGCGCTCGTGGTTCCGGTCGACGCTGGACGCCTACGAGATGCGCGAGCGCGACTGGGAGCGGGAGCAGTGCCCGGTGGAGATCGCGAGCGGATGCTTCCTGCTGTGCCGCCGCGCCGCGCTCGATGCCGTGAAGGGATTCGATCCGGGGTACTTCCTCTACTTCGAGGATTTCGACCTGACGCTGCGCCTGTCGAAGGCGACGCGCATCGCGTACGTGCCGGCCGTGAGGATCGTGCATCACGGGGGGCATGCCGGGTCGAAGGGGCTTCGCCACGTGGCGCTCTTCGCGCGGTCCGCCTCCCGGTTCTTCCGCGCGCACCCCGGCTGATCCCGGCGGCGCTCTGACGCCGGCCCCGGCCGGCCGCCTCGACGAAATCCCCCTTCGCGCCGACGCGATTCTCGCGGGCCCGGCCGCACCCGCGCGCCTAGCATCGGGCCATGTCGAATCACCCCCGAACACAGGGCGCCGAGGAATCCCCATGAAGGAACTGGACTGCAACGAAGTGAACGCCATCGCAGGCGGGCGACCGCCCGGCGCCTCGCTCGACGAGATCCTCTATCGCGCTCCCGCCGAGCCGCTGCGCGACCCCGTGGAGCATGCCCGCCGGCTCGAGGAAACCTGCCCGGCCGACTGAATCGTGGCGACATCGCCACCCTCGCGAATCGGTCCGGTCGCTGCCGTCCTCGCGCTCTTCCTCCGCGACCCGCACAGGAGACATCATGAAGGAACTCGAGTACAAGGACGCCCCCGACATCGGTGGCGGCATCGTTCCCGGCCCGGACGGCGGTTGCCCCCCGGACCTGGGCTACCCGAACTGGCCGCTCGCGCCGGATCCGTTTCCGGAGATCGACCACAGCCCGATGCCCTCCGATCCCGAAGTGCGCTGAGGAGACGACCATGAACGAACAGAACGTACCGAACGCGAACGACGCGAAGCTCGCGACGTCCTCCGAACTCGACGCGGCCCAGGTTGCCGAGATCGGCGGCGGCGCCGATAACTGCACGGTCACGGTGCAAGCCAGTACCGACGGAGTCACCGTCACCTACTCGGCCAACAGCGTGGGCGAAGCCCTGATCGCCGCCTACGAAGGCATGGTCGACGCGACGTCCCACGTCATCGGCCGCGTGCTCGGCCCGTAGCGGAACCCCCAGCCCCGGGGCGGGCCATGAGCCCGCCCCCAAACCCTCACGCGCCCCCCATGCCACAACCCGCCGAAGTCCCTGCACCGATGGCTGCTTCGCCCGTGAATCCTCTCCACGTGCTCCTGCTTTTCGGCATGGCGTACGGTGCTTGCGCGGTGGCTTCGCCGTTGCTGAGCCGATGGCTCGAGTTTGACGAGACGTCCATGGATCGGGAGCTCGTCAATGGGATCCTGTGGTCCTTCATCCTGGCCGCGCTCGTCGCGACGATCCGGCCGCTGCGCGAGAGCGTGCCCGCCTGGTTTCGCGCGCCGGTTTCTCCCGTACGTTTTGTCGACGTGGCGATCGCCGCCCTCCTGATCACCACATTCACCCTCGGCGTGCACCGGATCCTGGTCGTCATGCCCATGGTGCATTCGAATGCGGAGTACTACGACTTCTGGAGAATTGCGAGCGCCTACGCGCCGGCCACCTATGCCGACTATGCGGTGATTGCACTGGTCACGCTCGTGGTGGCGCCCCCGCATGAGGAGGTCGTCTTTCGCGGCATCGTGCTCAACTCGATTCGTGCGAGTCGGTCCCTTTTCCTGGCGATCGCAGCATCCTCCTTGCTATTCGGTGCCATGCATGGACGCAGTGTCCTCGCTACCGCCTTTGCCGGGCTCATCCTCGCCTTCGTCTACCTGCGCTACGGGTCCCTCTGGCCCGCGATACTCGTGCATTCGCTGGCGAATGTTCTCGTGTTCCCCACGGGCATCGCCCAATTCACGCAACTCAAGACCCGCGCCCAGGCCCAGAGCTACGAGGGCTGGTTCTTCGAGTTCCTGTTCGCCGCGCTCTTCATTCCCCTCGCCCTCGCGTTCTGGCGCCGCTTCCGGCCGACCTGAAGCCCGGCGCACCCCATGGGAGATTCGATCTTTCGGCGCGAGGTCGTCGATGAACGCGAACGCGCCTCGATGGGCCGCATCGTCCTCGTCCGCCCCCTCTCGTTCACGTTCCTCACGACCCTCGCCACGGCCGCGGGCCTGCTCGCCCTCGCCTTCCTGGGCCTCGCCGAGTACGCGAAGAAGGCTTCCGTCCCCGGCACGCTGGCGCCGGCCGCCGGTGCCATCCGGGTCGTCGCCCCGCAGGCCGGGACGCTTCACGGCCGGCGGCTCCGGGAAGGCGAGCGCGTGCAGGCCGGCGAGGAACTCTTCCGGCTCGCGGACGGCCGCACCACCGCGGAAGGCATGCCGCTCGGCAGCGCCCTCGACGCCTTGTCCGCCGGACGCGCGCTCGAGCTCGACCGGCAGCGCCGCGCCACGCAGGCCGGCGCCCGCGCGGAGATCCTCGCGCTCGAACGGCGGCTCGGCCAGCTGGATGCCGAACGGGACGAGCAGCAGCAGGAACTCGCGCGGCTGGGGGAGCGCCGCAAGCTCGTGGCCGAACGCGCCCATCGCCTCGCGACGCTCGAAGCCCGCGGCTTCGTGTCGACGGCCCAGCGCCAGCAGGCCGACGAGGAGGCGCTGGAGCACGAATCCCGCCTCGGGGGAGCGAGGCGCGCGCGCCTCGCGATCGAGCGCGAGATGGCGGCCGCGCGAAGCGCGATCGACGAGGCCCGCGCGCGCCACCGGTCGCAGCTGGCGGTCATCGACGGCCAGGTCGCCGCGCTGGAGCAGTCGCGGCTCGAGCGCTCGGTGCAATCCGACTCGCGGGTGGAAGCGCCGGCCAGCGGCGTCGTCACGGCGGTGCTCGTCGAACCGGGACAGCCCATCGCGGGGGGCACGCCGCTGCTCACCGTGCTGCCCGAAGGCTCGCCTCTCGAGGCCCACTTGCACGCGCCCTCGCGGGCCATCGGTTTCGTGCGTGCCGGGCAGGAGGTGCGCCTTCGCTACCCCGCCTTTCCGTTCCAGAAGTTCGGCAGCCACCGCGGCCGGGTCGTGTCGGTCTCGCGCAGCGCGCACGCGCCGGGCGAGCTGGGCTACGCGCCGCCGGACGGCTCGCGCGAGCCGCTCTACCGGATCAAGGTGGCCCTCGATTCGCAGGACGTCATCGCCTACGGCCGGCCCGAGCCCCTGCAAGCCGGCATGCAGGTCGAGGCCGACGTGCTCCTGGACCGGCGCACGCTCATCGAGTGGCTCTTCGATCCGCTGGTGAGTCTCGCCGGGAGGCAATGAGTGGACGCGCTGGCCGGTCTCGACTTCAGGGGCGATAGGCGGCTGCCCCTCTTCCTGCAGACGGAAGCGGCGGAGTGCGGCCTCGCGAGCCTCGCCATGATCGCGAGCTTCCACGGCCATCGCGTCGATCTCGCGGGGCTCAGGCGGCGCTTCACGCTGTCGGTGAAGGGCGCGACGCTCGCCTACCTGATGCAGGCCGCGGGCAAGCTCCAGCTCGCCACCCGGCCGCTACGACTCGAGCTGGACGAGGTACCCCAGCTCGTCACGCCCTGCATCCTGCACTGGGATCTCAACCACTTCGTGGTGCTCAGGAGCGCCACGGCGCGCGAGGCCGTGATCCACGATCCGGCCGGCGGGCTTCGCCGCCTGCCGATGGCGGAGCTCTCGAAGCACTTCACGGGAATCGCGCTGGAACTCACGCCCGCGCCCGGCTTCCGGCCCATCGACGAGCGGCGCCGCGTGAAGCTCTCGGACCTCACCGGCCGGATCACCGGCCTGGGCCGGTCGCTCTCCCAGGTGCTCCTGCTCGCCCTGGTGCTCCAGGCGATCGCCGTCGTGTCCCCTTTCTACCTGCAGTGGGTGGTGGACGGCGCGGTGGTCTCGGAGGATCGCGACCTGCTCGCCGTCCTCGGCCTGGGGTTCCTGCTCCTCGCGACGCTGCAGGTGGGCGTCTCGGCGCTGCGATCCTGGGTCGTGCTCTACCTGGGGACGACGCTCAACCTACAGTGGCTCGCCAACGTCTTCTCGCACCTGCTTCGGCTGCCGGTGTCGTGGTTCGAGAAACGGCACCTGGGCGACGTCGTCTCGCGCTTCGGGGCGGTCGGCACGATCCAGCGCACCCTCACCTCGAGCTTCGTCGAGGCGCTCATCGACGGCTTCATGGCCGTCGCGACGCTCGCGATTATTGCCGCCTACAGCCCGAGGCTCACCGCGATCGCCCTCGCCGCCGTGGCGGCCTACGCGCTGCTGCGCACGCTCTACTACGCGCCCCTGCGGCGGGCGACCGAGGAGCACATCGTCCACGCCGCGCGCCAGCAGAGCCATTTCCTCGAGACGGTGCGGGGCGTCCAGTCGATCAAGCTCTTCGGGCGGCAGGAGGAGCGCCGCGCCCGGTGGCTGAACCTCGTGGTCGATTCGGTCAACAAGGACGTGGCCGTGCAGAAGCTCACGCTGGGCTTTCGCTCCGCCAACGGCCTCGTCTTCGGCGCCGAGCGCGTGGCCGTGGTGTGGGTCGGCGCGCTCGCGGTGCTCGACACGGCGTTCTCGATCGGCATGCTCTTCGCGTTC
>Ga0138256_10007591_pt1 | contig 11426 bp, 9 predicted proteins | sample KNB2016incub_MG_FD_105486 | JGI IMG/M metagenome (GOLD analysis project Ga0138256, IMG submission 105486) | Active sludge microbial communities from wastewater in Klosterneuburg, Austria - KNB2014incub_MG | ecosystem: Engineered > WWTP > Activated sludge > Unclassified | place: Austria...
CGGAGTCGGCCGCGAGCTCGATCCCCGCCGCTGGCGCGGAGTCTTCCGCCAACTGGTGGCGCGCGGATTCCTGGTCACCGACGCCGAAGGCCACAACACGCTCGCGCTCACCGAGCGCGCGACTCCGGTGCTCAAGGGGGCCGAGCGTGTCGAGTTCCGCTTCGAGCAGGAGCCGGCGAAACGCGCCGCGAAAGTGCGCGCGACCCGAGGTCGGGCGACGCCGCCTGCCGGCGCCGGCAGTGCGGAAGGCGAGCTGTTCGAGCGCCTGCGCGCCTTGCGCATGGAGCTCGCCAAGGCCGCGGGCGTGCCGCCGTACGTCGTCTTCCACGACGCGACCCTGCGCGAGATGGCGCTTCTCAAACCGACAACCCTCGCTCACCTCGCCCAGCTCCCCGGCATCGGCGAGAAGAAGCTCGAGCGCTACGGCGCGCGCTTTCTCGAGCTGCTGCGCACAGCGAAATCGAGCGACTGAGCTGTTCGACGAGGAGTCGACCGCGTGTTCCTCGATGCGGAATCAGAGCTCGCATGCAGCCGTTTCGTCGTCGGTGCGGAACGCAAATTCGCGCGACGCGCGCGAGACAATCGAAAAAACTTTCACGAAACTCTTGCATCTCGCGCGAAAATGTTGACAATGAAGAACAAATCAACGCTCTTCCGGAGCCTCTTTCCGTTTTCGCCTCACATGCGAGCGCGGGAAGTACAGCTCGAGGACCGGAAGGGAGCGATCGCAAGATCGCCTAACCGAGGGAGGTAGCGAATAATGGCAGCGAAGAAGAAAGCCGCGAAGAAGAAGGCGACCAAGAAGCCGGTAGCGAAGAAGAAGGCCGCGAAGAAGGCCACCAAGAAGCCCGCCAAGAAGGCCACCAAGAAGGCGACCAAGAAGGCCACCAAGAAGGCCGCCAAGAAGGCCACCAAGAAGCCCGCCGCGAAGAAGAAGGCCGCCAAGAAGGCGACCAAGAAGCCCGCCGCCAAGAAGGCCACCAAGAAGCCCGTCGCGAAGAAGAAGGCTGCTCCCAAGAAGAAGGTAGCGAAGATGGCCGCGCCGGCGCCCGCGCCCGCGATGCCGTCGCCGATGATGTAAGCCGCTTTTCGGCTTACCGGTTCAAGCGGCCCTGGCGAGCGAAGGCAGTCTTCGAAGCCAGGGCCGTGCTGTCTCTGGCGTGGTCGAGCGCGCTACCAGCCGCCGCCGCCGCCGCCGCCCGAACTTCCTCCTCCTCCTCCTCCTCCGCTGCCGCTCGAGCTCGGCGCCGAAACGCCCGCGGACATCGCCGTCGCCGCCATCGCCCAGGTCGCCGAGGCGCCGCCGCCGCCGAACGCGCCGCCGCCGCCGCTCCAACCGCCCGAGCCACCGCTGGTGACACTTCCGCCACCTGCCATCGACGTGTAGCTTCCGACGCTTCCTTGCGCCGCCGAACCGAAGCGGCGGAACCAGCGCTCCATCTTCGGCGCCAGGCCGAAGGCCAGCAGGTAGGGGAACCAGCGATCGTCGAGCCCGGGACGTTCCTTCGCCAGCTCGCTCGCGAAGTAGTCGCGCACCCGCACGAGCTCGCGGCGGCGCACCAGGCTCTCGGCGCTCTCGCGCGTCGCGAGGACGTTGGCCTGCGAGCGCACGAGCGCGAGCGCGAAGAGCAGCCCTCCGAGCAGGAGACCGGCGCTCGCCGCGGGCAGACCGGAGAACGCCCAGAAGATGCCCGCCATCGCCAGCCCGGAGGCGAGCAGCGCGCAGTAAGGTCCGCCGAGTCCGCCGACGCGCCCCTGCCCGACGAAAGCTCCGATCCAGCCGGGGATCGAGACCAGCAGCAACGCGACCGGCAGACCGATGCACAGCGGAATCGCCCCCGGTGCCGCGCCGCGCAACAGGCCGGCGGCCGAGAGCAGCGCCACCGCGAGCAGGACGACGGCTCCCGCGAGAAGCAAAAGCGCTGTCGGCTTCCACGCCGGCTTCGGGCTGCCGTCGGCGAAACCGCGCACCCGCTTCAGGCGCGCCTCGACGCCCGAGCGGATCTTCCCCGCCGGGTCGAAGCCCGTGCTGCGGTAGCGCTTGCGAATCGCCTCGGTGTCGGTGAGATTCCCACCGCTGAACAGACCTTCGATGAGCTTGAGCTCATAGTCGGAAAGCGAGCTGCGGTCGGCGAGCAGCTCGAGGTGGAGGTTCTCGCTGCGGAAGATGCGGCCCGAGACTTTGACCTCGGTCCTGAGCTTGCCCTCCTGGGTCAGGCGGGCGAGGGTCGCTGCGACCTCGGCGCTACCGACGTTGCGGTCCCACATCGCGCCCACGACTTCCGGCGCGAGCGCGAAGACGTTTTCCTCGAGCCAGGCGGGAGCGAGCGGTTCGCGCGGCGCGCTTTCGAACCGCCCGAGGGCGCGGTCGCGGCGGCGAGTCGCGCGGTGGAAGAGCAGCGCGCCGGCAGCGAACGCCACCAGGACGGTGAATCGCAGCCAGCGCGGAAGCTGCGGCGGCGTCGCGTTCGCCGGCAGGAGGGCGCCCTCGTAGGAGAAGTCGGTGGTGAGGACGAAGCCCTCGCCCGGCGCGAGCGGCCCGAGCTCCCAGGAAACCGGCAAACCAATCGCCGACCTCCACTCCGGCGCGACCGTCAGGCGGACGACCAGACTCTCGATGACCCCGTCGCGATCGGTGAAGGCGAACTGGTGATCCAGCTGGTAGGTGCGCTCGCCGAGCTTCCTGAGCGCCCCGGCGATGCGGTACTCGAGCCGGTAGACGAGCTCGGTCTCGGCAAATGGCGGGTCGGAGGGGAGGCGGCTGCGCCAACGAACCGTCTTGGCGGAGGCGAGATCGTAGTGGTCGACTTCGTCGAGATCGCCGCGCACCAGCTCGACGCCGACGTCCGTTCCCGGCTCGAGCCGGGTCATCCGGTCGAACATCAACCTCTGCCCGCTGCCGAGGCGGAACTGGCGCTCGCCGCCGTTCCACTCGCCGGAGAAAACCATGCGCTGCACCTCGGAGATCGCCAGCGTGCCGTCGGGCTCGAGGCGCGCCTCGACCTCGAGCGACCGCCAATGGAGCTCCTTGGCGAAGGTTGCGGAGCCGATCCACAGCAGAGCTGCTGCGACTGCAAAGTGAACGCGGGTGCGGCGGCTGGCCATCGAATCCTCCGGCGGTTGCGGGTCTGTTTTCATATACTACGCGGCGTTCGCCATTCGACCCCTCCCGTCCGCAAGGAGATGCCTGTGAACCGATCCTCCGCCTTCCTCGCCGCCGCCTTGCTGCTCGCCACGCCCGGCTCCGCCTTCGCTGCCGAAAAGGCGAAAGCGCCGTTCGAAGTCATCGTCAGCTCCCCCGAGGGAGCACCGGTGATCGACGCCGATGTGGCGATTTCGAGCGCCACCACGGTCGTCCCCTATTCCTTCGCCGGCAAGACCGACGCCGCCGGCAAGTGCACCGGCGAGCTCGTCGAGTTCAAGGGCCTCTACTCCATCAAGGTCGTCAAAGAGGGCTACAAGGAGTTCACCCAGGACCTCGACTTCGAGACCACCAAGTTCAAGAAGGGCGAGCTCGCGACGATCAAGGTCAGCCTGCCGAAGATTCCCGCCGCCGACTACTACAACGCCGGCGCGAAAGACATCAACAGCGGGAACTTCGCGGCGGCGCAGGCGAACTTCGAGAAGGCAACGGCGGCCGACCCGCTGCTGGCCATCGCCCACTCGGCGCTCGCGCAGGCGCACATGGCACAGGCGGATCCTGCCTGGCTGCAGAAGAAGAAGGCCGAGGGCGCGCTGGATGCCGGACTCGACCTCGCTGCCGAGAGCAAGCGCCATGCGGAGGCGGCGCTGGTTTCGGCCGATGCGGCGCTCGCGCTGTCACCCGACGATGTCGCCGCCCTGAACGGCCGGTTCGAGGCCTTGAGTGTGCTGGGCAGGACGGCAGAGGCCGAGGCCGCACTCGCGGTCCTCGCCGAGAAGGTCCGCACACCCGCTACGGCGGTCCTGCTCTACAACGCCGGCGCGCAGGCTTCCAACTCGAAGGACCCCGACAAGGCGAAGCTGATCGAGACCTCGCGCCGGTACTTCCGGCTGGCGCTCGACATCAATCCCAACCTCTACCAGGCCCACAACGGGCTGGCCGAGCTGGCCATCCGCGAGGAGAAGTTCGAGGACGCGGTGACGGAGCTGAGTAAGGTCGTCGAGCTCTCGCCGCGCAACTTCAAGGCCTACGAGCGGCGCATCGAGGTCCTCAAGAAGATCGGCGACAAGGACCGCGTCGCCGCTGCCGAGCAGGAGCTCGCCAAACTCAAGGCCGGCGGCTGACGCGCGCTAGTTCCCCGTCCAGGCGACGGCGGTGGCGGGGAAGTTGAAATAGAACCACCATCCCGAGACGCTGTTCAGGCTGTCGCGGTCGTCGTGCGCGGCGCAGTTGCCGGCGCCGCCGGGCAGCAGGACGGTGATCGGGTCGCCACCGACGATCGGCAGGGTGACCGGCAGGAGCACCGTCGCCGCTTCGGCCTCGGAGAGGAATCCCCGCATCAGCCCGGTCGAGAATCCCACGACCGGTATCGCCGCCCAATCGGCGGCAATCTGCAGATCGGTGAGCGGCAGCGCCACCCCGTTGAGATCGAAGACCACCCGCCGCGGCGCGGAGACGAAGCAGGGACCGGCGACGCTCGCCACCTCCGGTGTGTAGGGTTCGTAGGTCGTCCCGGCGAGCGGCGCAAGGCAGGGGCCGGCGGAGAGTCCATCGTAGACGGCGGTCTGCGGCAGCGATGCCGGGTCGGGCGCGCAGCTGGTGCCGGCCATCGGCGCCGTACAGATGCCGTTGCCGATGTCGACGCGGAGGGCGTTCGCCGCTTCGTCGAACGGCCGGAACTCGAGCAGAAACGAGCTGTCGAGAAAGCCGTCCGGCTCGCTGTCGCCGGTGATCGCCGCCTGGAGCTGGCCGTTGAACGACTGCCCCAGCCCGAAGGGAAAGTCCTGGTCGGTGAAGTCGAAGCACCCGACGACCGGCACGGTCACATGGAGGTGTGGGTCGCGCAGATCGAGGTCGCTCAGACGGAAGACCTCGGCCGGCGGTAGCGCCGGCTCGCCGGCGCTCGCCGACCAGGCGAGGGTGTTGCCGCTCTCGAAGTCATCGGCGAAGACCAGCGTGAGCTGCGCCGAGAGGGAGGTGCCCGCGGCGGCGAGCAAGAGGCCGATCGACGCCGGCAGACGCGCTTTCCTGTGCATGGCGGCGGAGGGTAGCACGGCCCCCCGCTGTCGCGTCAGACCAGGCCAGGTCAGGGCGCCGGCTTCGCCGCGGCCGGCGGCGCCACCGCCGGCATCTCGACCGGCGCCTCGGCCGCGGGCAGGCGCGACCACTCTTCGAACGAGCCGTCGTAGAGGCGCACCTCGCGGCCCAGCGTGCGCGCCGCGAACAGCACCGCGGTCGCCTGCTGGCCGATGTGGCAGTAGGTGACGATGGTATCGCCCGGTGCCACGCCGGCGGCAGCGAAGAGCGCGGCCAACTCCTTCTCGGAGCGCAGGTGTAGGTCGTCGGTGGTGGTGGTGTCGAACGGCACGCTGCGCGCCCCGGCGATGTGGCCGCGGCGATGCGGGTGCTCCGGCGCACCGCCGGTCTCGACGCCGTTGTAGTAGTCGGCGTCGCGGGCATCGATCACCGCGATCCCGTCATCGCCGCGATGCTCGCGGACGAACCTGGCGTCGACGATCGAGTCGCGCAGCTTGAGCGGCGAGAGCCTGCCCCTGGGTGGCGCGACGACCTCCGCGGTGACCGCATGTCCGTCCCGCACCCAGGCCGGCTGACCGCCGTCGAGGAGCGAGGCGTTGGCGCCGAGGCCGGCGTAGTCGAGAGTGAAGAGCAGGCGCGTCGCGGGCGAAACCCAGTCCTTGCCGAAGTAGACGACGATGCGCGAGTCGTCCGAAATTCCCAGCGCCGCAAGCCGCAGCCGCAGCTCCTCCGCCGGGAGCATCTCGAGGCGCAGCGCCGCGAGATCTCCCGGCCCGACAGCGCCGCCCGAGACGTCCTTCAAGGCGACGAAGCGGGCGCCGGGGAGATGTGCAGCGGTGTACTCGGCCGGGTCGCCGACATGGAGCAGCACGAGCCCGGGATCGCCGAGATGCGCGGCGAGCCAGTCCGTCGAGACCACGAGGCGCTCCCGGTCCGCGGCCGCCTGGGCCACGGAGGAGAGGGTCAGGGCGAAAACGAGAAGGGCTGCGAAAGCTCGGGTGTGGGCCATGGGGAAGAGACGCACGGGGCGCGGAAAGGTTTGACGGATTCTACCGTCCGCCGGGGTTGTGCGCCCCGGCCCCGGCTGCTGTAAGAATGGGCCGATCCAGGAGGGCTCTCATGAACGTCTTCGTGACGGGTGCGACGGGCTACATCGGCGGTGCGGTCGCGGCGGCTTTCCGGCGCGCCGGACACCGGGTCTTCGGGCTGGCACGGAGCTCCGAGAAGGCGCGCTCCCTGGCGCGCGAGGAGATCGTTCCGGTTCTCGGCGATCTCGCGGCGCCGGACAGTTTCCTCGCCGTCGCCCGCGGCTGCGACATCCTCGTCCATTGTGCGCGCGACCGTTCGGGAGACACCGTCGCGCGCGACCGCGCGGCGATCGACTCGCTCCTCGCCGCGGCCCGCGACGCCAACGCGCCGCGTGCCCTGCTCTACACCTCCGGCGTCTGGATCTACGGCGATACCGGCGGGCGCACGGTCGACGAAACGACGCCGCTCGCGCCGCTGGACCTCGTCCGCTGGCGGGTGGAGCACGAGCAACTGGTCCTCGCCGCCACCAACGCGCAACTCCGCACGCTCGTGCTCCGTCCGGGATGCGTTTACGGAAGAGCCGGCGGACTCACGGCGCCGTGGTTCGTCTCGGCGCTCGCCGGTGAGGTCGAGATCGTCGGCGACGGCACCAACTGCTGGTCGACCGTCCATGTCACGGACCTGGCCGCAGCCTATGTCCTGGCCGGAGAGCGCGCCCCCGGCGGCGAAGCCCTGAACATCAACGACGGCACCAATCCGCGGGTGGGCGAGATGGTCGCGGCCATCGCTGCGGCGGCCGGCGTACCCGGGCGCATCCGGGCGCTCGATCCGGACGAAGCGGCCGAGAAGTTCGGTCCGGCGGCCGAAGGTCTGGGAGTCCACCAGAAGGTCGCCAACGCCCGCGCCGTGGCCGCTCTGGGCTGGCACCCGCGGCATACCTCGTTCGCCTCGGAGGCGGATCTCTACCTGGCTGCCTACCGCGCCCACCAGGGCTGACGAGGCCCGAGGAGGCGAGCGTGAACAGCCGTCTGACAGAGTTCGCCGAGCACTACTGGGCCGAGTACATGGGCAAGATCGAGCAGGCCGTGGCGCCGCTCTCCGAAGACCAGCTCTGGTGGCGGGGACCCGGCGCGAACGCCGCCGGCAACAGCATCGCCAACCTCCTCGCGCATCTGCACGGCAATCTCTCGCAGTGGGTGCTCACCGGCCTGGGTGGCCAGCCGTTCGAGCGCCACCGCAGCGAGGAGTTCGCCGCGCGCCCGGGCCCCGGCGCCGCGAACAAGGCGGAGCTCGTGGCAACGCTCGGCGCGACCGTCGCCCGCTGCCGCGAAACCGTCCGATCTCTCTCGGCGGCAGAGCTCGCGCGGGTGCGCACGATCCAGAAGTACGAGCTCGACGGCTACCGCGCCCTCTTCCACACCGTCGAGCACATGAGCTACCACACCGGCCAGATCGTCCTGCTCGCCAAGCTCCAGGGCGTCGCGCTCGATTTCTATCCCCAGCACAAGGGGGAGTAGGCCGAATTCATCACCGGCGATGGGCGCCTCATACCCGTCGCGCGCCTCATCGCCGGCCGCCCGCCCCCGGCAAGGACATGCCCTCGTTCAGGACACCCGTGTACTTCGCATAACTCCACACCCGGCCGCGCTGCCTGGCGGTGATCTCGACGACGATGCCGAGCCGCTCGAGGTGCACCAGGGCTTTGTTCACGGTGGGCGGGGTCAATCCGGTCGCTTCGACGAGCGAGGACGAGGTCGCGATCGGTTGCCGCTGCAGATCGCGGTGGATCGCAAGCGCCGAAGAGGAAGCTCTCCCCAGAGCCTCGATGCGCAGGGCGTCGGCCGAAGCGAGCTTCAGCAGCCGTTGCGCCGTTCCGGCGGCCTGGGTAGCGCTCACCTCTACGGCCTCGGCAAAGAACTCCAGCCAAGCCTCCCAGTCGCCGGACTCGCGAACCCGGTTCAGCAGCTCGTAGTAAGTCGGTCGGTGCTCCTTGAGGTGCAGGCTCAGGTAGAGGAGTGGCTCTCGCAGCAAGCCGTCCGAAGCCAGCTGGAGCGCAATCATGAGGCGCCCGACGCGACCGTTGCCGTCGAGGAACGGATGGATGGTCTCGAACTGGACGTGTGCGAGCGCTGCCTTGGCGAGCGGCGACGTCACCTCGGGCGCATCGTGGAGGAAGCGTTCGTAGGGACCGAGGCAAATCGTGAGCTGGTTGGCCGGCGGCGGTACGAAGGCGGCGTTGCCGGGCCGGGTGCCACCGACCCAGACCTGGCTGGTGCGAAACTCTCCGGGTGTCAGCGCCCCGCCGCGTCCCCCGCCCAGCAGCACTTTGTGCACCTCGCGAATGAGGCGCAGCGACAGCGGAAAGCCGCCTCGAAGGCGTTTGAGTCCGTGGTCGAGCGCCGCGACGTAGCGGCTGACTTCTCGTGCATCTTCCAGAGGCGTGCCCGGTTGTTCGTCGAGCTCGTAGAGCAGGAGGTCGGCGAGCGAGGATTTGGTGCCCTCGATCATCGACGAGAGCACGGCCTCCTTGCGGACAAAGCTGTAGAGAACAAGGGAGGCGTTGGGCAGCAGGTCGGTGACCGCGTCGAGGCGCCCGAGGGCGACTAGCGCGGCGTCGAATCGCGCCCGGAGTGCCGGCTGCCAGTCGATCGCCGGCAGCGGCGGCAGCGGCGCGGGCACGAACGCCCGAAACGCCTCACCCGCGGCGGCAACCTCGACATAGCGGCCCTGCAGCGGTCGTTTCATGGCATCTGCCTGCCTAAAACAGGCCAGGCCATTATTTTAGGTTAGGGCCTCTGCCTAAAACAAGGTGTCCGCCTCGCGACGCAAGCGCACCCGACTGCCATTCGCTCCGGAAGCCTCACCCCGCCGAAACCCGCCGAGCTATCGGCACCGGCACCTTCAGGCGAGTGCCTCGACAGCGCGCTAGCCCTTCGGTCCGGCGGCGCAGACCTCTGGTGTGACGCCGGAGGCGTACTGCTCGAAGTTCTTGACGAACATGGCGGCGAGCTTCGCCGCCTGGGTGTCGTAGGCGGCGCGGTCCGGCCAGCTCTCCCAGGGGCGCAGCACTTCGCCGGGAACGCCGTCCACTGCATCGGGAATGGCGAGACCGAAGACCGGATCCGGCGTCGTGGCCGCGTTGTGGAGCTCGCCGGAGAGCGCCGCGTCGACGAGACGCCGGGTCAGACCGAGCTTCATCCGCGAACCAATGCCGTAGGGTCCGCCGGTCCAGCCGGTGTTGAGCAGCCAGACCCGAGCCTTGTGATGGCTGAGCTTCTTGCCCAGCATCGCGGCGTAGACGCCGGGGTGGAGCGGCAGGAAAGGGCTGCCGAAGCAGGTCGAGAAGGTCGCCGAGGGCTCGGTGACGCCGCGCTCGGTGCCGGCGACCTTGGCGGTGTAGCCGGAGAGGAAGTGGTACATCGCCTGCTCTTCGGTGAGCCGCGAGAGCGGCGGCAGCACGCCGAAGGCGTCGCAGGTCAGGAAGACGACGTCTTTCGGATGTCCGGCGGTACCGGCCGGGTCACAGTTGCGCAGGTGGGTGATCGGGTAGGAAGAGCGGGTGTTCTCGGTGAACCGCGTCGACTCGAGGTCGAGCTGCCGGCTCTCGGGATCGTACTCGACGTTCTCGAGGATCGTGCCGAAGCGGTGCGAGGCCTCCCAGATGTCGGGCTCGCCTTCGCGCGACAGCCGCACCACCTTGGCGTAACAGCCGCCTTCGATGTTGAACACGCCGTCGTCCGACCAGGCGTGCTCGTCGTCGCCGATGAGCGTGCGGCGCGGATCGGCAGAAAGCGTCGTCTTGCCGGTGCCCGACAGGCCGAAGAAGAGCGCCACGTCGTCCCGATCGGCGCCGTAGTTGGCGCTGCAGTGCATGGGGAAAATGCCCTTGCCCGGCAAGACCTTGTTCATCACGGTGAAGATCGACTTCTTGATCTCGCCGGCGTATTCCGTACCGCCGATGAGCACCATGTTCTCGGCGAAATTCACCAGGATGAAGGTCGACGTGCGCGTCCCGTCGACCGCCGGATCTGCCTTGAAGCTCATCGCGTCGAGAACGACGAAGCGGGGCTCGAAATGGGCGAGCTTCGCCGGGTCGGTCTCGCGCACGAACATGTTCGAGGCGAAGAGCGACTGCCAGGCGGTCTCGGTGATGATCCGCACCGGCAGGCGATAGCGCGGATCGGCTCCGGCGTAGCCGTCGAAGACGAAGAGGTCCTTGCCGCCCAGGTGGTGGCGGACCTTGGCGAGCAGTTGGTCGAACGCTGCGCCCGAGATCGGCTTGTTGACCTTGCCCCACCAGATGTCCGCCGACGTCGCCGCATCCTCGACGACGAACTTGTCGTTGGGCGACCGGCCGGTGAACTCGCCGGTGTGGCAAATGAGCGCGCCGTCGGCCGACATGCGCGCTTCGCCGCGGCGGATCGCCTCCTCGTAGAGCCTTGCCGGTGGCAGATTCCAGTAGACGTTTCGGGCGCCCGCCAGACCCTGCTCATCGACTCCGTGACGGCTGTGCACCGGACCGTGATTCTGCATCACTCACCTCGGGAAGGACGGGTCGTTCTGTGCCCGTCGAAGATCGGAAAAGCTCGCGCATTGTACTTGAAAGGGGGCGGATTCTTCCCGTCCTTACGAGTGGCTCGCGGCCAGCATCGGAACCGCCCGCGCGCCCCTTGCGGCGCCCGCGGAAAGGTGGAAAGCTGCCAGCGTTTCGACCGCCGCGCACCCACAAGCCCGGCATTCCTGCGCCACTAAGGGGATCCCCAAACCATGAGCGAAATCAGTTTCTTTGACCAGGTCAACGCCAACTTCGACAAGGCAGCCGCCTACACCAAACACTCCAAGGGCATGCTCGAGCAGATCAAGGTCTGCAACAGCGTCTACCACATGGCCTTTCCGGTCGAGAAGGACGACGGTTCGATCGAGGTCGTTCACGCCTGGCGCGCCGAGCACTCGCAGCACAAGCTGCCGACCAAGGGCGGCATCCGCTACGACTACCGGGTGAACGAGGACGAGGTCATGGCGCTCTCCGCGCTCATGACCTACAAGTGCGCCATGGTGGAAGTGCCGTTCGGCGGCGCCAAGGGCGGCATCCGGATCGACCGCCGCAACTACTCCGAGGCCGAGCTCGAGCGCATCACGCGGCGCTACACTTTCGAGCTCTTCCGCAAGGGCTTCATCGGACCGGCCGTCGACGTCCCGGCACCCGACTACGGCACCG
>Ga0138256_10007593_pt1 | contig 11426 bp, 5 predicted proteins | sample KNB2016incub_MG_FD_105486 | JGI IMG/M metagenome (GOLD analysis project Ga0138256, IMG submission 105486) | Active sludge microbial communities from wastewater in Klosterneuburg, Austria - KNB2014incub_MG | ecosystem: Engineered > WWTP > Activated sludge > Unclassified | place: Austria...
ACCAACGGCTACAAAACAACGACCCGTTGTGGAAGGCAAAAGGCGGTTATTTGGGGAGAGAGGAAGTTCAATGATTCTATAATTTTTAGGCAATCACCTTCTCTTTCAATAAATTGCGAAACCGCTCCACCTCAGCTTCAGAATGGAATGCCGATTTTGGGATGGGGTTGAAAACCATCTTATTCTGATACAGCAGGAACCACTCCGGCAATTCGACCGTGCGCTCGAATGCGCTCCATAAATGTGTTGTTTGAGAACTCCCCGTTTCCACTTTTACCTCTGTTTCGTCGAATGAGTATCGAATCGGTTGGTGCAGATTCGTGGCGGCTTTGAACGTACGCCGTAAAATGAACTGGAACAGGAAGTACCAAATCCCGAGAAACACGGCTGCGAATATGAGCCAAAGTAACCCATTATCGGGGTTCATCAAGATGTTTATGAGCAAAATCGCCCCAATGACGATGCCCCAAATCCACAACCGTTTCAACATAATACGCTGCATCAGCCGGGTGTATGCTTTCACTTCCAGTGTAAACTCAAGTTTGATTGGCTCCATGTTTTTGGATTTTTTACTCCGAAAAGTACACTTCATTTTCATTTGAAATAAAAAATGGAAAACTACACTCAATTTTTTGAGGCCAACCGCGAGGGCTGGAACCTGCGCACCGAAGTCCACAAAACCTCCGAATTCTACGATGTGGAGCGTTGGAAAAAAAATGGCAACAGCCTCACACCCATCGAACTGCGCGAAGTCGGCGACGTAGCGGGCAAATCGCTCCTCCATCTCCAATGCCATTTCGGGCAAGACACGCTCTCGTGGGCGCGGCTTGGCGCACAAGTAACAGGCTGCGACCTTTCGGACAAAGCCATCGAATATGCCCGCCAACTTTCCGAGGAGTTGGACATTCCTGCAAAATTCGTCTGCTGCAACGTTTATGACTTGCCCGAACATCTGGAAAGCCAATTCGACATCGTGTTTACCTCTTACGGCACCATTGGCTGGCTGCCGGATTTGAACCGTTGGGCGCAGGTAATCGCCCATTTTTTGAAGCCCGGCGGCTTTTTCTACATCGCCGATTTTCATCCGGTCGTGTGGATGTTCGACGACAAAATGGAGCGTTTCCAATACCCTTACCACAACTCGGGGGTCATCGAAACGGAGCAGTCCGGCACCTATGCCGACCGTAATGCGGGTATCGAATACAAAGAATTTGGCTGGAATCACAGCCTTTCGGAGGTCATCAACAGCCTCGCAGGGCAGGGTTTGCGCATCGAGTTCTTGAATGAATACCCTTACTCGCCCTACGATTGTTTTGACAAAACTGTAAAAGGCGACGACGGCAATTACCGCATTCGGGGGTTGGAGGGCATTATCCCGATGGTGTATTCCATTGGGGCGCGAAAACTTTAACTCGCCATTTCCTCATTCGCCACCATGGGCATCTCCCCAGTCTCCTGCATCACGCGCTGCATCTCTGCGTATTGATTGTCCAAAAGCCGCCTGAACTCGAAACGCTCGAATTTGTACTCAAATCCGTAAAAACGGTTTTCGTAGTGGTTTTCGGCCAAGGGTAAAAGACCGAGCAGCAGCGCGTTCCACCGGATGCGCCCTTTGCCGTTCAGCTCGCGCAGCGGCAGTTCAAAGTAATCCTGTTTGGGGTAATACTTGTAAATGCCCTTGATGTTTCGGAGGATGTCAATGGCGATTTCACGCTCTGGACGACGATTTTCGTGGCGGAACTCGCTGATTTCCCGAAGATAGCGGTCCAACTGATTGGCCACGCGGCGGTCGGCGATGCGCTCACGGGCTTCAAAAAGATGGTAAAGCGCGGGAGGGAGTTCATGCAATTCGCGCAACACGGCCACCGGATTGAAACCACCAGTAGTGGCAAATGGCTTTTCGGTACCTTCTTTTGTGATGTCAATCCAGCAAAACTTTACCTCTTCCGTCAGTTCGCGCCACACAAAGTCGAGATAGCGTGTGTCGGGATGCAGCCGGTAGTTGCTCATAGCTTCCCGCAATAGCCGGGCAACTCCGGGGCGTTGTGCTTCATCGCCCGTTTTTACCTTTTTGTATTTTGGCAAAATGTTTTTGTCAAACAGATTGTCAGCGATGGTTTTGCGCAAAATATCTTCTTCGGCGACGGTTGGTTCGCCGGGTGAATCAGACGAGGAGTAGAGGTTGTAAATTTCCTTCAACGCCGACTGCGCATTGTAGCCTTCTGCAAGGCTGTCGGGATGTGTGGAAAGTTTGTCCGGGTCGTGTTGGAACCACAACAGCAGCTCGTCGCCTGTGAGTTCGCGGATGCAGTTTTCCAAAAAAATGCGCCCGCGTTCGGGGTAAGCGCGATAAGCGGCAGCCCAACGGCGGAGGCAGGAGATGATTTTCCGCCGGGCATCCTCGTCCTTCATTCGGCGAAAATCTGTCCATTGCAGCCCATTTCTGACTTCTTCGTATTCCGCCTCCGCGTCGGCTACGAAAAGGAGATAGACGCTTTCCTTGATATTCGGCTGCACTTGGAGCCAGCCTGCCCGCCCGGCCTGGTCACTGACAATTTTTTCCACAATAGCCTGTACGTCAAATTCATAAGCTGCACATTCGGGGTGGGCGCGCACATTGCCGGCATCGTCCAAATCGAACCAGCGCAAGGTCAAATCAGCCGCCAATTCCGGCGACACGAGTAGTCCCGGCAATAGGTATTCGAGTGCCAGCCGGTGAAACGACTGACCTCTGCCCTGCACATCAAAATCCCCAAAAATCTCCGCGCCCAAAAGACAGGCATGGACATAACGAATGATAGAAGCCCGTGTGTCGGTGAAAGGTCGGCGGCGCTTGGCATCTTCGGCGAGTTGCTGTGTGAGTGCCTGCCTTTTGGCTAACAGGCCGAAATACAAATCCTCCCGGAGGGTGCCGATTTGTTTCACGATTTTGCCTTCTTCGTTGGCCTCCATGCCTTGCAACAAGTCGAGCAATTCTTGTATTTCTCCCAACAAATCGAAATGGCCATCGGGCATAAACTGAAAATGGCCGCCCACCACATCCACTCTTTTTAGCCAATTGCACTTGCCGCCGCCGCAGGATTCGACAACCGCCGCCTCCAAGAGCTCTTCCGAAGGATAAACCAACCGCCCGATTTTGCGCGTGTTGTCCAAAATAATGCGGAGCATACGGCGGTTGTCTGGCACGGACTCGGCGTGTTTGCCCGTGTGCAGCACCGCATCGTTGGGGAATTGGTGATAAATTTTCAGCGCTGCGTCGGAAAGGCTTTCGGAGGCAATAGCAAGATTGTGCTGCCCAGTCGTGGATTTGCATTTGCCATCGCGCTGATATTTTCGGTAGCGCTCGGCAAAGAGCAGGACGTATTGCAGCATCCGGTCGTTGTCATTCGCGGCCTCTTCCAGAATGCGAGCAGGCGTTTCTTTCTGCATGAACGTGATGAGCAGATATTCATACAGTTGCGCGGATTGCGGGTCGATTTTCGTACGGGCGTGGTCGCAGTGCGCATAAGCCTGCGTGTAGTTTTTTACTGCCAAAGCATCTTTCGCCAACAACAGGCTGCGGCGGAAATCACTTTTTTGCTCAAACGACAACAGGCCGATTTGTTCCAACGATTCCTGTTCGCGGGGGCCAACGGGCAGGTTGAGCGTGTCGGGGATGGCTATTTCGTCGGCAGGCACAAAAAACGGCGGCACAGTCGTGACGGCGCGGCTGCCGTCGGTAAAATGAAAGTAGTCGCGGATGAACACCTGCTTCCAGTCTTTTACCAAATCTTCTTCCGGCAGGTATTGAATAAGGTGTTGCAAATCAATTTCAATGGGCCGGGCTTTTTCAGCCAGTTCGGCGACGGTGATTTGCGAAAGGCGGGTTTGCTCGCGCAGCAGTTTGAATTTTTCCTCCGTGTCGAGCACCACTCGTTTGGTTTTCACATTTTCGATGAGGCGTTTCAAAAGGCCGAGCAGCGGGGCGTGGTTGATGCGGTCGGTTTGTGCCAGCAGGCGTTCGCGCACATCGTCAATATAGAGCGGGAGGGTGATTTTTGCGCCGGGCAAATCGTTGGAGCGTGGTGCGGCTTCGAGCGTTTCTTTGGCACTGTCGGCGGCACGGAGGATTTGGCGGTCGCGGGGGAACCCATGATTTTCAATCGTTTCGCCCGGCGGTAGGGCGGTTTTGAACGGTGCCAATACCGCAGGTACGGCGGCAGCGCGAGCCTGCACGGTGAGGATTTGCAATGCCGGGCGATGGCGCTGAATTTCAACAGCATGGATAGTTTCCCAGCGCACGTCCGGCGAGTCCTCGAAGTTCATCGAGAGGACAGCGACAAAAAGGTTGGCTTTTTCCAAAAATGCTTTTGCCTTTGCACGGTATTCTTCGGGCGGCACCGGGTTTTTGCTCCAAAAAACGATGTTGCGCGGCTGGAATGTCAGTGTCAGTTGCCGCTGTACATCCTGCGCGGTGGCGGCATCTTTTTGGTCGTAAGCAATGAAAATGTGAAGCGGGCCGGACATGGTGCGGGTTTAAAGGGCAAAAATCGTTATTTATCATTCATCAGTATATCAAACCAATATCTCTCTCCACAAAATATTCGAATATTACCCAACAAGCTGTATGTAAAACAAATAAAGGGCTTTACAGACACAGCGCCCCGCCCGGCATTTCAGCCAAGCGGGGCGCTTTCTCCAAAGTCTCAGAAGTTTATTAGGGCCTCGGTATCCGTCCTACTTTGCGGACGCGCACTTCAAGGCGGTTATTTTGCTGGTGTTCTTCGTCCGAGCATTCTACGCCATCGGTGCATCGGTTGCGCGGTTCGGACTCGCCTTTGCCATAAGCGTTGATGCGGCTTTTGGTGCTTTTGTCTTTATAGACGAGATACGTTTTGGCGTTTTCGGCACGGGCGTCGGTGAGTTCTTGGTTGAGTTGCGCGTCGCCGCGTGTTTCGGTATGAGCGATGAGGTCAATCTCCATTTCCGGGTATCGTTTCAACATTTCGAGCAACGCATCTAGGTAGCGAACGGCGCTCTGGTTGAGCGTGGCTTTGTTGTATTCATAGAATATTTTGTCCAGAATGATGGTAGAGCCATCCTGCAAGCCATTGGCGAGAGGCATGGTAGTTTCGATAGTGGCATCGGGCGTGAGCGATTCGAGGCGCGTTTCCTGATGGTGCCGGTCGCCTTTCAATGTTTTTAACCTGTAGTTTTCGGGTTTGAACCCTGCGCGCTCAACATAGGCAATATAATCGCCTTCCAAGGGCAGACAGATGTCATATTCGCCATACCAATTGGTGCGGGCGGTGAAAGAATTTCCGCTCTCCCGGTGTACGAATTTGATGCTGGCATTGGCGATACGGGTGCCAAATCCTGTAGTCAGCACAATGCCGCCGGCTCTCAGGCAAGCCGGGGCTTCGGAGAGAATGAAACTCAGATTCTGGTCTTGGTCATCTATGTTGATAAATTTTTCCTTCGGAGCATAACCATCGAGGCTGACCACGACAAGATAGTTTTGGTAGCGTGTGAAATCATGTTGCGCCTTGCCTTCCACATTGCTGTAAAGATCGGCTGCGCCGAGGTCGTCGGCACCTTTGCGCACTAACTGGAGGCTGAGCGCGTTGGGCCTGTCTTGCACGGGTGTCAGGTCAATGGTATAAAAATCTTTGTTGCCGCTCACAAAGCCGTCGTCGGAAGGTTGGAGGATGCGGATAGCAGCTTTTTGAAGTGGCTTGCCGGTCTTTGCATCCGTGACGGTGATTTGTACGGGGCTGACTTCTGGCTTGCCAACTCCCGAAAGGCCGCGCGGCGCTTCGAAGCGGTAGATGTCGTCTTTGTTGTTTATGCCTTTCACACGATTGCTGGAGAAAAAGCCGCTTTTGCCCTCATCGTCAATGATAAACGACATATCGTCAGCACTTGTGTTAAAATCCTCGCCGAGGTTGACAACTTCTTCGGGGTTGTCCAAAGGGTTGTTGACATAATAATTATCGAGGCCGCCGAGGGTGTTGGAGCGGCCGTTGGAGCTGAAAAACAGCGACCCGGACTGGCTGATAAACGGGAAAATTTCCTGGCCGGGGGTATTGATGATTGGGCCGAGGTTCACGGGTTGCCCCCAGCCGAAGGCAGTGCGCTCTACGACATAAATGTCATATCCCCCCTGGCCGCCGGGCATATCCGATGCAAAAAACATCTTCGTGCCATCAGGACTGAGGCTGGGGTGCATGCAATTGTACTCGTCGTTATTAAAGGGGAGCTCTTTGGCTTTTGTCCAGTCGGGTCGGGCATAGCGCGCTTCATAAATTTTGAGGCTCGATTTGCCGTTTTTACCTGCCTTCAAAACGCCATCCTTGTTGTTGTTGAGGGTCAGGTAAGCAGTTTTGTAGTCGCGGGTGAAACAGACCGGGCCATCGTGAAAGCTTGACCTTTTTTCTGTGGTGAACTGCACTTTTTGCGGGAACGAAGGTTCGCCGTTGTAGTTGAAAAAAGCGTAGTACAACTCGGCATAAGTCTCGTTGGTCTTCGGGTCGCGCGGGCCGCTTTCAGCGCGGCTGGATACGAATACGATGCCTTGCTTGAAATAAGCAGGCGCGATGTCTACACCTTTCTGATTGATTTCGTTGGAATTCGTTACGCGCACCGGATAGCGGCGGTCATCTTTTTCGCGGAAGCGGTCTTTGGACTTGCTTTTAGAAGACTGCTGCGCCGACAACACCGTCGCAGTCATGAAAAAAAGAAGGGGGAGCAACAGGATTAGTTTGCGAAGCATACTCAAATTTTGTTTGTTAAAAAGATTCAGATTCCTATGCAGCATTACCACGGGTGAATGGGATTTTCAAGGTCTCCCTCATCAACTTGTGCCGGTGGGTTGAACCACCAACGCAGGGTGGCCTCCACAGAGCCGTTGTTGTATTTGCGCAGACGAGTGAGACCGATGTCATAAGAGAGGCAGATGAAAAGATTTTCAGTGGCCTGTATTCCAGCCAGCGCATCAACGCTTTCACCCGCTCCGTTGGTATCGCCGCCTGTGCGATATGTGACGCCGCCATAAAATTTTTTTCTCACCAACACACTGAGGTTGACATCCGCGTCGGGGGGAGCATGGGGTACATACTTCACCAGAAATTGTGGGGTGAGTTCGATGTCTTTGTCCAAATCAAAGTTCATCCCAGCCATCCCGTTGTAGTGCTGCACTTCACGGCTAAGCACACCGTCAATGTCGGCAAAATCAATGTTGTTGTCTTTCAGACGGGGCAATGCGATGCCTGCGTACCATTTGTAGCCGGAGTAAAAAATGCCTGCCCCAAAATTGACCAGTAACTTGCTCTGCGCATCGGTAGGAATGGCGTTGTCAAATTTCTGCGAAGGATTCAGGCGCGGGTCAGCCCAGTTTTGGTACAAATGACGAATATTGAACTGCAGGGCGAAACTCAGATAACCACGTTTCACGGGGATACGATAAGAATATGGGACATCGAGGGTGATGCTGCGGCTGATGCCGATGGTATTGCGTACCAGATTGCCGCCGATGCCGATGCGGTTGTTGGCTGCGCGTTGATTGTACGACAGGATTTGTGTCTCCGGGGCGCCATCCAATCCTATCCATTGTTTGCGGTAAATGGCGGTCAGCGTCGGTGACTCGAAAGTGCCGGCGTAGGCAGGGTTGTACGCCAACTTATTGAACATGAACTGCGTATACTGCGGCTCCTGCTGGGCAAAAGTTATTTGCGAGGCAAAAATGAACAGGAGAAAAGGGTGAATTTTTTTCATGGTCATATCTTTTTTTGTTCAAGGTCGAAGATGCTGAAATCTGTTGTCCAACCTATCGCTGTATTTGCAAAAAACCCGTCTTGGGTTTACTGTTCCCGTTGAATTTGATGACATAGAAATAGGTGCCCACCGGGAGCTCCTGACCATTGTAAGTACCTTTCCAGTCGTTATTGTAAGGTTTTGCATAGAAAACCTGGTCGCCATATTGATTAAAAATAGTCACTTCGTTGTCACGAATTTCGCCCGTTTCGAGGCAGGGCACGAAGAATTTGTCGTTCACATTGTCGTCGTTGGGCGTGATGACATTGAAGATTTCACATTCTCCAGCTTCGCTGACGAGAAAGGTGACGACCGCTGTGCTGCACGCCGGAAGGGGACAAACGAGGTTGCAGATTTTATAAATCATCACGTCTTCCCCGGAAAAGGCCACATCGGGCTGATAGCTGAATTGCCCGAGACCAAGCTGTTCGAAATCGCCATGGTCGGGTTCATCTTCTACCGTTACATCATATTGTTGTGGTAAAAAATCGTTGGGCAGCACCTCAAATTCTTTTACCGTCCCAAATGGCACCTCAAACGTGTCGGGCACGGCTGTTGGGAATAAATCATACACAATCAGCAATGTATCGCGTGATTTTGGACCACACTTGCCGCCGTTTGTCACCCAATAAACCCAGTTTTGGCCACGCTGCAAATTGCAAACAGACGTTGCAGGGCTTGTCGAGCTGGAGAACTCCAAATTCGGGTCGTCGCTTTCCCATTCGCCAGTTTCGCCGGTCGGCAGGGCGTTTGCGTTGAGTTGGGTACAGGAGTCATTGCTGCACAATACCTGGTCGGAACCGGCACCCGCGACAGCGCTGTAATTGAACACAGTCACCCTCGCCGAGGAAATGCCGCACGCGCCGTTGTCCAAATTCCAATAATAGTAGGTGTAGCCGTATGCCAGTGTGTCCACCAAAGTGCTGGGGTTGTCAGGCTCGACGATGCGCACTTTGAGCATTTGTTGCCCCAAATCCTGCGTCCAATACCCGTTCACCGTTTGCCCTTGCACGGCGTGAATCTGGACGGATTGGGCATAGCATGTTTCGATAAAAGTATCCAACACCATCGCCTGCTCTGGCGCGAAAGTCACGATGCTCACCGTATCGCTGCTGTAGTTTTTGCATCCCCCGTTGGAAAGCGTCCAAGCAAACTGGTAGGTAAAACCCGATGCCAGGTCTGTCACCAGCGTTTCGCGATTGTTAGAACTTCTGATGGAATCGGGAAAGTTGGTTATTTGTGTCCAATGACCGGTAGCAGGAAAGGGGTCAGTTGCACTAAGCACGAGCGGTTCGCTGGCGCAGGCATCATCGTAAGGACCGGCAAAAGCCGAGTTGTTCGGAATAGTGTCGAACTGGATTACTGCCGTGTTCGACGGCAGCGAGTTACAACCGTCTTTGTACGCTACGGCGAAAAAGCCGTTCGGTCCTGCGTTGAACCCTGTGAAGTCGGAAGTTTGAAAACTAACGGGGAAGCCCGGTCCGCCAATAGTGTCGGTTGGCATGGTACGGAACCAAGTGTATAAAGCGCCCCCATCTTGCGAAGTTTGCGAAAGCAGCAACGTAAAGGTCGAGCCCGGTTGTTGGAGGCAGACGGCAGGCGGCACCGGTGTCAAAATAAAAGGTGTTTTCGGGCGGGGTTTTACCACCACATTCACCCCTTCGCCGGTAGCCGAGCAACCGTTTAGGGTGACAGTTACGGAGTAATGGCCGCCATCCGGCACCGTGATATTGGGTCTTATCGGATTGCGAATACCTGATGTAAAGCCTGTGGGGCCTGCCCACTGATAGGAAGCGCCAAATACATTTTGGGTATTCAATTGCAAGGTTTCGCCTTCGCACAATGGCGTGTTGGCAGTGGCTATGGGAGTGTTTGGAATAGGTTTTACCACCAGCGTGGCTGGCCCCGATGTGTCCGAAATACAGCCTGCCACCGCTACAATAACAAAATAGTCACCGCCGTCTTGTATGGCAGCGTTGTCAATCACCAAAAAAGGCTGCGTAGTCGCCGTGTCGCCAGTGGGTGTATACCAAGTGTAAATGGCATTGCCCCCGCCTGGGTCTGGTGGATTGGTGATGTTAAGTGTCACGTCCGTCCCGGCACAAACTACAATGGGTTCATTGTACGGGAATATCGGTGTCGCCGGCGGATTTTGGACATTGACGACGGTTGATTTCACCTCTGACACACAGCCGCAATGGTCAAACACTTGCAGGTTGTATGTGCCACTGTTCCCAGCTCCCACATTAGGAATCATCGGCATGGAATCTGTGCTAACATAACCAGCCGGTCCTGTCCAAGCATAAGTTAAAGGCAAGCATTCTGAAAAAACCACTGCTTGCAAGGTTGCTTTTGTGCCGTCCGCACAGATGGGAGCAGTGTTCGTCACCGATGTTATTTCGGGCGGGGTTACAACCTCTACTGTGACAAAAGCCGAATCAGAGCAGCCAAAACTGGTTTTGCCGATTACTTTGTAAGTTCCTTCAATAGCAGGCTTCCGAGTCGGGTTTTGTTCATAAATCAAAAAACCACCCGGGCCGCTCCATTCCCAAGTGGTGAGGGGCAAAATGTTGGAAGTAGCCGACAATTGCAAGGTGCCGCCCTGACACACTGGGCTGTTGCTGTTGCCTGTGACATCAGGGTATGCTTGTACCTCCACCAATATCGGTGCCGACCAATCGGAATAACATCCTTGCCTCAAAAGCCGTACCCGCCAAGTGCCCGAATCGGACACCATCACGTCATTCAACGTCAAGGTATTAATGTCCGTAGTGATTTCTGTAAGTTGGGGAGATTGCCAGATATAGTCGTCAATACCGGGTATGCTGCTGCTGATGAGTGTCACTGTCGAGCCTTCGCAGACTTGGGTGGCACCTGCCAATAGCGGGGTAGGTGGTTTTTTGCGCACGTTCACAGTCACCGTTGCTGGAGCCGAAGAACAGCCATTTTGTTTGGTTATCAATGTATAAACACCCGCGTGTTGAGCCGAGTCGGCGCAGATTGCTACCAGCGGATTTTGCAACGGACTTATAAAACCACCCGGCCCCGACCACATATAAGTCAGCCCGCCGGTGGGGGGTACCGTAGTGCCGAGGGTAATTGTTTCACATTCGCAGACATTGATAAGCGGCTGTACTACGCTGGCGGGCGGTATAGCATTGACAACCACTGTCAATAAATTGGAATTGACTGAGACGCAACCGTCGGCAGATACTTTTACAAAATAGCGGTAAACACCCACCGGCAGCATTGGGACAATGAAAACCGGCGATGACGTGGTGCCGAGCAATATCGGGGCTGGCAAGGCATCTCGGTACCATTGGTAAGTCACATTCTGGCCGGCATAAGTCGGTGTGGAAAGTTCCACGTCGTCACCCGCACAAAATGGCGCTCCAGTGGCCGAAATAACGGGCTGGAAAGGCAGTGTCGCCAAATCTACGGTGACGCATCCCGTTGCGGTACAGCCAGTTAGGCCGGTTACAGTGACGCAAAACGTCCCTTCGTGACAAAGTTGCGCGGGAGAAATGGTGGGGTTTTGCAGCGGCGATGAAAATCCGCACGGGCCAGTCCAACTATAACTGGAAGCCGCACCGGGCGGGTTGGCAGATAGCTGCAGGTTGCCACCTTCGCAGACT
>Ga0138256_10007594_pt1 | contig 11426 bp, 8 predicted proteins | sample KNB2016incub_MG_FD_105486 | JGI IMG/M metagenome (GOLD analysis project Ga0138256, IMG submission 105486) | Active sludge microbial communities from wastewater in Klosterneuburg, Austria - KNB2014incub_MG | ecosystem: Engineered > WWTP > Activated sludge > Unclassified | place: Austria...
CCAATAAAGCAGATGAGATAGAAACATCAACCGGCTTCGGAAACATTAGTGTTGATATTTCTGCACCCGGCGACCGAATAATAACAACCGATCTCATTAGTAAAGGATTATACAGAGTGGAATCAGGAACATCACTTTCTACACCATTGGTTGCTGGTGCCGTTGCTTTGATATATTCTATAAAATGCCAGAATTTTAATTCATTTGTAAAAGCAGATCCACCAGGAGCTGCGCTTGCTATAAAATCAAGTTTGATCGATTTTACAGATCAAAAAGCATCTTTAGCGGGCAAAACAGTATCCCAGGGTCGGTTGAATATTTCAAAAAGCCTGACAAATATCCTGGAAAATTACTGCTCAATGGAGTTGTCACCCAAAGGTCAGCTTAAAATTAATTCAGCACAATGGTCTGAGGGAATGCTAAAGATTGATTACCTGAGTCCAAATTCAAATGAATTAACATTAGTAATTTCCGACATTTTGGGTAAAGAAGTGTACAAAAGTAAATTTATACCACCTTTATTCGGTAAAAAAGAATTAACCATACAAAGTGAAATCTACTTATCCGGCATGTTTTATTATGTAAGCCTGTTTGGAAACAATGAAGTAGCCAGCAGAGGATTTAACGTAAAAAATCCTGGCCGCTAAAAATAAAACGTATTAATTTTCTACTTTTTTAATAATATAACCTTTTTTCTTAAGCAAAGCTATAATACCTTTGTTTCCAGCAAGATGTGCAGCTCCAATAGCAAAAAATGCCGGATTATTTTCACTTATATTGATTATCTTACCGATCATAAATTCGTTTCGATCATATATCATAAGTTTTCTGATTTTACCCATGCTTTTTTTTGAACTTTTGTATAATTGTCTGAAATCTGCACTTTTATATAAATCATTTAATTTTCCGATTTTCTTTTTGAATTGACTTATATTTTTTACGGTATCCTTAAATGATTTAATTTGATAATCGATCGGAATATTTTTCATGATTTTAAGTTGATCTTCAAAGGATTCTACTCCTGTCATCAGTTTGTCCTGAGATGAAGCAAAATTCCACAAATAATGATCAAGTGGAAGATTTTTTGTTTTTTTTAATGATGCTTCAGCGATAAGGTTGTTGATAAAAAATGGTGTATGAAGTACAAACTGATCTAAATCTATATCTAATGCCTTATAAATTATTGATTTATATTTAGCATATTGTTTTGGTCTGAAATAATCTGTAAATTTTTGTGGAGAATCCAGTAAGAAAAAAGTCGTCATATCCATACTAAATGATTCATTCAGATCCATTTCAGCAGCATAAACTTTCGCTTCAAGAATATATTTTTTGGCAAGGTCAGAAAAAGTATATGCAGATTCAGTCGATAAATGTATTGTACCAAACAAATAATGGCAGGTTACCTCATCAGATTTATAAAATTTCCACAACATACATTTATCCATCTTAGCAAAAAAGGTAATAAAAAAAACCGTCTTTCAGAAAATCAGAGAGACGGTTTTTGTATAAAATGATCAGAAGGTAATAAACCTACTCTTCAATATTGTCATAATCGTAAGGCAATACTTTCTCCTTTTTGACTTTAGAAAGTGTCATAAGTGTTTTTAGCCTCTCGATTTCCTCGATTTGAGACAAGGTCTTAAACAGAAGTTTTTCATAAGTAGGTATATCCTTACAAACTATTTTTAGCAAAAAGTCAGCATCACCAGTAATGATATAACATTCAGTGATTTCGGGAATATTTTTAACTTTTGAAATGAAATTATCCAAAGCGTTGGGCTTCTGCCATGCAAGTGATACCAAAACAAAAGTCTTTACATTTAGTCCAATCGCTGATGAATCTACTTTAGCATGATAACTTTGTATGATACCTGATTGTTCAAGTTTTTTTACCCTTTCCAAAGTAGGTGCAGGCGAAAGACCTATCCTTTTAGATAAATCAAGATTTGTAATTTTACTGTTTTCCTGAAGCATTCTGAGAATTTTCAGATCTATTTTGTCCATCTTGTAGTCTGCCATTGCAAAATATTTTAGAATTTAATTTGTATTTAATTTATAAATCGGGTGCAAAGAAAATAATATTTCATGAATATTGTAAAATAATAACGGATAAATTAAATTTTTGTTTTAATTCCTGCCATAAAAAGAAAATAAATTTTGCAATTAGGACATAAATCTCTATATAATCAGATAAAAAAAGCCGAAGACTGATTAATCTTCGGCTTCAAAACAATTAACTATGAAAAACTCTTATTTTATCAGTACAGGAACAGTATATACTTTATTGTATTCAAGTTCGTTTACTGCAATCTTTTTGTAGTTTAAAGTGCTTTTGACAACACCATCCAAATCTCTGTTATTTGTTGATACAACGATTACTTCATTTTGCGAGTTGATAAAAAAACTGATACTCATTTTAGTTTCTCCCAATACAAATCTTTCAAAATCGATTGTTTTTAAGATAGTTTGGATCTGAGCACTTTCAGGCTTTTTATTAGCAGACAATTCAGTTGCGTTCACAAAGTTGGCAGTTACTAAAAAACAAACAACTGCTAAAAAATTTTTTACACTTTTCATGATAATTAAATATTTAAGGGTTTAGAAAATAAAATTTTTATTATTTAAAATATACAAACCAATGACGTTATAATCAAATCGGAAGTTGCACGCCTGCCACCAATTGTAATTTATACTCTACCAATACGCCCAATTTTTAGATAGACGTATAAAAAAAGAACTATTATTGTTTATAGAAAAAGGTGTTTTGCTTGGATTCTGAAATTATTAATTCAATCATTATCTTTGCGGAGGTTTATCCATTTTATTATAATCGAATTAATTAGTAATAATTTTTTTGGTTTTTAATCCCTTTAATACATCAAATGAAAATAGCCATTTTAGGTTGCGGAAATATGGGACTGGCTTTTGCACGGTCTTTCTTACAATATGAACTTGTAAAAAAGGAAAATTTACTTCTTATTGAAAAAAATGATGAAAGGTGCAGGATGCTTACCAAGACACAGGAAGGTGTGATTGTTAATGTAATTAACGAAAATATTTCAAACTACGACTTGGTTATATTAGCTGTAAAACCTCAGGATTTCGATGTACTTGCCCATGATCTGAAAGGCAAATTGTCTGAAAGTCAAATCGTCTTATCCATCATGGCTGGTATAAATATCAGTAAGATTCAGGATATGATTCAGCATAAATTTATAGTACGTGCTATGCCCAATACCCCAGCGATGATGGGCATGGGCATAACGGGTTTCACATCTGCTGAAGGTATAAGTATTTCTAAACTCTTTAAAGTTGAAAATCTGATTAATGCTACCGGACGATCGATATATATTGAAGATGAATCTCAGCTTGACGCTGTGACAGCATTAAGTGGAAGCGGTCCTGCCTATTTTTACTATTTTGTAAAACACATGATGGAAACAGGCAAAGAAATGGGATTTGATGAGGGTACTGCCTTGTTGCTGGTCAAACAAACTATGCTTGGGGCATACCATTTGATAAATAATGCAGAGCTTGGGCTGGACGAACTTATCAAAGCCGTAGCTTCGAAAGGTGGAACAACAGAAGCAGCTTTGAAAGTATTTAATGAGCAGCATTTGGATAAGGCGATCAGAAATGGTATCCTTGCAGCTGAATTAAGAGCCAAAGAATTGTCCAAATCCTGAAACAGACAATTTAAAAGAGTAGCGACAGATTGATTCTCTTCCTCAGAACATCTACAGCGATCACTTTTACAGATAAATGTTGTGCTAAAGACAAAACTTCAGATGGATTTTGAATAAATTTTGTTGTTATCTGTGAAATATGTAAAAGCCCGTCCTGTTTGACTCCTATGTCAACAAAAGCACCAAAATTGGTTAAATTAGTTACTACGCCTGGTACAATCATGCCTTCAATTACATCATTTATGCTTTTCAGATTTTCTGCAAAACTAAATGAAGTTGCGGCACCACGAGGGTCATGGCCTGGTTTTTCCAGTTCTTTCATTATATCAGTCAATGTGGGCAAGCCCACCACATCAGATAAATATTCTTCCAATTTAACCTGATTTCTGATCATTGGATCTGCAATAAATTTATCTAAGGGCATTCCGGCATTTTTGGCCATTTGCTCCACTATGTGATAAGACTCGGGATGAACTCCCGTATTGTCCAAAGGATTTGACCCATCTGTTATTCGTAAAAATCCCGCAGCCTGCTCAAACGCTTTTTCTCCAAGTCTGGGTACTTTACTTAGTTGCCTTATTGTCATAAAATCGCCTTTTTCGCGACGATACTCAACAATGTTTTTTGCTAATGCAGGCCCAAATCCTGCTATATATGTCAATATATGTTTTGAAGCTGTATTTATATTGACCCCAACTTTATTAACACAACTAATTACTGTCAAATCCAGATTCTCTTTTAGTTTTCCTTGATGAACATCATGCTGGTACTGACCCACTCCAATCGATTTAGCATCAATTTTTACCAACTCCGCCATAGGATCCATCAATCTTCTGCCTATTGAAATAGCACCACGCACAGTTATATCTTTGTCAGGAAACTCTTCTCTCGCTATTTCAGAAGCTGAATATATAGATGCTCCACTTTCATTGACCATATATATATCTACTTTTTTATCAAAATTTATACTTTCAAGCAATATCTGAGTTTCGCGGGACGCAGTACCATTTCCGATTGCGATTGCTTTTATCTGGTGTTTATAAACCAGATTTTTTAAAATTTCTTTTGCTTCTGTTGTGAACAGCTGTGGCTGGTGAGGAAAAATAGTTGTGTATTCCAAAAAATCACCATTATTGTCCAGTGCCACCACCTTACATCCTGTTCTAAATCCGGGATCTATTGCGAGAACCGACTTTTGTCCTAAAGGGGCTGCAAGAAGCAATTGTCTAAGATTCTCTCCAAAAACACGGATTGCTTCATCATCAGCTTTCTCTTTAAATTCATTGATGATCTGGGTTTCAATACTAGGAAAAATCAGTCTCTTATAGCTGTCAGATATCGCTTCAGCTATCAGATCGGCTTCCTGACCATAGGATCTGATATATTTTCTTGAGATTATCTGGTTTTACCGCTCATCATCAACACTTAAATATATTTTGAGCATATCTTCATTGGCACCCCGCAATATCGCAAGATATCGATGGGATGGACATCTGTGCAGAGACTCCTGAAAATCAAAATAGTCCTGATACTTTTCAGCTTCAATTTTCTTTTTTATTACAACTTTAGAATGGATGACTGCAAATTTCCTAAAACTAACTCTCAGCTTTTCTCTGATATCCTGATCCTCGCTCATCCATTCTGCCATGATATCTTTTGCACCATTTATTGCATCCTGTGATGTCCGCACATATTCATTTATATATTTTGAAGATTGGCGGACTATGTCCTGTCTTTGCTGAATCATGATCATTCTTGCCAGTGGTTCCAGACCATTTTCGCGTGCGACATCAGCTTTTGTCTTTTTCTTCCTTTTGTATGGCAGATATAAATCTTCTATTTCGTTGGCATCGTAGGAGGCAAGTATCCTTGTTTTAAGGTCATCACTTAATTTTCCCTGCTCCTCAATGGATGAAATAATAGTAGCTTTTCTCGCCTCCAGTTCTGTAATTTTTCTACATTGCTTCTGGATATCTGCAACTTGAACTTCATCGAGACTACCTGTCTTTTCTTTTCGGTATCGTGCAATAAAAGGTATCGTGGCACCGCCTTCCAGAAGTTCCAAAGTATTTCTAACAGCCTGCAATTTTATACCAAGAGAATTGGATATATATTCTATATGGTTCTGAGACAATGTTTGTTATTATAAGTATTGTTAAAAAAAACACAAATGTAGGTAAACAAACCATCAGGTACAAGTACCACGGAAAATCTGATTTGCGGATTTACAGAATAAAAACAACTGTTAATGTTTGTTGTTAATATATTTAATTTCATTTTATTTCTTTAAGTTTGTCATTGTGAATTATAGTCCCGGAAATATTTTCTTACTGGCATTATTGATTATTCTACCTGCCACCTTAACTGCTACACACAACAGAGCAGGAGAAATAACCTATAAACAAACCGGTGCCTTGTCAATAGAAATGACAATAATCACATATACCAAAGGAAGCAGTGTAGCCGCTGACAGAGATAGCCTGGATGTATTTTGGGGTGACGGAACCCGTCAGTTTGTCCTAAGAGATAATAGCCGGACCCGATTTGAACCCAATGATATAAAAATAAATTACTACATAGCTTCTCATACATACCCCGGAGCTGCAACATATTCTATATCATTTCTTGATCCCAATAGGGTAGGAGGCATATTAAATGTAAATTATCCAAATTCTATTGACATACCTTTTTTTCTTACCACCACCTTTACATTGCTGGACCAGCAATTTCAGGGATTTAACAATTCTGCTGTTCTGCTTCAACCACCAATCGATATAGGTTGTGTCAATAAACTATTTATACATAATCCCAATGCATACGATCCTGACGGAGACAGCCTTGCCTATGAGCTTACTGCACCACTCCAGGCCCTGAATACTCCGGTACCTGGATACAAATTACCGGATGAAATCGGTAGCGCAGCCGGAAATTCATTTACTATCAACCCAATTACAGGAGAAGTGAGATGGAATTCACCAAAGCTGCAAGGCGAATACAATATTGCTATACGAATAAAAGAGTATCGAAACGGTAATCTTATCAATGTTATTCTCAGAGATATGCAGATATTGATTCGAGCCTGTGAAAACGAACCACCATTAATAAAATCAATAGATGAACTCTGTGTTATAGCAGGAGAAAAGATTTCAATAGATATAGAAGTAAGTGACCCCAATACCAACCAAAAAGTCAAATTGAGTGCTACCGGTGGTCCATTTACGGTTTCTGCACCCGCTGTATTGTCTGGATCTGCCATTTTTACATCTGTAAAATTTAATGCAAAACTGGAATGGCAGACCAACTGTAATCATATTTCTGATCAGTATTATCAGGTCGTTCTGAGAGCAGTCGATAATTTCTATGCAGACTCTACCGGACTTGCTTTTTTAAAAACAATACGGATTAAAGTGGTAGGCCCTGCTCCTGAAAATCTTTCCACCAGATCAGAAAACAGCCAGATTAGAGTGGAATGGGATTCACCTTACAATTGTGAAGTTACCGATAATAAATTTTTTTATGGTTTTTCAGTCTGGCGTAAAATAAGCAGCACAAATTATGAGCCTGACACCTGCGATCCGGGCCTAACCGGTTCACCTTACCAAAAAATCGTATTTCGGACTATGGCAAGAGAAAACGGCAAATATTTTTTTATAGATGACAAAATTGAGAGTGGAAATACCTATTGCTATAGGGTACAGGGTGAATTTGCCAAACAAACCATTACAGGCAACCCATTCAATAGGGTCGAAAGCCTTCCATCCAATGAGAGTTGTCTGGTATTACTAAGAGATCTGCCACTGATCACCAAAGTCTCAGTAGATAAAACATCAGAAACAAGCGGTATCATACATTTAAGATGGACCAAACCTTTAGGCGAACAGCTGGATACAATCATCAATCCTGGGCCTTACAAATATGAAACATGGAGGTCAGACGATGGAATTAATTATAATCTTATCCATTCGATAAATGCAGATTTTTTCTCAACAAGTCTGGACACCAATTTTTTTGATGTTAACTTAAATACAGTAAACAAGCAGTATTATTACTATATTTCGCTTTATAGTTCAAATAAGAAAAAGGGAGATTCGCCAAAGGCATCATCAGTCTTTCTTACTGTTCTCCCTTCAGACGAATCAAATAAACTTTCGTGGTCAGCAAACACACCATGGAGTAACAAATCTTACAAAGTATTCAAACAAAACAGTACAGGATTATATGAGTTTGTTACGGAAACCAAAGAAGCTTACTTTGATGATGACGGTCTTAGCAATGACAGTACTTATTGTTACAGGGTCGAATCTTATGGCTCATACTCTATTCCCATTATTGAAGATCCTCTTTTAAATCTATCGCAGGATGTCTGTATGCAACCCACAGACAATGTTTCCCCATGTTCACCTGAAGTAGATGTGGTAAATATTTGTGATAAATTAAATAGTGATATCAATCCAGATGAACTTTATAATACTATTTCATGGACCAACCCTTTTGACAAGTGTCCTGAAATAGCAGATGATATTGTGGCTTTTAATCTTTATTATGCAGAAACAGTAGAGCAACCTCTCATAAAAGTTTCTATGCAGGATGTTTCTGGTGGATACATTAAAATTCACTATCCGGAGAATGGATTATTGGGTTGTTACGCTGTTACAGCATTAGATAACAAAGGGAATGAAAGCAATTTTAGCAATATAAAATGTGTTGACAATTGTCCGTTTTACGAACTGCCTAACACATTTACCCCAAACGGTGACGGCAGGAATGATTTATTTGCACCTAGATTTAATCTGTTTATTTATGCGATAGAATTGAAAGTGTATAATCAATGGGGCAATTTGGTGTATGAAACCACTGATCCCGCTATAAACTGGAATGGAACTACTAATTCCGGAGTTAATCTTGCTGATGGGACATATTACTATACATGCAGGATTTTTGAAAACAGAGTAACCGGCGTGAAGGAAGCTAAAAATGCACTTTCTGGTTTTATTCATATAATCAGAAATTAATGTTCAGTGGTATAGTCGAGAATACAGGTCTTGTTAAGAGTATCTCTTTGAAGGGAAGCAATAAAATTTTCGAAATTTTATCTGCAATTAGTGAGGAAACATATATCGATCAGAGCATATCTCATGATGGTGTTTGCCTGACTGTTGTGTCTCATTCTAAGTACAGCCATACAGTAACAGCTGTAAAGGAAACACTGGATAAAACAAATTTGAATACATGGAAACCAGGTGATGTCATAAATCTGGAAAGATCACTTCTGGCCAACAGTCGTATAGATGGGCATTTTGTTCAGGGACACATAGATACAACTGCTGTTTGTAGCAAAATAGAATCTATGGACGGAAGTTGGTATTTCTACTTTGCCTTGAATGAATCCTTTTTAAAATGGATCGTATCCAAAGGATCTATCGCTATAAATGGGGTAAGCCTGACTGTTGTTGCTGTTAATAATAATATATTTTCTGTAGCAATTATTCCATATACATTTGAAAACACCAATTTCAAAAATTTGAGATATGGAGACATAGTAAATCTTGAGTTTGATATCTTGGGTAAATATATAATTAATTACCTGGAAAAATTAAAACCTTCCATAGGGGATATTTAAAGCCATTCGTTAACCTCATGATTATTTATTTATAACACAATTATTATGTTCAATAAATTTTTACTTGTTTTCGGTATCATATTTATTTTAATCATTGGGTTGGGAAATTCCGGGCTTCATCCTACATCAGGCACTGCAGGATATACAGGTGCACCAGGAGATTCTAATTGCGGACAATGTCACTCAGGGGGGAATGCAAGTCTGGATGGAAATATTACATTAAGCGGATTACCTGCTACAATTATAACAGGACAATCATATACTATTGGGATCACAATCACCAATCCCAACGGCAATGCAGTGAAGGCAGGATTTCAAATGCTGGTGCTGACAGGTACCAATACTAATGCCGGAACTCTCAGCGAACACCCTGATTATATCAATACTACTGAAATACTTACGGTATTTGGTGGTAAAAAATATATTGGCCATAATCCTGCATTAGATTTTCCGGCAAACAATGAACTTACTTATTTTGTAAACTGGACTGCCCCGGCAACAACGGGCAGCAATCCAATTATTAAGTTTTATGCTTCAGCTGTCATTGCGAATGGAGCAGACGGCAGTGACAATGACAGAATCTCTCTGACCAATGCACAAATACCAATCCAGAATCCTGTCTCTCCGGTTATGGTTTCTATCACCAATGTACAAAGTACCCTTTGTGCTGGTTCAAACAATGGATCTGCAACAGCATCAGCTACTGGTGGAACCGGAAATTATACCTATTTATGGAATAATGGCATCTCATCAGCAAACAATATTAGTTTACCGGCAGGTTTAGCCATTGTTACTGTTACTGATAATACAGGCAATAGTTCTACAGGTTCCGTCAATATTACAGCACCTCCATCTTTGATTGTAAACACTTTTGGATCAGTAGTCTGTCAGGGAGAAACTAACGGGGTTGCTTCAAGTATAGTGAGTGGTGGTACGGGAAGCTATTTTTATAGTTGGTCAAATGGAAGTGTTGGCGGTAATATTTCTAATCTCACCGCCGGTAATTACACGGTAACGGTTTCAGATAGTAATGGTTGCTCAAAAACGGCAACAGCATCTGTAACTACTTCGCCAGCCATTTTAATTTCTTCAAATATTACCAATGTAAGGTGTAACGGTCAGTCAAATGGCAGTATTATAACATTACTTAGTAGCGGTATTCCTCCGTACACCTATTCATGGTCAAACGGCAGTACACAAGGCAACATAACGAATCTTCCTGCAAATACTTATAGTCTGACTGTGGTTGACGCTGCTTTATGTTCAACGTCTGCAATGTATATTGTTAATCAACCACCACCATTAACGGCACAAATTACAAACCAGACCAACGTATCTTGTTTTGGCCAACATAATGGTTCAGCAACTATATCGGCTTCAGGAGGTTCTCCTTCCTATTCATTTTTCTGGTCCAATGGCACTTCGGGGAATGGCCTCAGCAATACGCAGAATTTTCTTGGTGCTGGAAACTACACAGTTACTATAACGGATTTTTATGATTGCAACACGTCCATAAATGTCATTATAACTGAACCGGAATTTATGTCAATTACCGCTGATCAGCTAAACAATGTCACATGTTTTGAATCCAATAACGGATCAATCCATGTTGCAGTAACCGGTTCAACCGGAAATATAAGCTATTTATGGTCCAACATGGGTGCAAATGCCGGCATATCCGGTCTTTCTCCAGGCAACTATACTGTTACGGTAACCAATGGTCTGAACAGTTGTACACAGACAGCTACTTACAACATTACTCAACCTCCAATACTAACTGTAGTGCCAAATAATGTCGGAAACGTAACTTGTAATGGTGGAAATAACGGAACTGTTTTTGCTCTTGTTTCAGGAGGAAACGGAAATTATAGCTATAAATGGAGTAATAATACCAATACAAATATTCTTAATAATATATCTGCCGGCAGCTACACTGTAACCGTAACAGACATCAAAGGATGTACTGCATCTGCAAGCGTGACATTAGCTCAGCCACCACCCATAGATATACAACTGATATCAAATTCTAATGCTACATGCCCGGGAGCATCTAATGGGTCCATTTCTGTTATGGCTGCAAATGGCATTTCACCTTATCAGTACCTTTGGTCAAATGG
>Ga0138256_10007595_pt1 | contig 11425 bp, 8 predicted proteins | sample KNB2016incub_MG_FD_105486 | JGI IMG/M metagenome (GOLD analysis project Ga0138256, IMG submission 105486) | Active sludge microbial communities from wastewater in Klosterneuburg, Austria - KNB2014incub_MG | ecosystem: Engineered > WWTP > Activated sludge > Unclassified | place: Austria...
AAATTCAGGCCAATAAAAAATTTCACCTGCGTCTTTTTTAACACAGAGTGTCCGGTCATCATATTCATTTACTTCTATTTCGATATAATTATTCGAAACAAACATTATTCTGAAAAACAAAATTTCGTAATCCAATTTCATATGAGCTGGTACAAGCCAGGGCGGAGCGAATGAGATATCTAATGCCCCGTAGTCTTTCAGCGAAAATGTCATGCTGTCTACCGGCGGAATTTCCTTTGTAGGATCAGCGAAGTAAGGATTACTGTAAAAATAAAGTGTTTTGCTTTTTAAAAAATCCGGCTTAAAGAAACCCAAACCAATCGAGCTGTCCCGCATTTTTAAATTATTAAAGGATACCATTTGAACTGCAGCATTAAAATTTTCAACTGAATTTCTATCGAATTGAAATGCGGATTTATTCTTTTGCCGTTCATTATAATTATAATAAACAAGACCTGCATTTATCAGGATCAAAACCGAAACAATGATATTTAAAAGTTTTATTGACTTATCGGAAAGGAAATAAGAAATCACGAAGGAAGCTGCAAAGCCCGCGACAGCAAAGTAAAAGCCGTACATTAATACAATAGCTCCGGATGCAAGTCCCTGATCTTTCGCGGCATCAGTCATACCGGCGAAAGTCATTCCTCCGAGAAAGAAAGCAACTATTGTTATAATATAAAGCGCTATACAACCGCGTCTTAAAATATTCTTCATTAAATTTGAAAAAATCTACATTCAGAAATTTACAACATTCTCCATCGTTTCACATTCATATACAGTGACAGAGAATAATCTGTTTTTACGGTTAAAATTTTCGTCTCTAATATTTACAGAGTGAATATTTTAATTAATTCTCAATTAAAAAAATTCATAGAAGTATATAAGAACTTTAAGCAGTGATCTCTATATTTTTTGGCGACTGCATACCAAGTTCTTTGAGTCTTCTGATATGCGAACCAAGAGCATTCATAAAACTCGGCTTGAGATTATATTCGAATCCGAATTCCTTTGCTGTCTTTTCCACGATTGGAGAGATCTTTCTGTAGTGAACATGACATATATGCGGAAACAGGTGATGTTCGATCTGAAAATTCAGTCCGCCGATATACCAGTTGAGTAAAAGATTGTTTCTTGCGAAGTTTGATGTTGTGCGAAGTTCATGCACGATCCAGTCATTTTCAATATTACCGTCTTTATTAGGATGCAGCTGTTCTGCGCCTTCTACTACATGCGCCATTTGAAATATCGTACTCAAAATACATCCGCCAGTCCAATGCATAATAAAAAATCCAAGCAGCACCTGCCACCATACAAACGGAGTCAGCAAAATCGGAAGTCCGATAAAAACAGACAGATAAATTATTTTCACAATCACCATTTTAATAAACTCATTGGTTGGGTTATGTGCATGCTGTTTTGTTAACCCGGCTTTGTTGAAGCCGATAAGCTGGGAGAAATCTTTTACAAGTTTGGAAATGGTAATAAATCCGTAAAGTAAAAAAGCGTGAATATACTGATATTTGTGAATTTTGTGAAGCGGAGCAAGCTCTGACATTCTCAGAGGACCTCTTGATGCAATATCCTGATCATAGCCTTCGATGTTTGTGTATGCGTGATGTAAAATATTATGCTGAATTTTCCAATTGAACACATTACTGCCGAGAAGGTACATTGTACCGCCGAGTATTTTATTCACCCATTCATAATGCGAATAGGAACCGTGCAGAGCATCATGCATAACACACATTCCGACGCCTGCCATTCCAATACCCATAATAGCGGATAAAAGAATTCCCACCCAACCATTCATAGGAACAGTTAAGATTAAAATAAAAGGCAGAAGATAAATTAAAAGCATTGCCGCAGTCTGAATAAACAGAGAGATGTTGCCTTTAGGGGATAACTGGTTTTCCTTGAAATAATCGTTTACATTTTTTCGGACGGTGGTAGAGAACAGGTGTTGCTGGTTGTTATTACTTACAAACTTTATTCTTTTCATGAAAATTTAATGAGGAAAATTACACTTCAATGTATTTAGTACTGAATTAATTATAGGTTTAAAATAGGTACTATAAAATACTGATTTCATGTGATTAGTAAAAGCCCTTTGTTCTTTCTGCACATTAAAATTTAATCACCTTAAAAACCTAGTATAGCTTAAATCTTAGATTTAGTAAAAAACGCAACAATAGCGCTTGTAACTATTCCCATAAGGGCAGCTCCGATAAGACCCTGCATAATGTAACTTTTCAGATTAAAAAAATTTAAAGCTTCCTCTTTAGTCATCTTACCTTCTTTTACTGCAAATTCAGTTACATTTGAAAAATAATCAGGAGTTATAAAAGTGCTTGTGATATATTGTGTCAGCGGACTAACTATTGTAACAATTACGGTAATGATAAGTCCTGTTTTAAATCCCTGCATATAACTCATTTTACCGTCATAAAAATTTTTCTTCTTATCGAGTAATGCCAAAACATATACTGCAACTGCAGGTATTGCTACAAAATTAGTATATACTGAATGCTTGTCAATATTCTCATCATGCAGACCTGCCAGCTTTTCGAGCAACATCCAGACCAACATCATTATTATGAAAATAACAGCCCATTTAAATTCAATTTTCAAATTTTTCATTAATCTAAATTTAGTTTATAAATTTTAAATATTAATTTTATAATCGAAATAAATATGAATAAACTTCACTGCGCTTCGTTCAGTGATTTTTATTTCAAAATAAAATATTTTGATATTATAATATTCCTTCACACTCAAGACGGAAGTTCAGACATTTCAAAACAAGAGGATGCAGGTTCTCTCTGTCAATTGATTTCAGTCTTCTTTTGCCGAGTCTTCTGTCGAGCATTGCGAAAGATCTGATCACAGGGTTGTGGCTTTCCAGCGCTTCGTCTATATTCAGTCTGCTAAATTCCCAGCAGGCGTCTAAAAAATCAGCTCGGGAGAACTCGCCTTTTTCGACTGTATTACCTTCTGACCTCTCATCGGCGGAAATTCTTTTATCAATATCAGGTGTATCCCATTCAAACTTATTGTAGTTATCCGGTGTCGAAAAATTTGCGATCTCTTCTTTATCAATTGTTATCCAACCGCGAACCATGAAATAACTTCCGGAGGTATATCTTGTTACAAATATTGCTACTCTGCCTGACACACTAATGGCAAAATTATCTTCTATAGTTTTTTTTAACTTACTCCATTTCATTATACTTGTTAAAATTTGTTTGTATAAATTTCAAGATATTTAAAATTTACGTTACAAATTACTACCGCAATACTTGCAGTAAACAGCATCCCCGTCATGATTATCTGAACTGCAGTTTGAGCATTTCCGAATTCCAATTCTTTGTCTCACGGCATTTGACATTTCGACAGTTACTATACCGGTCGGGACAGCAATGATGGCGTATCCGAGTAACATTATAACTACAGACAGCATCTGACCTAAAACAGTCTGAGGAGTCAGATCTCCGTAACCAACTGTTGTCAACGTAACAACTGCCCAGTAAATGCTTATAGGAATACTTGTAAATCCGTTTTCTTCGCCTTCAATCAGATACATCAGCGATCCGAGAATTGTAACAAGTGTAAGTACAGTAAATATAAAAACAGTTATTTTTCTGCGGCTTGCTTTTAACGCCTGTAATATAACTTTAGACTCACCTACATATTTAACAAGCTTCAGGACTCTGAATATTCTGAGTATCCTAAGCATTCGTATCACAATAAGGTACTGACCTCCCGGTATAAACAGACTAACGTAAGTCGGAAGTATTGCAAGCAGATCGACTATTCCAAAAAAACTTTTTGCATAGACCAGAGGTTTTTTGACGGAAATAAGACGGGAAATATATTCAATAGTAAACAGAACAGTAAAAACCCATTCAGCATAAAATAACAGATTTCCGTATTGTGATTTTACAGAACGTATGCTGTCGAGCATAACGGTAATAACACTCAGTAAAATTATTATAATGAGAATAATATCAAACCATCTGCCTGCAGGAGTATCAGATTCAAAAATGACTTCGTAAAGTTTTTTACGGCGGGGCGAGAGATCCTGCTTTTGATTAATGCCGCTCATTAATTAAAATAATTAGAAAATATGATCCTTAAATTTTGAAATAAAATAATTAATGCAGTAAAGACTTTCTATATAATAAATGAAGTTACAGTACACATAAAATCACATACGTCCAAAACGCAGTTATGAACTTCTTATAAACGCGAAGATTTAAAGGAAAAGAATTTTAAAAAATTTTACAACAATACAGCTTATAAAATACTTTTTAAAAAATCTGTTTTATGATTTGATCATAATTAGAAGCATTTTAAAACGTGAAACGGAATTAACTGCATGAGGTTTATTAGCAGGAAGGATTATCGTTTCATCTTTTTTCAGCATAAAGTTTTTTCCGTCGAGGATGATCTCCGCTTCACCGTCAGTTATACAAACCAATGCGTCGAAAGGCGCTGTATGTTCACTCAGTCCCTGACCTTTGTCAAACGCAAACAATGTTACTGTTCCGGTCTTTTTGGAAATTAAAGTTTTGCTTACCACAGAGTCTTTCTGATAATCGATCCCTGAGCTTAAATTAAATTGCTGAGGTGAATTTTCATTACTCATAATTTTATTTTAAAGGTTAATATTAATATATCGGAATTTATTATTGTTCAAAGTAAATAACAAATTAAAATACTTTAAAGATAATTTTAAACAATAATACACATTTAATTAAACATAAAGTATGATTCATTTCACCGGTAAAAACAATTTCAGTTTCAGTTTTTAAAATTGTAAAAAAGCCTTTTATTAAATTTTTATAATTTTTAATTTATCTTAGTTCTTTTATCAAAATATCGGGGTGCTTTCATTATAAAAAATGAAGGCTGAGAGCAAACCCGCAGAACCTGCTACGGATAATGCCGGCGAAGGAAATACAGAAAAATTTTTAACGCTTAAATCTTTTTACCGGGTTCAAAAAGATTTAAGCGTTTTTTATTTTAATAAAAAAATGAATAAGATTTATTTATATTCACTGATAATGATTGCTTCAGTATCATTCAATTTACAAACCGCAATTTCCCAATACAAGGATACAGAAAAAAACGGTATTGATTCTTCGGAGTTTAAGACCGAAACCATCGAAGTAGATGCGCTTAAGGGAATTGAAAGATATACACCTGTAACTTTTGAAAATATAGAGCGCAGTGAAATAGAAAAAAAATACAGCGTACAGGATATACCGATGTTTTTAAACGGCTATACCGGTATTAACTCATATTCCGAATCGGGAGCAAACGTCGGATATTCATATCTTACTCTCAGAGGTTTTGATCAAAGAAGACTCTCCATATTAATAAACGGAATTCCTCAAAACGATCCCGAAGATCATCAGGTTTACTGGGTTGATATATCAGATCTTGCTGCATCAGTGGAAAGCATTCAGATACAGAGAGGTGTCGGAACGGCATTGTACGGTTCATCAGCGATCGGCGGAGTGATAAATATTGAAACAATAGATTTTTTTAAAAGGAAGTTTTTAAATCTTACAGGAGGTTTTGGAGATTTTAATACTAGAAAATATTCTTTCGAATATTCATCAGGCAATGTAAGCAACGGATTCGGATTTTACGGAAAGTTCACAAAAATAAATACTGACGGATACAGGGATCTCTCATGGTCTGATCACTTTTCATATTTCCTCAGCGCCGGTAAAATAACCGGGAAGAATTCAGTCTTGAAACTTAACTTATTCGGAAGTCCGGTGAGAAATCATCTGGCTTACCTGGGCGTTGACAAGGCGGCACTTGACGGAAAGATCAGCGGTGATCAGGAAAAAGACAGAAGGATCAATTATCTGACTTATCCTGATGAGACGGACAATTACTTTCAGCCGCATTATGAAATTGTGTTCAATATTCAGCCGTCAAAGAATCTTTATGTCTCAAATACAATAAGCTATATAAGAGGCGACGGATATTTTAACACATCATTTCCTACAGACTACGGATATGATTATTCCTATTTCAGATTAAATCCATTTTTCGTTTCTGATACTACAACATTTAATTCTTCATATTACAGGAGAAACGCTGACGGTACATTTTACTTCGAGCAGGGAAAAGGATATGAAATAGTAAGAAGCGATATGATCACAAAACTTACGGTAAATAATAATACTTACGGATGGTTTCCGAAAGTTCAGATCTCGCACAATAAAGACAAAGGCAAAGCGGTATTAGGCGGCGAGGTCAGGTTTCACAATTCGGAGCATTTCGGTGAAGTCACATTCGGCGAGGCATTACCGCAGGGGACGGAGCCAAATCATTTGTATTATTTTTATAACGGCGGTAAAAAAACCTTCTCTGTATATGCGAATGAAATTTACAGTTTTACAAAAAAGCTGAATGCAATGCTCGGGCTGCAGTATATTCATCACAGGTATGAATTATCAAATGACAGATTCAAGCCTTATAACTTCAGTGTCAGTTATGATTTTTTTACGCCGAGAGCGGGAGTGAATTACAATTTCAGTGACAGGTTCAGCGGATATGTAAATTATTCATTTGCAAAACGCGAGCCGAGACTTAAGGATATATATGACGCTGAAGATCCGGACAGCAGACCGAACTTCAGAATATTAGATCCGGCAAAAGGAATTTATGAAGATCCTCTGATAAAGCCGGAAGAAATGAATGATCTGGAAATTGGATTTGGATACAATTCGGATATTCTGAAAGCCGGATTAAATTTTTATAACATGGATTTTAAGAATGAGATTGTAAACAACGGTCAGCTTGATAATGTCGGACAGCCCATAGTCGGAAATGCCGGACGGTCAGTTCACAGAGGAGTGGAGATTGATTTTGTTCACACTTCATTTACATCTAATTATATGAAAGGATTTACACTGTCCGGAAATCTCAGCTTATCTGATAATTATTTTAAAGAATACAGGGAGATCACGGGAGCGGATTCCACGGGAAATATAATTTACGGGAATGATTATTCAGGAAACAAAATAATCCTTACACCGGATGTGATCGGTAATCTTTCAGTTGAATTTTATCCATTAAGAGGAACCGGGGCGTATTTAAGTCTGATGCATATCGGAAAGCAGTATCTTGATAATTCAGAGAATGAGAGAAAAGATACCGATGTCCGCAGTCAGCCGGGTTATATAGATAAGGTAATAGAACCATACACAGTAATCAATGCCGGTATATCGCTTGATATAATTTCATTGACTGAAAGCAAAGGACTGAAGAAAATGTTTTCAACGATACAAATGGATATGAAAGTGAATAATGTATTTAATTTAAAGTATGAAATGTCAGGGAATGTAAGTTTCGGAACACCATATTGGATACCGGCAGCGGAGAGGAACATATATGCGGAGATAAAAGTGGGATTTTGATAAAGGGAAAATTGTAGTTAGTGACTGATACAACTATCGAGATCCGGCATTAGATTAGATTGCTGCTGTGCTTTACTAAACCTGCCAGGTCTTATCTGATTAGGGGTATGTGATCTGAATTCAAATAAAACCTGTCAGGTTTTGCCAAAGCTGATAAATATTTAATTCACTGCCAAATCTCTTTCAGCAGATTTTCCTTAAATTTAATTTATCTTATACTTTATATTAAATCCCGCTGATAAATTACTGGTCCCCTTTGGATTAAAAATACTCGTTATATTATTTGTACCAAGGTCTATGATTACAGGTCCTGTATCTATTCCAAGCCCGAGACTAACCAGTGTATTTTCATCTCCGCCGAATGAAACACCTGCTCTCGGAGATACTACGTTGCCTGCATTAAATTCCGCTCCGAGTCCGAATCTCGGTTTCGTCGTTCCGCCAAGCTTATCTGTTATACCCTGTATATAATCAAATGAAACACTTGCAATTTCAAGTCCTGTTAATTTTTTGTTTCCGGGTGAATAAATCCTGTACGTCGCACCGAAACGCACTGTAGTAGGAAGACTAGTTCTGAATTCAGGTACCGGTGTTTTAGTTAGTTTGATCTTATCAATTAATGAATCCACCTGCTCTTTGTTAGTTATATCAGTAAGAATAAAATTTCCGTCATTAAAATATCTTGCATTATTCTTTGTCCAGTTTAAAAAACCTACATCAGCCAGTGCCAGTCCAATATTCAGCTTTCCGTTACCGGAAAATTTCTTGAAAACTAAATTCACGCCTGCATCAAAGCCAAGTCCGAATCCTGCATTGCCGCTGGGAAATTTAATGTTGAAATCCTCTTCAATTCCGGAGTATTGAAACTCGGACTCTCCCGTTGACTGGAATATATTCTGCGCCGAAGTCTGAATGGTAAGAGTGTTCTTTGTTGTCTCAAAATAATAAATCCCGAACTGCGGCTTGACTGATCCTCCTACTGAAATTGATTCAATAAGATTATTATTCTTAATGTTCAATATTTTTGCATAACTTAAATTAAGTTGCCTGGTCCAGTATCCGTTTACTTTATTCTGCGAAAGATCATAAACCCTGTTCGGTAAATTACCGTAAAGCCCCAGATCCAGAAAATCCTTTGAAGGAGTAAAATCAGCTATTACCCTGTCGTCCAGTGAAATCCCGAATGAACCTGCATACGGATGATTATAAATTACGGAAAATATTTTTGCTGATGCAGTGAATGTTGTTTTCTGATCGCTGGCGGAATTTACGATATTCTGCTTGTCAGCCTCAGTCAGTACAAACGCATTTCCACTTGCATCCTCTCCGAAATAATCGTTGTAAAAATTTAAAGAAAGGTAATCACTGTTGTTCAGAAACTGAAACGTTGTAAAAATATTGAAATATACCTTTGAATTATTATTGCCCCTCTGAAAAACTATGTTTGCAGGATTTTGATTAAATGCATCAAGTTCATATGAGTTCGCAACAGATGTATTACCCATTGACAGTCCGCGGACGTCATACAAAACCTGTGAGTTTACACTGCCAATAATAAATAAAAATATTGCAGCAGTTGAAATTAATTTTTTCATTTTTATTAGTTTATGTTAGTCAGGATCAATTCTGTATGTAAGAGTTCCGAATCCGGCAATACTTATTCTGTCGCCCGAACGGATCTTTACGCTGTTTAAAGGATCCGGAATATGATTCGGATCCGTGAATAATTTATTCTCATAAATAATTTTCCCCATCCTTTTTATCTTTGAAATATCCGCGCTGTCCAGTACGGCGCTGTATGATGTAATGGTTGATGTAGTTGAAAATCCATCAGCGCCCACATTACCGGCATTAAATGTAACGGATGAATCCTGCAAATTTCCCAGTATTAAAGAGATCGGCAGAAGCGGATTAAAAAGTGAATCAAGCACCAGCACTTTAGCGACTGTCTTGAGAGGAATTCCATTTTGTGAGGTCAGAGTAAACACTAGTTTCTTAGCTTTATCCAGATCTTTCCGCTGATCCTCATCATGTATACCCACGTCAGCAGTATCTCTGAAAACTATTGGTTTTGTAATGCTTACATTGAGCGGAACCTGCAGTATCAGTTTTAATGAAAGACTGTCCTGATAATTTACCGATCCCTCCTGATAAGTATTATTTAAAAAATCCGTTCTCTCGACAAATATTTTTTTTGGAATGTTATTTATAAATTCTCTTATGTTACTGTTATCTTCATTTATCGGATAAGCAAGTGAATCAACTTTCTGAGGCAGTATAAGTGAAAAGACACTGTCAATCTGATCTCCCGGTTTACCGGTTTTCAGATATTTCAGTCTAACCCTGTGTCCGTTTTTATTCTCGCCAATTATTGAAATGTTTCTGAAGTCAACCTGATATATCTCTCTGAATTTTTTCACTACAAAGAAATTTTTATCCGGCGTTATATCAGAAAAAAACAATTCGCCTTCCGGAACATCAGATCCGAAAGGATCCAAGACTTCGTCCTTGCTGATCCCGGTGTTTAGCGGTTTTAATATACCTGACATGTTTTCTATTGAATACTCAGATAATATGTAACTGAAATTCACAGGAACAGGAACTGAAGAGTTAAATGAGATTCTTACATTTAATCTATTGTCCGGAGTTTTATTGTTTATATAATAATCCCTGAGTTTAAGAATTATATTTTTTTCACTTCCGGCATTTATTGTGAAAGATAATCTGACAGTATCGTTATTTTGTTTATGAAAAAAGTTTTTTATTACAGCATTAATAGTATAATCGCTACCCAGGGAATTGAAGAATTTGAATGTCAGACTTCCGCTTAGAAAATCCATAGTTGTTATAAAAGTTGAATCATTAAATGTTACAGATGTATCAAGCTGTAAAGTGCTTGGAGCTGTAATAAATGTCTCTTTAATTCCGTCAAATTTTATATCTTCGCCGAAGACTCTTCTGTAGTTGGATTCACCGTAAATAAAAATTATGTTATTATTTAAAGAATCGATTCCTATATTACTGCTTCTGTTTATTATATCAAAGACATTATAACTCTTTATTGAAAAGGGGATCCTGAGATCAATGTCGTAATTTGGCAGCGAAGGTGATTTTAACTCACAGCTGCTTAATGAAATAGAAAGCAAAATCAAAAGAACAGTTGTTGTAACATGACATCTTTTTAGCATATAGTATTATTCATTTTGTAAAGAACGGGAGTAAATGTTTAATTTCCGGATTTTAATTTTACTAAATTAATTAATTATTTTTTAAAATGAAGTGAAGTATAAAAATTATGAAACAATAAAATAAACCTTCAGCTCCCGACAATCTTTACTTCATCAGCAAATACATCCAGTAATTTAAATTAATTAATTGCCGTTCATTGAAAGTAATCAAACATTGTATAATGTTTTTGTTTAATGAAAAACTTAAATACAAATGAAAATGATCTGCTTAATTTCATCAGTTAAAGTCCCGCTGCTATTGATAGAAGCCCGGGAACTCTCAATAAATGCAACTCTGCTTCCCCGCGAAGACTATTAACTTTTAAAAACAGACTTTCAACTTTTGAGCGGAAAAATTTAACTATTTAATGAAGATACTCAACTTTTAAGAATAGACTCGTAACATCAAAACGAAGTCTAATAACTTTCAGGAACAGACTCGAAACTCCAAAGCTTTGACTATCAACTATCAGGAATAGAATCATAACATCAAAGCGAAAACCATAAACTTACAGGAATAGAATCATAAAATCAAAGCGAAGACTATAAACTTACAGGAATAGACTCGTAACATTAAAGCGAAGACAGCTAACATCAAAGCGAAGACAATTAACATCAAAGCGAAGACAGCTAACATCAAAGCGAAGACAATTAGCATCAAGGCGAAGACAATTAGCATCAAAGCGAAGACAATTAGCATCAAAACGAAGACATCTAACATCAAATCGAAGACACGTAACATCAATGGAATTTCAT
>Ga0138256_10007598_pt1 | contig 11424 bp, 11 predicted proteins | sample KNB2016incub_MG_FD_105486 | JGI IMG/M metagenome (GOLD analysis project Ga0138256, IMG submission 105486) | Active sludge microbial communities from wastewater in Klosterneuburg, Austria - KNB2014incub_MG | ecosystem: Engineered > WWTP > Activated sludge > Unclassified | place: Austria...
ACTGCTAAAGAACAAACGTGAAGATATAAGGGAGCAAATGATCAATATCCTATCCGCATCCGCTACTATGGAAGCATATCAAATGCTTAAAGGCTTTTTACTGAATGACCCTCCTGCTTCTGCGAAATACGATATAGCGCTGGCAAATTTCTCCCTTCACCCTGACCTGGCCTCATCACTTTTTCCGGACCTGAGTTCTAAAATACCTGACGATAATCTTGGGCCCATAGTTCTGGCACTTGCCAATATGCTTATTGACAGTAATAAGATACAATACAGCAGCATCATAAACTATGACGAGCATATTATCCGACTGGCCAGAAAAATCCTAAAAAGATACCAGGAGTTTGATTATCACGACTATTATTTCCAGCATACAGATGCAGTATTAGAGCTACTTGCAAAAATGAACCAGAAACAGGCCAGGCCGATATTAAACAGTTTCATCGACCTACAGAACAATGAAATCAATGCTGTCATTATTGTGGCAATGATAAAAAATAACCTCACGGTCTCAGCAGAGTTAATGGACAATTTTTGTAAAATACCCACCCTCCGGATACAGTTATATGATGAGCTTGTAAAGATCGGTAAACAGTCTTCTTTCAGAGGGACGTACGCCAATCAAAGGTCTTTTGCTGAGGCCTTTGCCATGCTATATACCAATAATGAAATTCCTGAATCCACTCCAAAATCTTTTGATATAGTTACCATTAAGGACACACTGGTCAATAATATCAATTCCCGGTATTATGTATTCAAGGTAACGTGCAGATACAAATACGACACCAAATCGTACCCCTGTATCATAGGCCCTTTTTCAACGGAAGATTCAAACTTTTCGATAAAAGAGGGCAAGGAAGTATTTATTCTTTACAGGAGTAAATTTGATGATAAGAATATTGACACTTTATTTGTTGATTTTATCAGTAAAGTAAGCGAGATGAATAAATAATACCTGTTCAGTGCTTTATTATTCTGATGTTTTGTACATTGTTAAAAACAAAAAAATGCTTGAACTGAACTTCTCCCCTTTTCCTGAATTAAAAAACAAAAGAGTATTGCTCAGAAGAATGAAAGATACCGATGCACCGGAATTTTTATCTATGCGGTCGAATGAATCGGTAATGCAGCACATCGGGCGGGAAAAAATGAAAACGCTGACAGAAGCAGAAGAATTTATCCGGAAAATAAATTCTTCTGTTGATAATAATGAAGCGATCATGTGGACCATCGCATTACAGGACAAACCTGACACGATGATAGGCACCATCTGTTACTGGAACATTGTAAAGGATCATTACCGGGCAGAAGTAGGCTATATGCTTCTTCCTGATCACTGGAATAAAGGAATAATGAAGGAAGCATTAATGACGGTAATCGATTTTGGATTTAATGAAATGAAACTGCACAGTATTGAAGGGCAGATCAATCCCGAAAATGTGGTATCGGGAGTGGTTTTGGAAAAATGTGGATTCACCAGGGAAGCCTATTTTAAAGAGAATTTTTATTTCCAGGGTAAATTTTTTGATTCGGCTGTTTATTCATTGCTTAACAAATAATACAGCCCCGTTCTCCATGCAGAACAGGGCCATACATTTTCAAACCTCAACCGTGAATTACATTTTTGGCAGCAATACATGATCTATAACATGTATCACACCATTACTTTGATTAACATCTTTAATGGTCACATAAGCTACCCCACCCTTTTCATCTTTAATAGCAATTTTCTTTCCCTCCATCATCAGCCACAGTTTACCGCCTGCAACTGTTTTTACTTCAGCCTTGCCATTACCTTCTTTTATCATTTTTGATTTGTGATTGTATAACACATACGGGCAATGAAACAGGGCAGATTTATTTTTTCAAAAAAAATATCAATATGGAAAAATTGCACACAGGCAAATTGAACATTAAACAAAAGGCATCAGGGAATATTAAAGAGAGGTAGGCATTTTACCTATTGCCTTTACTTCGGTAGGAACAGGTTTTTCAGGGCCCGCGTCTTCAACAGAAACTGCGAAAGCCTGCGCATTGCCGAAAGCTTTCATTTTCTGGATATGAATGGTTTTACCGTCTATTTCTTTACTGATGATCCCTCCATTAACGGGTTTGCCTTCAATGATTGCCCAGAACTGATATTGTTTATTGGAAGGTAATTCAGGAAGGTTGGAAGGATCAATATAGACATCCCCTGTATTTTTCATCCAGTAAATTCTTGCACTATTATCCTTTGTGGAATCCATGCTTTCAAGTGAAACCGGCCTTGCATTCATATCCGACATTACACTCATATCGTTATACATTGACTGAGCCAGTTCTTTTTGCTGTTCTAATTCTTTTTGCGCTGAGGCAAGTTGATCACTGGTGTCTGCATAGCGTTTGTAATAAGTATAGTTGAAGATCAGGCTTCCGAGCAGCAAGATAACACTTGCTGCTGCCGCATATTTCCAGGCAGATGAAATGGAACGGACTTTTGAAGTTGTTCCATTGCCTGCGGAAGAAATATTAACAACCGGCGCTGCTGTTACTTTATTTATTTCAGCAAATACTTTTTCCTTTACGGCCGCACCGGGAGTAATGGCATGAGCCTGTGCATAACCCTCCAACCCTTTTTGAATGGCTTCAATTTCTGCGGCTACTTCAGGATACTGCTTTGCCCATTGCTGCACTTCTGCAGTTTCAGTTGCTGATGTGAGCCCTGTACAATACAGCTCCAGTATGCCCGACGATATGATTTCCTGTGCGTTCAATTTAGGTGTATTCTAACATTTTTCTTAATTCAATAATGGCTGACCTCATTCTTGTCTTAACCGTTCCCAGGGGGATATTCATCTCCTTCGATATCTCGTCCTGGGTATAGCCGTGAAAGTATGCCAGGTCAATAATACTTCGTTGTTCGGGCTTTAAATTCGCCAATTGTTTCCTTAGCCCCATGGCATCAAAACGCTCAGCAATCCTGCTGTCATCCGTAAAATTACTTACGGAATTTTCATCGCTTGAGATTTTTGCCTGTTTTTTATACCCTTTACTCCGCAAGGTGTCGATAGTAAGGTTCCTGGTGATATTAAGCATCCAGGTAAACAGCCTCCCTTTACCCATATCGTAACTCGAAAAATTATTCCATATCTTAACAAAGGCTTCCTGCAAAATATCTTCAGCCAGTTCCCTGTTTTCAACCAGGCGGTAAATAATACCGTTCAAAGCAGCCGAATAATTGTCGTATAAATATGAAAATGCCTGTTGGTCTTTGTTTTGAAGCATCATTACCAATTCTTCCTCGCTATATTTTTTTATTTCAGGCAAACAGTCAGCAGTTAATTTAGTACCGAAAGTAAACGTTTTTTTCAAAACAAAGCTTCCGGAGTAAATTACATCACTGTTTTGAACAAGACCGGTTACTGATATGGATCATAATCTTATTATAAGAACTATTGAACAAGCTGATAATATTACCCTGGCAAAGATCATCAGGGATACTTTAAAAGAGTTTAATGCAAACAAGCCAGGCACTGTTTATTTTGATGAAAGGACCGATCACCTGTTTGAAGAATTCAGAATACCCGGGAGTATTTATTATGTTGTTGAAGAAGAGAAGAACGTACTTGGCGGTGCAGGCATCTACCCTACAGAAAAACTGCCTGCTGGTACCTGCGAATTGGTAAAGTTTTATCTTTTACCTGAAGCCAGGGGCAGGGGAATTGGTAAAGCTTTGTTGCAAAAAAGCATAGCGGCTGCCAAAGAGATGGGTTATACAAAGATTTACCTGGAAACAATGCCTGAATTAACCATTGCAATACCGATGTATGAAAAATCCGGTTTTACTTATTTATCGTCGGCCCAGGGCGATAGTAGCCATACCGGTTGTGATGTGTGGATGATAAAAGAGCTGTAAGCATCAATTACATGGTGTTCACTTCATACACGGGGCTGAACAAATAAAGTTTCCCCGTTTTTACTTCCACACATTTATATCTTTTGCGGATCTTTTCCCCTTTCTTAAATATCCGCCCGCCTTTTATTTCAAACAATGAATCTTCCGGTAATTGTTCCAGCAGGTGAATGCCGTCTTTTTTCCCGTCATATTTATGCAGTGCCCTTAACAGCTTTTCATCGCCGCAACTGCTGGCAGCCGGGTTTTGCAGGTTATGGAGTAAGGCTTTTTTAATATCTGCAGGGAAAATGTCTTTTAATAAAAATGTAGCCAGTATTTTACTGAACTCATTCTTCCACTCCCGCCCGTGGGCCATTACCCTGTGACCGAATTTATCGTAGGTAAAAAGATGTGCCAGTTCATGCAACAAGGTGATGAGGAATGCATATTTATTCAGGTTGCCATTAACACTGATGCGATGGTTTTTGCCGGGCAATGCATGGCGGTAGTCGCCTAAAATGCTTTGCCTTTGCCGTGTAATAGTGAGGTGAACATGATGGTGCTGCAGGTAATACAACACATCTTCAAAACTTCCTTCGGGTAAATAGGATTGTAACTGTACAAGTGGGGCTTCCTGCTTAGGCATTTTTTTGTTTGTTCAGCTTCATGATTGTGCTTACCTCAACCACTAAAAAAATGATATAAATAACCATGGAAATATACACAGCAGGCTTATTGAACAATGTACCGCTTAAAAAATAATAGGCCACAACAGCGGCGATACAGACGAAAATTTTTATGATCATACCACCCATTACACTGCGTATAAAGACATTGGGGTTGCTGTTGTGCATGGCTTTAAACTGCATCCTGAATACCAAAAGGCTTACGAGGAAAAACAAACAGTTGGCGGCCATCACCACGGTATAATCAATTTCAATACCCTTATCCCCATAGAAAAATTTTGCTGAAAGGATTATTGCAGTTAGTACCAGGAATGTAATAAATAAAGGAAGTAAGGCTTTATAACGAAAATTCATCAAGACGAAATTTATTGATTTACCACATTGGCCATGCCGTTGTTCAATTCAACCACATTAGCGCCCATATTACATTTGCCATTGAACACGGCTGTAGGTTCAATTTGTAATTTACCGGCATAAATATCACCATTTACTTTTGTTGTGCCATGCAGATATAAAAGTTCCTGTACCCTTATGGTACCCTTCACGTGCCCCATGATATCGGCCTGCAAGCCTTCAATATCGCCTTCCACAACACCACCGGTGCCAATAATGATCTTGGCTTTCCCTTTGAGATTGCCTTTTAAGATACCGTCAATACGTATATCTCCGTTACTGTCTATATCGCCTGTAATGGTGGTGCCTGCACTGATAAGTGTGCTGCCGGCTGCTGCTGTTGCATCATCAGATGACCTGGATTTTGAATTAAACATAGATTTTGGTTTTAGATTGGTTTATAAATCACTCTACACTTTTCTCCACCTTTGGTAAACTCAGTTTATGGGTGTCCAATACCGGCAGCTGGCCCTTCAACACTTTATGCAGGTCGTCGTAATACCGTTGCTTATACCGCAGTGCCTGCTCCATGGAATCAGTGCGTATCTTAAGCGCTTTGTATTCCTTCATCTGCCTGGCATTGCCATATCCCACACCGGGCAGGTAATATTTTAAGGGCGTAAAAACAAGTAAGGCAACAATGAACCCCACCATGATAACGAATAAAGTACTCAAAAATATATACATACTCAACCGGCTAAGCTTGAACTTGACCACTTCCTCATAGGTATCTTCATTCATTACCACCAGCCTGTAACGGTTTCTCAGCCGTTTTAAAGTACTGTCGGCATCCAGTTTTGCCATAGTTTTTTGTTGAATGCTAAAATTAGCAAATGCCCGTGAAAAAGCAATTTAAAAAAGGGCAAAAGCCTGTATTAGGCCAAAGTTGTAAACAGCTATACTATATGGCCGTTAACATCGTTCACAAAAAAATATTAAAGTGAGTTAAAACGCCTTTTTATCTGGAATATTTGCCAAAAAAAACCGATATTTAGCCCTCTTATTCAACCTTTTGATTCATGCTGAAGAGAACTATAAATCTGGTATCGGTTTTTTTAATATTATTTGGGCTTCCCAATCTTGTATTATCTCAACCTACCTGGACCTTTGACCCCTTCGGAAAAGAAAAAAAACCCGAAAAGTTTGAGAACAGGAAACTGGGTTCTGAGAAAACAGCAGAGAAAAAATTCACTGTACCCCGCAACTTTTACCAAAACACAGTAACCCACTACAACTATTATTACAACGCCAATAACCGGGTGAACAGTGTTGTTGACCGGGCTAAACTTTCGCTTAAAGACGACTATACGAACCTGCTTGCCTTTTATCCTTATTCGCTGGAGAGTACTTCATCGCAAAAAATTGAACTGGATTCAGTGATCTACACTTCCACCGCCGGTATTTTATTACATGACCTGCGCAACGACTGGATAGACAATATGTACATGCTCATAGGCAAGGCTTATTTTTTCCGCAAAGATTTTGATTCTGCATTAATGACCTTCCAGTTCATTAACTACAATCTTTTTCCACGCAAAAGAAAAAATGACAATGATGACAAGGTGATAGGCACCAATTCATCTGCCAGCGGTTCCAGCATTTCTATTGCCAGCAAAGAGAAAAGGAATGTGCTGCAAAAACTTATGGCACAACCCCCCAGCCGTAATGATGCCATTATCTGGCTTGCACGTACTTTAATTGAAAAAGATGAATTTGGCGAATCGGGCGGATTGATCAACACCTTACAAAACGACCCCAACCTTCCAAAAAGATTACGCAACGATTTGGATGAAGTGACCGCTTACTGGTTTTTTAAACAGGGTAATTATGACAGTGCCTCCGTTCACCTGGAAAAAGCATTGAGCACTGCCGAAACAAAACAGGATAAATCACGCTGGGAATTTTTATTGGCCCAACTGTATGAACAAAGTGGCAATTATGCTAAAGCTTCTGATTATTACGATAAAGCATCCAGGCATACTGTTGACCCACTGATGGATATCTATGCCAGGCTGAATGATGCCAAGATGATGAAAGGAAACGGTGACCCTAAGCAATTAGACCGGAGCATCGACAATCTTGTAAAGATGGGTAGAAAGGATAAGTTTGATGCTTACCGTGATATCGTTTATTATTCTGCCGGGCAACTCTCCCTGCAAAAACCCGATACCAATGCTGCCATAGCATTCTTTCGCAAAAGCCTGAAATATAACGAGAGCAATATCAATTATAAGAACAGGGCTTATTTACAGCTTGGCGATATTGCTTATAACCGCAAGCAATACCGGCTTGCTGCAACCATGTACGACAGCCTGCAAACCGGTACAGACTCCATCCTTGAAAAGCGCATTGCCCGGATACAGGACAGAAAAAATGCACTGGCTAAAATTGCAGAAGCCATTGATAATATTGAAAGGGAAGACAGCCTGCAGCATATTGCTGCCATGCAATCTGCCGAAAGGGAAGATTTTGTAAAAAAATTAGTGAGAAAATTACGCAGGGAAAAAGGATATAAGGATGAAGGAAGTTCAGGCCCTGATATCAATCTGTTCAATACCAACCAGCAACCAACAGATATTTTTGCCGGCAATAATAATACTAAGGGTGAATGGTATTTCAATAACAGCTCTCTAAAATCAAGAGGCTTTAGTGAATTTAAAAGCAAATGGGGCAACCGGGCCAATTTAGATAACTGGCGCCGTAAATCAGCCATTGAAGCAAATATCAATAATCCCAACAATCCGGTGGGAACAGGCAAGGATACTAAGGCGGTAAAAGCCGGCAATTCAAAAGACAGTCTTAAAAATACTACTACGCAGCCCGAGGATATAAGTTTTGACGGATTGATGAAAAACCTCCCTTTAACAAAAGAAAAGCTGGCAGAAAGCAATGAAACTTTGGCTTCAAATATGTTTGATCTGGCACAGCTTTATCAAAATGAACTGGAAGAATATCAACTGGCGGCAAACACTTACGAAGAATATTTACAGCGCTTCCCCGACAGGTTACTGGATGGTGAAGTTTACCTGGCCCTTTATTTCTGCTACACCAAACTCGGCGACAAATCAAAAGCAGACCTGTACAAAGCTTTGTTGAACAGTAAATTTGCAGACAGCAAATCGGGGCAGTTGCTTAATAAGCCGGCATCTTCATCAGGCCCGCAGGCAAAAAATCCCGAGGTAACAAAACGCTATGAAGATATTTACACCCTTTTCATTGAAGGTAATTTTGACAAAGCCATTGCTGAAAAGAAAAAGGCCGATAGCCTGTATGGTGTAAATTACTGGACACCCCAGATGTCTTACATTGAAGCCCTGCACTATGTTAAGAACAGGGATGACAGTACAGCCATTAAAGTATTACAATCTATCATTGACAAAGACCCAGCATCGCCACTTAAAGAAAAGGCAGCAACAATGATCGATGTATTGAAAAGAAGGGCTGAAATAGAATCATACCTTAATAGTTTGGAAGTTACACGGGCAGGTGATGAAAAGCCGGTGAAGGTTGATGAAAAACCCGTTGTAGTGAATAAGCCCCCGGCCGTGCCCCAGGCAAAGGTTGATAGTGTAAAAAATGCTCCGATTCCACCATTAACCAGCGGCCCGTTTGTGATGTCGCTTACATCGCCACATTTTGTGCTGATGGTGCTGGATAAGGTTGACCAGGTTTATGTTACCGAAGCCAGGAATGCTTTCATTCGCTATAACCGGGAAAACTATTATGGCCAAACCATCAATATAAATAAAGATGCATTGGATGCCGACCGTAACCTGCTGGTGATCTCATCTTTCCCCGATGCTGCAACGGCATTGTTGTATTATGATAAGATAAAACGAAGCGCTGCATCTGAGGTATCCTGGCTGCCAGCTAATAAGTATTCGTTCCTGATTATTACAGATGAGAACCTGCAGAAGTTGAAAACGAATAAGGACATTCCGGGTTACAAAGCGTTGTTAAATACCCAGTTCCCTAACAGGTTTTAACAAACAGGCATTTAATAGTACTAACTTCTTTTATAGATTTATGAAATGTTTCGATCTCATTGCAGGTACATTCGTAATTCATAACTTATAATTCACTATTTCTATGAAGCGTTCAGTAAGGATATTATGGAGGGTATTTTTGGGTGGCTTTTTATTATTGCTGCTGATGTTCCTCTGTGCCAATTTCGGTTTGTTTGGCAAAATGCCTTCGGTTGAGCAGTTGCAAAACCCTGAAGCCGACCTGGCCAGTGAAATATATTCAAGCGATGGCGAATTGATGGGAAAATATTATTTCCAAAACCGTACCGAAGTAAAATACAATGAGATCTCACTCAATGTCATTAATGCCTTAATAGCTACGGAAGACGAACGTTTTTATGAACATTCGGGAATTGATGCACAGGCGGTGGCCCGTGCTGTATTCACATTCGGCAGGCAGGGCGGCGGCAGTACCATTACCCAACAGGTTGCCAAATTAATGATGAACCAGGGAAAGGGAAATATCATCAGGCGTGGCCTTGATAAAATGAAAGAATGGATTGTGGCAGTTAAGCTGGAAAGAAATTTTACCAAAGAAGAGATCATAGCCCTTTACCTGAACAGGGCAGCATGGGGCAATGTGTTTGGCATAAGAAATGCATCACGTACTTATTTTCAAAAAGAACCCAAAAACCTTAAGCTAGAAGAAGCCGCAGTATTGATTGCTATGCTGAAAGGTTTTATTTATAATCCTATCGGTTATCCAAAAGCATCTGTCGACAGGAGGAATACTGTTATCAACCAGATGGTGGTTTGCAAACAACATTTTTTAACAGAGGCAGAAGCGGCTAAACTAAAAGCAAAGCCCCTCATCACCAATTACAAAAAGATTGACGAAGACAAAGGTATTGCCCCCTACTTCAGAGCCGTGCTGGCAGATAAGCTGAAGGAATGGTGCAAGACCCACGAGAATCCAAAGACAGGTGATTCTTATAATCTTTACCGTGACGGATTAAAGATTTATACCACCATCAACTCACGCATGCAGCAGTATGCCGAGGAAGCGGTGGTACAGCACATGCCCGTTATACAAAAGAAGCTGGACTGGATCATGAAGAATAATGGCACCAGGATATGGAAAGGAAATGAAAATATTGTGGAAGCTGCTTTTAAATATACCGACCGCTGGAAAAGTATGAAAGAGGATAAGGTAAAAGAAGAAGACATTATCAAGTCCTTTCATGTTCCGGTAAAAATGAAAGTGTTTGCATGGAATGCCAAAAGGGAAAAGGACACTATCATGACACCTTTTGATTCTATTAAATATCACAAACAAATTTTGCAGACCTCCTTTGCTGCCATGGATCCCCGGAGCGGAGAGGTAAAATGCTGGGTTGGCGGCATCGATTTCAAGTGGTTTAAGTTTGACCATGTTACACAGATGAGGCAGGTAGGCTCCACTTTCAAACCGTTTATTTATACTTTAGCCATTGATGAAGCTGGTTATACACCAGAAACAGTCATACCCGGTGGCGCACTCACGCTTGGAGGCAAAACGATTTCAAGTGGTGGTGGCACGGTTGCTTATTGCCTGGCCTGGTCAAAGAATATTGCTGCCTGGCGCTTGATCGGGCAGATAGGCGTGAAAAGAACCATTGAGTTCATACAAAACATAGGCATTAAAACAAAAGTGCCACCTTACTATTCCATTGGCCTCGGCTCTGCTGAAATACCAATGATGGAAATGCTGCAGGGTTATAGCATGTTTCCAAACAAAGGCCTGAGTACCGAGCCCATTATCATTACAAGGATTGAAGATAAAAGCGGGAATGTATTACAGGAATTTAGTTCAACCCCAAAGCAGGTGATAAGCGAATCGGATGCTTATACCATGGCCAAACTGATGGAGGGTGTAATACAGTTCGGCACTGCCCGTATTTTAAACAGCTATTCCATCCCGGTTGAAAAAGCCGGTAAAACAGGTACAACAAATAACAACGCCGATGGCTGGTTCATTGGCTATACCCCCGAATTACTGGCGGGTACCTGGGTGGGATGTGATGATCCTTTCATCAGGATATATGCAAACAATGCCGGCGGTGCTGAAATGTCGGCGCCTAAATGGGGGATTTTTATGAACAAGGTATATGCCGATAAAAAACTGGAATATGGCCAGGTGAAAACCTTTGAGAAGCCTCTTGAATTGACTAACAATCCCATCTACGCAGATAATTTTGATAAATACTTCATGGAAGGCGATAGCACAACCCTGGATGAAGGAAATGGCAATGCCGATGATTTTTTTAATGCCCCTCCTCCACCGGATAACAAACCGATTGAGAAGATTGCTATTGAAAGCCAGATACCCAAAGCCGTAACAGATACCGGCAAAACAAAAAAACAGGATGATAAAGCTGACAAAAAAGTTGTCACGCCCATGCTGAATCCGGCCGATGATAAAAATAAAAAGCCGGTAAAACCAAAACCAATTAATGATTAATAG
>Ga0138256_10007599_pt1 | contig 11423 bp, 6 predicted proteins | sample KNB2016incub_MG_FD_105486 | JGI IMG/M metagenome (GOLD analysis project Ga0138256, IMG submission 105486) | Active sludge microbial communities from wastewater in Klosterneuburg, Austria - KNB2014incub_MG | ecosystem: Engineered > WWTP > Activated sludge > Unclassified | place: Austria...
GAACGGGTTGCCAACCAATTGAGCGAAAGATCGACCTCAGTAGAGTTTCATCGACTGGGACTTGTCCAATAAGAAGAACAGTTCGGCCCTCTTTGGACAACAAGATTTGATCTTCCTCATAGTCCGCCTCATCATCAATCGTTGTGACATCTCCATTCAATCTATAGGCGATGCTCCCGATCCGATCCCGGATTTCAATTAGTTGCTTTACTTCGATCGAATCTCCGTTTTTTCTGAACGCGTCGAATATTTGTTTACGGATTCTGTATATATGATCCTGGATAATAGAAACAGGATTGCTGCCAAGAGGCATTGCCCTAAGAGAAAGTATGTCCTCAATGGTAAAATCTCGGGTCGCATTCAACTGACAATGTTGATATATTGCGGAAAAAGTCTCCGCCAACTCTCTCGAAAACGGAATAGTCACGTCATCGATTCGATAGACATCTGATCTAGACCCGGTTTCAATTCGCGAAACAATCAACTTCCGTGATCTCTCGATGAACTGAACTATTTTCCTCGCCAAAACAATACGGCTATCTACGTCTTTCTTGACAATGTTGTCTATGGAAACCCCAAAATCGTACAGTTGCTTAATATGAGGTGCTTCGCTTACCGAACTAGATACAACTACTGGAAGATTATATTTGTAAGATGTTATTTCTCGAAGCAAATCCATTCCGTGCTTGACTCGGGGAGTCGCATCACTATTATTTTCGTCATCAGTGTTGACCTCACTCTTAGTGCTTTTCGGTATACAAAGGTCGACAATTGCGAATGTTCGTTTTTTTGATCTCTCGGCTTTTCCGAATCCGAATGCCATGGATTTGGTTCTAATTTCTTCCAAAACCGAGTCTGCGTCTTGAAATACCCTTATATTTATTTGATATTTCATTCCAAGCAATCTATGCGCCGTCGCGATCGCTTCTCGAGCAGAATCCGCCCAAAAAGAATTATCCTCGATGATCAATATGTCAACCTCCTCTTTTGTTGAGGTCTGGTGATCATTGCCCAAATTGGACACACTACTTGAGGAATGAGTGATGCTCAGACTTTCATTTGTTTTGTCCAGAAATTCCAAAAGGTCCGAAAGAACCGGTCTTATAGGTGTGTTCGAGCTGTAACCTCTAAGTTGGACCTCCATCAAATCAAGAACAGTGGTAGAAATTTGAGACGAGAATTCCTTCCGTAAGGACCACAATTTACTAATAATCGTTTCGGTTGAAACTGGTAAGTACGCATACTGAGCGATCCCGCTATGTACTAGATCCTTCAACTCTCCGAGTGCCTCAGTTTCCGCCAACTTTGAAATCGCTTGTTGTGTTAAGTTTGTTTGCGCTATCAAGGCTTTCGCATCACTAATAGAAAAATCGGATTTTTCTCCAAATGGTTGGCAACGTGTTAGAAAGTCGTCCAGACTCAGTTCGAAATCGCCTCGCTCAGCTCGGTCCAATGCCTCGACCGTTTTGACGACTGACCTATGCAATAAGTCCCATTGTTGAGCGACTCTATCCAGATCTTGCCTTATCGTAAAAACCACCTTAGTGACGTCGAGTTTGGTTTGTGAATTCGCCGATGAACGATTCGACGGTTCATTGACGCCGCGTTCGTTTGCAGTCCTCCAAATCAACCTGTGAATATACTCCGGATCCGTCGCATGCCTAGCTCCTGAACAATTGATCGCCCCCACCCGGATCTCGGTTTCCGGGTTCAATTCAGCCTTTGAGGTCACTAGAACGATCGGCCGCAAGATTTTGTCGTCGCGAAATCTTGGATGCGTAAGCACATATTTAATGAAATCGTCTCCGACCCGCTTGTCGGGAACCTCTGTGTCGCGATCGGAACGTTTATAATACATATCCGCAAGCACCACACCCGGCATCTCCCGATCGAACATCGTCTTTGCCGTCGGTAGTTTCATCGCCTGAGGACGAAGCACTTCGTAGCCGTAAATTTCCTCAAGCGAGTTAATCAGGTAGTCCTGTGGCATGTCATCCGCGATAAGAATCTTCGAAAATCCTTTGGGCGGGGTGGACGGTACCGGGTTGATGCCCACGCCGGACTGAGAGGATATACCAGAGCTAGCTAATCCGCGCAGACCCGAATCCAGTTCCTGCAGTGCTCCACGAAACTGGCCAATATCAATTTGATCCATTTCACGATCCAAAAGATTGCGAAGATCTGTGAATGCGACCGAGTGAACTGGTGCGAAACGATTGATCGAACGGCCCCATAGCTCCGCTATCGACTTTGCGTCTACAGATCGGTTCGCAAAGTCCCCGATGCAATTGCCAAGCCTGTGGGCCAGTGATCGCCAGTGTCCATTTAAGTCACAACTCTCATCGACAACTCGATCAAGCTCCGAATCGGAAATAGGTTTCAGATTATGGATTTCCGCTTGTATTTTTTCGGCCGTCCACGGTAAGGAAACGAATCCGCTGCCGGCTGATCCCACCAAAGAAAGAAATTTCTCATTCGCATCATTCATTGCTTTGCGAAGTAGATATTCCTTGCCGGTAACGCCTAGAAAGATAATTGGAGATTTTTGATGGAAATCACGGCGGAGCGAAGCTGCCAGGCTCACTCCACCATAATCTTGAAACTGATCAAAGTCACCCGGCCATATTGGTGAAACAAGAATTAGGAACGACGCTGGCCGGAAATTTATTTCACTAACTGCCTTCTCAAATTCATCGCGTTCCGTGAGGAATACCGGCTCCCCAGTTTTCCCGCTATCTAAGTTGAGTGAATCGAGAATGTCTGTGAAGTCATTCTTGGTGGATCCGTCACAAACAATGCATATCACAGAGATATTCTAGAGAATGTTACCACCGGAAAGCAATGAAAATGGGTCGCGTCAACAAGAAAACCTTTTGATTGCTTTCTCATAATGTTCGACTTGGAGCAGATCTGTCTGCACATTGATACTCTTACAGTTTTTCGGGCTCACTTCCAGATACGCTATAAGGCCAATTAGGTACCGTCGCAAACTGTCAAATGTGGCGATTTGGCTTGCATCACCAAAAAGAAAGTCCAAATGGGCATACTGGTTCCTTATTTTTCTGAGCTGATTTCCGAAATGATCGTTTCGGTTATTTAATGGAGTGCTTATTGTAAAGGGAGTGCGTGATACGGGATCAAATTTTAGATTAGATGGATTATGAATAATTTCAATGATGTGGAAGCTGTGAGTTACTAGACTTGATATCAAGTGCCTTTCACTCTTATCTGACCGGTATTCGTACCCCATGACGGAAGCATGCAAATAACTACGAAGCAGCGAGACCGTCTCGTCTAGTATGTTTTTGATCCGTTTTTTGTTTTTATTGGTAATTGTGGTATTCCCTTTATTCCAGTGCGGAGCATAATACCATCTATTATTGTTTTGCAGGTGACTTTCCACCCCTTTAGCGAACCGCGATAAAAACTTATATCTGTCTCCACTAGCGTTTTCAACGAGCTCCAAAAGCCTTTTGTAATTCTCGATCGATTCGAAAGGCCGCGAGGACCCATCAAATCCCTCTTTTATCCAATATGCGTCCGCCCCAAGATTGAGTAGTTTCGCAATGCTTCTGGCCTTATTTGAAGCAGTTGTCATCACTACAGGTATGCCTTTCAACTTATCACGCAGTTTTCGAACTAATTGCACCCCTGACATTTGATCCACAGGTATGTCATTTTCGTAAGACCCGGCAAGTCTGAGGTCTAACAGAATACAATCGGGAGACCACGTTTCAATAGCCATACTAATCTTCTTGAATATTTCTTCTGCGAACTTCGCCCGCCCAAACTCCGGATATGAAGGAAACGTTTTCAATACGCCGATCTCACCTTTGCCTTTAGAGCGATAGATCTTGAATGCACCTTGGGTATCTTGTTCTTCGACATTATCTCCAAAAAGAATATGAGCGAAGATTCTCGACCAACCCTTTTCCCATTCGTCGTCTATATGCAGGATCTTTAAGGAGCGATTTGATACCTGTGATCGAAGGGTCTTGATCTGCTTGAGCTTTTCGCTTCCAAGGAGTTGAGTAAAGTCAGAGTTGGCGGACGAATAAAAAGTGATGGCCCTCAAGTTTTTCAGCTTCTCTAGCTCCGGCTTTATCTCATCCACCTGAAAGGTCGTGCCGGTCACCGCAGAATGAACCTGGGCGAGCTTATGAACGCCCCACCAGTTTGCGATGGAATGGTTATCTGTTTCAATAAACGTTGATTTTCGGACTGTTTGCACCCAGTTACGTTTATCAAACAACTCCTGGCTCAGCTGGTCGACGTCAACGTCAAAAGGATCTTGTGTGACCGGGCCTAAAAATGTAGTGCCGGGAGAATAGAGAATGGTTTGTTCAGGATATTTTCTGACTGTTGTTTCAAATGAATAGAGGGATGAGAACAAAACGCAGTGGGCGTCACGAATTTGGTTCTCCGTCCCATTTGGAAGATTCTCGGCAAACCGAATGTACTCGAGCAGCGTTGCTCCGTTTTCGTTTAACGACCCGGTGCAAACATCGAGATTGATAAATAAAACTACTTCATCTTCGTCCCGGACATCGTTGGCCTTCATTGCCAGTTCTAGACAGATATCGCTATCTTTGATCTCGACCCACTTCTTGGCCTCGGTCTCACCGGGCAATTGTGACCGGTTATCATATTTGTCTATAAGGATCGAAATCGTCATCAGGCAATATTCCCTACAATGATCTATTGAATTCCCAAAAACTTGCGAAGTTCGTCCATATCTAATCGACCGTCCTTATTGTTAAGACGAATCCAATTATAGATCTTACAGTCTTCTAACAGTAATAACTCTTTGATCGGAGATTCACAGTTATTAATATTATTGACGAACTTAACGACATTACTCGGACTTTGACAAAGTGGTACAAGAGCTTGTTTAGCATTTTCGATCCAAGACTTGTCCGTGATCATTTCCCAGATCGCAATTGGGTTCGGAACACCACCGCCCACGATACCTTTTATTTCATTGCAGATCTGAAAATATATTGATTCTGGCACAGCCTCATGAGTTGATTGGTCATAACCTCTGCAATTCATGAGGGCGTGGTAGCCGGCGAACAAATTATGATCGCCTTGACTGTGGTAAACATACTTGAAGGGAACTGCCGGCCTGTGGTTATTCCAATTCCTACAACTGTCCGGAACCAGCACATAAAGGGCCGCGTTCACCTTGTCTGGATCATACCCATCGACCTCGAGATGTCTATCGAGAGTTTTATCAGGGTAAATATATAAAATTTGACTGCCGCCACCAAGCTCAACGTTACCGACCTTGAACCCAATGTTCCTGGCAAGCGTTTCTCCAAGCCATTGTCTTGTGTACCAAACATCGCCAAGCCGGATAAAAGCGATTATCTGACCATTGTTATCCATTACCTTTAATACCTCTTGAATTATAGAGTATTCGGGTTAGAACAAACTTATCGAACACGGTCTCAAGCGCATTCTGGATCGGGGCCAAAGGAATGTATGAGTATCCCTCAGGAATGCTTGTTGGTTGCCCCCGCCCCGATGTAATAATGATCTTGTTCTTGGTTGACTGTTCAACCTTTCCGTCGTCCGATAGAAGGCTCGTTAGCAGCGCGTCTATCGCGAGTCCATTTTTCGTTGCACCCGAGTCAAGCATTTTCTCGAGAATACCAAGATGGATGACCACAAATTGCGAAACGCCAATATGAGCCCGGATAAAACACTTGATCTTGTCAGCTATTGACATTTTCCTTACATCAATCGTGTAACAGTCGATTGCGTTCAATGCTCCGAAACTTGACTCATTCAAATTCGGCTCCAGATCGTCTTCTAATCGGGGGATGACAATGCCCTGTTGCTTAAAATAGCGGTAGAAATCGACCTTGCCTGCGTACATTTTCTGCGATTTCGGATTGGCAACATTTTCTTGGATCCGCTCGTCAATGATCACAACCTTTGTGAAAACGGTCTCAATATACTGGCTAAGAATTTGCCCGTTATAACAGTTGGTCCCATATTGTGAATCTGGCTCGCCATCTATTGGTGCTGTATACTTCTTCACCCGGCTATGGCTACATTTCATATCGTAGTAGTCCCATTCATGAGGGAAAATTATTGTCGAACTACTTTCGTCTGGAGAGAGGCGCAGATGGTGTTCGTCTTTACAGCCAACATCTGATTTGCTCAAATGACTTTCTTCCTTTTCGAGATTCCGGTTTTCTCCGGTCCCTTTCTTTGCCCCAATGCAATCGGACCAATTATAGTGGTGATTATCGATGAAGACCCTTTTCACAATCTCCGCTTTACCATTGCTCACTGTCGATTTGAAATCATCGATCGCACAATCACTTGTTACTAGCTTTCCGTCCTCTCCAGCAACAAAATGGCTATTTTCAAAATATAGCTTCTTACCTCCAAGGACCGTTTCGGCTGAATACTTTTCCCAAACCTGGCGGATAAATTCGGCGGGTTCCTTAAATAAATCAGTATTTATACCCTTCACCCACCTCTTCGGAAGCCCACTACTGATGTGTATGAGTTTATTTTCCTCCTCTGGCGAAAGCGGCGTCTGAAAATACATCAACTGGTGGTTAAAGACCTTGGGCTCCACGAGAAGTTCGTTCAACGAAATGACAGTAATCCCAAATGTCTTCAGTTCCGCGATCGAATACTTTTCAGTATCATTTTTCGATATCCGAGGAATAGACGTTAAGAAATCAGTAACAACCAGCACCTCCTGCGGCTTTTTAAGATAAAACTTATAGCCTAACGAGAACCGGTTTACTTCATTGGCCTCGGGATCTGGATCCTCATGAGCAAAGGCGAACATTATCTTTGGGTATTTTGTTGAAAGTGCTTTTGCGTTATTTGCTTCTTTTGGGGGAAGCCGGTCGTTCCATACCTCATGATCCTTTTTCCCAATGCTTCGAGGATCTATCCGTTCATCCTCGGTTAGATCCGGGTCGTGATTAAACTTGAGTCTATAATCGTTACTCTCGACCTCTGTAATTGGCAGTCGCTGCAAGTAAGCGGCACACACGTCCATCTCGATCGTCCCGAGATCATTTTGCCGGAGTCGACTTTCTGATTGTAAAAGTATCGAACTGTTGAGGACCGTATTCCGTTTACAGACAATACCAGCAATCTCATTTTCAGTCCGCCAAAGATCGTCAAAAACGCTTATCTCATAGAAAGCATTGTCTTCATAATCTCCAATTACAACTGACAAATCCACAGGTTTTTCGGCCTTGGAATGTTTAGCTATGTTACGGATTATGTTCTCGAGTATGATGTAAAACGCCTGAGCTCCAAGAATATCATTGGTCATCGATATAGGAATATCGTTTCCCGTATTTAGCCCCTCGAGCGTGCCTGTGTCGCTATGCTTAAGATAGAGCGAAATCGAATATTTGAATTTCTCGGACGAAATGCCCGAAATGCGATTTAATAAAATGCGGTTGCGGTCAAATCCTTTGAAAACATCAGCGTAGAGGAACATCGCGTTTTCCATCACCGGATCGGCGGTCGCAATGTCCGCCAAATAATCCATCCGGTTCTTCAAATACTCATTAAAATATGCCACCTGTGCGGATGGAAGGAATTCAAATTTCTTGAACCTGCTTTGTTCGTTTGAGTAATCGCCTTTGCTACTGTCTAACTTATCGTAAAGAACTTCGTGGCGGGTCCCGATATATTGCTCCGGCTCATTGCCGATTCGTTCTGACATCCTCACATCCCGAGTAGGGGCTGGGGGCTGAGGATCTACACCTTTAGTTCCGCTTGCATTTTTCTCAGCATACGAAGCCGAGCCCGCGCTGTTCAATCCCGCCGGCGATTCCGACCCTTGGTAAACGCGCGTCCCGCCAGTAGGCATTTTCGCCTCCGTTTCGATCAACCTCGACTGCTCAACCACAGTCCTCAGATCCATTCCCCATAACCCATTTAGATCACGTTCATCTTTAAGTTTACTAAGAACATGTGAGCCGACGTTATGGCTCATATTCCTAGCCATTACTTGTGATATCGCGGCTTTGGTTGCTTGTAATAGTAACCCTGCCTGGGAGTCCGATGCGATAGAGTTCAAAGCGTAGGAAAACAGAAACTTCTCGATGATTGTTTCATAAAGTGCGTTAGTCTGAAATTCCTTATTAAATCCAATCCAAATCGCCGCGGCAAACCGCTGGTTCACAATAGAAACTTCGATTTTGGAAAACGTGTAGAAACCAACTCCAGTCTTCATCAAGACTCGCGAGAACCAGCGATTTTTATGTTTAGCTACATCGCTAGAATCAATTGGTTGCCCGAAATTCTCAAGCGTTATTTTTTTTTCAATTTTACTATCAACGGAAACAGGAGGGAAAACGGATATCGAGCCCGAAGGGAATGAATGATGCATTGTATCGGGCCAAAGGTAATCGCACGGAAGGAAAAGCAGGGATTGGCTTGAGCTGTCTTTACGAAAATAATCCTTAACCACCGAATCATACGTACTCAGTAGCCCCGGGTCGCCGTACCAATTTACTTCATAATCTTTTTTATTTGATAGTTCAACCGAAACTACGTCAAAAAAAACGGGATCACATTCTTTGCGCAACCGAGCCCTAAGTTCTTCAACCAAGAACCGCAATCGGTTCGCTAAAGTTAACGTTGAAATACTATTTAGGTCCATTAGGACTATGTAATTCAGCTACAAAACGTAAGTCGAAATATTCTGATATGGCAGGTTTCTTTGACAACAGTTTCATTTGATTTAGATTCGAAACCATATCGTCGATCGACGCTGTGTCAGGCATAAGAATCTTGTTTTGAAAGCCTGAAAAGTACTCTTTTGCTTTGACCAACCCCTTGTATTCGCGATCGAAGTTAATTTTTGGTTCAAAAGATTGGAGCTGTTTGATTGCTGGGTCAGGATTAGCCAGCGCGAACTGCCAACCTTTAGCAACGGTATTGACGAAACGCTGTATCAAATCTGGATTTGACTGAATGAACTCCCGTTTTGCAAAATAAACACGTCCAGGATAATTCAGACCATAATTCCGAGGTTCGATCAGATTGTACGGAATATTGTTCGTTTCCAAAAATATTGCCTCGTCAAAAATAAACCCCGGCCTCACATCGTATTGACCGTCAACGAAGGGCTTCATATCGAATCCGATTTGAACCTCATTTATTTTGGATTTATCAATACCAAGTTTGTTGAGTAACGAGCGGTAAACGAATTCCGTAGCTCCTCCCGATTGAACGCCAACCTTTTTGCCGATAAAATCCGCCGGCTTTAAGATGTTCTTATCTTTCTTTGACATAAAAACTGTCGGAGAAACGTTGTCAACAATTGCAAAAGCGACAAGGTCCGCACCCTTTTCGTTTGCGAGCAGCAGTTTGTCTAATCCGACAATTCCAACATTATCCGTTCCCGAAATAACCATCTTGATGGGGTCTATTCCTTCGCCTGCCGGGTTAAGTTTTAGGTTGAGCTTGTTCTCTTTGGCAAAATTATTCATCGCGACTATATCACCGGCGAAACTCATCGTCGGTATCCAATCAAATCTCAGACTGATGTCTCGGACCCCATCTTGGCTGATGTTACCAGATGGGGTATTCCCGCATGATAATACGAATGACAAAACTGCAAATAAAATGACATATCTTTTTTTCATTGTTTTTTCCTCAACTGCTCGGTTTCCTGATTACGCACTATCTACTTAAAAACATAGACCACGGATGGCGAAAAGAGTGGATTGTAATATTCGTTTGTCTCATTATCCTCAACTTCAATCATCTCAACAAGTTGTAGCCCCGCCTTAATAAATCTGTTTAGTACAAATGAGACTGACCAATTATAGTCGTAGAATTCCATCGGTTTGCCTCGAATGAAAATCTTGTGCCTATCTCCCTCATTGAAATAACTAAAACTCTTTCCAATCAAATACTCAGTGTAATAGGAAGAAAACGAGCGGTCACGAAAGCAAGGGTGAGGGTTGGCAACAAATACATAACCCTCCGATCGCTTCGCTTCACATATCCTCCTAACAATGAAATCAATCTCTTGTTCCGTATCGACACAAACTAAAACCATTGATAGAAATACACAATCGAAAGTTTTCTTAGGAATCTCTATCGCATCATAGTAAACTGTCGGATTTAGCATGCCCAGCTTATTCGCCGCTATGTCTAGCATTGAGGCACTCGTATCGAATAGGGATACCTCGAAACGACGCTTTAATTTCTCTACTAAAGCCCCGTCTCCGCACCCATAATCCAAAATCGTGGTCCAATTCTGCTCGTATTTTTTAAAAGCATCAACCAACGTTGGGTGTGTACCCAGCTCATTGATTTCGAATTTTTCATTCGAGTAAACCTCGGCATTTTTATACCAGAATTCTTCCATACTATTTCCAAACAACTACTCTTCGTTCAATAAAGCTCATCAAAAGAAACAAACTCCCCCCGACCAAACTGGACAACACAAGGGACGTCATCATCAACTCAGGCTCAAGGCGGAGAGCACTAAGAAAAAGATTCTTACCTAACCCGCTCTCTGCCCCTGTAAACTCCGCAACAATCGCTCCGATCACTGCAAGTGTCGCACTCACCTTAAGTCCAGCCATAATGCTACTTGCCGATAAAGGAAAATATACATTTCGGATCTTGAAACTAGTAGATGCATCGTAGATGTACACCAATTCATGGATATTGTTGCTAATGCCCTTATATCCATGTGCAAAATTTACGAAGATCGGAAAAAAACTTATTACGGCGGCCATAGCTATCTTGGATGCCAGACCGATTCCCAGAAGGATAATAAAGAACGGAGCGAGCACGATTAGAGGAATCACCTGCGAAGTGACCATCAACGGCAAAACGAAATCCATCACCGCCGGCTTATAAAAGCAAAGAATCATCACGCCAAAACTGAAAACAGTCGCAATTAACAACCCCGCAACAGCCTCGATAAACGTTGTTCTTGTAGCTACTAGCAAATCCGCATAGTTTTCAGAAAAATAATCGGCAACGAGCGTAGGAGAAGAAAGCAGAAGTCGGGCGGTCTGGTTTGTACTGCCAAAATATTGCCAGAGAGCCAACACGCCAATAGAGAGAACTATGTAGAGCATCCACCGCTTCATTTACTTACAAACTCCTTTTGAGGAACATCTCCATTCTTATACATCAAAGCGACGTTAGAATTTTCCCCATTCATGATCGCGTCCTGTATCGGCAGCATGTAATCAGCGTACACCTCGGCCATAAATCCACTAATGTTGTTCACTCTTTCGGAAATGGACTTTTCAGATTTGATCTTGTAGGTGGCCTTGATTCCGCCGTCCGCACTGAACACCATTACGTTGTCCGAAAGCAGCAACGCTTCCTGTACATCATGTGTGACAAAGACCACGGTGGTGTCGTGAATTTCTAATAACTTTTCAAGCTCCCGGTAAAGC
>Ga0138256_10007601_pt1 | contig 11422 bp, 9 predicted proteins | sample KNB2016incub_MG_FD_105486 | JGI IMG/M metagenome (GOLD analysis project Ga0138256, IMG submission 105486) | Active sludge microbial communities from wastewater in Klosterneuburg, Austria - KNB2014incub_MG | ecosystem: Engineered > WWTP > Activated sludge > Unclassified | place: Austria...
GCGGATTTTCGTGCCAGCACTTCGGCCAATGAAAGCTCCCATACGCTACCATCCGAACGTGTATAGCGAATACTATGCTCGTGGATACGCTTGGCGTGATGCTGCTCGATCTCAGCTTTAGTTGCTACAGGATGTTGATCATTCATCACAAACAACTCGGGGTGACGCACGATTTTTTCCGGTAAATCATTGAGCACATTGATGGCGATGATGAGTCGCATGTCGCGCGAAGGCGTGGAATAGTCTTCCCAAGGGCCAACGGTTTGAAAAATCGCTGCACCGTTTGGCATCGTGATAACGCTACGCGGATTTTTGCGAAAATAGGCTTCGCCATTGTTTATCGAGGTGATGCGTGTTTCGATTTGTTCCAACAGTGCAGTCAGCATGGCTTCGTAAGCTTGCTTGGGATCAAGACCTTTGGGATTGATGAGTTGAGTGAGCTTGGCATAAAAATCATCGGGAGTGAGCTGGGCTTGCTCCAACGAAAAAGAAATAAAATCAGCGTGATCAAGCAACGCGTCGTTGGAGAGTGTGCGCCATTTGCCTGAATCCAAGCGGATCACCGGACGAAAAGCTTTGAAACCAGATCCTGCATTGCCGTTGTTAGCAAACAGCATCGTACCTTCCCAAACTCGCTTGCGAGCAACTGAATTGTCCGGTTGGGCATCGACAGCCAGCAATAGGCCAGGGCGATCATTTGTCTGCGGCAACCATTCAGCCAAAACCAAAACATGACCGTAGGGGTCGGCAAAAACTGTTCCTGGCCATAGTGTCTCTCGACTGAGCGGGATAGGGTACAGATCTGTGGATTCATCCTCTAAACCAGTGCGCGCCGAACCTGAATGAACGGTATTTACCAGTTGCCTGCTGAATTTCTTGAAATTGGCTTGTGCAATAGTGCCTTGGGTAAATTCTGCCAGGATGGAAGGGGAGCCGCACCGCGGTGGGGTGTTGGCCGATCCTCGCCCACAGGCGCGATAGGCGATCGGCAAGCCGATCTTCCAAGCGAAATAAGCGCGCAAAGTATAAGGCAGATCGGCACAATCCGGAGTTAAGGGTAAATGATCATCTTCGTTACGTCCCAAGTGATTGTGCAGAAAATTGCGCTCAGAATTGCGCAGGACGGGTTCCAAAGAAGAAAAACTGAGTGTTTCTTCGGATGGTGCGCCAAATAATTCTTCAATCCAGGCGGAATAAAAGGCTTCGGTGGCAAGATTCCATGATTTGGGTTTATTTTTTTCGTTTGCGTTGCCAATGGTGAGTAATTGGCAGGCGATCAATTTGCTTTCGCGCTTCGCCTCGAGTCGATACTCTCCGGCGCTAAATCCTTCCCAGGTAGCCATCAGACTCCAAGGCGGCCCTCCACGGCGACGGGCTTGCAAAGCTGAGAAGCGTCCCTGGCTGTTGATGAAAGTCAGTTCTGATAGGGGACCATCGGTTGACACCGCCATGATTTTGATCTGTTCATGAGGCTTTGGATGCAACGGTGAAATCCAGATATGCGTTTTTCCAGTTTCATTGCACGAAAAATCTTCAGCTATCGCTACCGAGATACTGAACCATGCCAATAAACATGCCAGTAAGGGTAAGGGATGTGCTAGCGAACCTGAATAAAAGTATCGATACCATAGTGCTGCATAGCGATTATTTTCTGGTCGATTACCATCCATTTGGGGGGTGTGATCAAAAAGGGAGTTCATTGATTTAAGGGCTGACGTTGATTAGCTGAGTATTGTTAAAAGTCGTAACAGATCCAGTTGAGATGGGTACAAACAAAGAGGCGATTCAATCTAAGGATAATTACCCATCGTCCACTACCTGGAATGATGGAATCTGAACATATCTTTGAGCTGGTGAATAGATTGACTGCATAAAATAACTAATAAGCTTTCGAGAACCCTACAGCTAATATGCTATATATTACACTGCGAAGCAATTCGTTATCTGGTAGAGTCTTTTCAATTTATTCAAGCGATGGTTTTTATTCATGCGGGCAGTTTTTTCATCTATCTCTTTCATAGCTTTGCTTTTTGTATTGTCTGCTTGTCAAAACTATCAAGATGCAATTTCTGGCAAAAACCAGATTCCTATCCCTGCAATACTGCCAGCACCGATTGAGCGTCCGGTTTCTTATACCCAAGAAATTCGGCCAATCATCGAAACAAAGTGCCTGTCATGCCACAGTTGTTTTGATGCACCGTGCCAGCTAAAGCTGGAGAATGTCGAAGGGTTGTTGCGCGGTGCCTTTCGTGAGTCAATTTATGTTGGTGCGCGGACTGAGGCCATGCCGCCCACCCGGTTGGGTATTGACGAGTTGACTGTTTCGGGATGGCGTGAGCGCGGTTTTCATTCTGTTCTGCAATCCGACGATGCACAGTCTGAACCTCTGATCGCAGGGATGATATCGCTGGCGAAACAGTATCCATTCCCGCCGAACAGCAAAATACCGGATTCGATTGATTTGGGTATTACCCGGAAAAACCAATGTGTCTCCGGTGGGAAATTCTCCGATTATGTACGTGATTATCCATACGGCGGCATGCCGTTTGCGGTTACCGGACTGAGCGATCAGGAATATGCACTATTGGCCGGATGGGTCAAACAAGGCGCGGTAATTACCGATGAATCGGTTACGCTTACCGGTGGTGAGAAAGAATCGCTTCAGCAATGGGAATCGTTTTTCAATCGCGATGATAATCGCAGCAAACTGGTGGCACGCTGGCTGTATGAGCACCTATTTATGGCAACGCTGTATTTTCCGGATCTGGATGGTGAATTGCGTTTTTTTGAGTTAATACGCTCATCAACACCGCCCGGCAAGGATGTCATACCGATTTCCACTGTATTTCCCAATGAAGATCCCGAGCAGCCATTTTTCTATCGCATACGCCCGATAGTCGGCAATATCCTGCACAAACGGCGTATGCCTTACCCGCTCAACCATGCAAAGCAACGTCGTATCAATGAGTTATTTTTCACTCATGAATGGCCGGTGAGCGATTTGCCCGGGTACAGTTATGCGGAACGAGTGAATCCGTTCGCAACGTTTGCGGCCATTCCGGCTTACGCTCGTTACCGGTTCATGCTGGATGATGCAGAATACTATGTGCGTAATGTCATCCATGGGCCGGTATGCCGTGGTCAGATCGCCACCGATGTGATACGCGATCGTTTCTGGGTTTTATTTCAGAATCCGGAATCTGATCCTTTTATTACGAATAATGCTTATCAACATCAAGCTGTTCCGTTACTGGAGATGCCCGGGCAAAACGACGATCCGCTGGCGATGGGCGAGGAGTGGCTTCGATATCTCAGTCATCATAACGATTACCTGGCGCAACGCCGCAGTCAGTATGTATTGCAATACCCCGGCGGGGCATCGCTGGATCATCTATGGGATGGCGATAACCGGAATAAAGATGCCTTGCTGACTATCGCCCGCCATTACGATAGCGCTTCGGTTGCCAGGGGATTGATCGGAGATATTCCTCAGACGCTATGGCTCATGGATTATCCATTACTTGAGCGTACATACTACATACTGGTGGTGAATTACAATGTGTTTGGCAATGTTGCCCATCAACTTTTGACCAGACTATACTTCGACTTGATACGCAATAGCTCGGAACATAACTTCTTGCGCATGATACCTGATGGTCAACGCACGGATATTCTGCACGATTGGTATCAACATTCAGGCAAACTGAAATTCGGCATTTTTTACGAAAAGATCGACGATGTATCGCCTTCGGCGGAGAACTTTACCACTGATGATCCGAAACAGGAACTTGCTTTGCGGATCCTCCAACGCTTTGAATCCATTAATGCAATGGCAAACGATCCAATCAATCGTTGTCAAGCGATGAGCTGTGTCCGTTCAGATCAGCCGCTTTGGATACAAAAAGCAGATCAAGCATTGTCTGCCATCGCAGCCCGACCGGCGGCCGATCTGGCTGGTATTAATTGGCTGCCGGAAGTGACATTCGTCCGAGTCAAGCATGATCAGGATAAGCGTACCGTCTATACATTGTTGCGGGATCGTGCGCACACCAACGTTGCATTTATATTGGGTGAGGAATTGCGGTACCAGCCTGAAAAAGATCGTCTGACAGTATATCCCGGCATTACCGGCAGCTATCCGAATTTCATTTTTGATGTGCCCGCCTCGGATATTGAAGAATTTGTATCGCTGCTAGGCATAGCCAAAAAGGAGGAACACTTCGAACATATTGTGAGCACATGGGGAGTGCGGCGCACGCATCCGCAGTTCTGGGAAATCCTGCATGACATTACAGACTGGCAAAAAGAACGTGAGCCTCATGTAGCAGGTATTTTTGATATCAATCGCTATGAGAATTTTTAGATCTGAAAAGCGAATGGCAAGAAATCATAAAATAGTTGTTTTTATATTTACATAATTTTAAATTAAATTACCCAATGTTTTGCGCATTGAAAGGGTAACGACGCGGGGTATGCTGAACGCTTATCCATTGATCGGTCGTGAATGCTGCGACGGCCCAGACGCCATTGAAACGACCGACTCCTGAGTTCTTCTCACCACCGAAGAGGTTATAAGGTATGGATTGTTCGAATAAGAGGATTATTAACATCTTGAGTCCACTGCGCGCCGCCCTGCAAGATGCTCAACATGATGACCTGATACCGGTTAATCCGTTGTTTGGATGGACGTACAAGCGCAATGAACCGCCAAAAGAAAAGACATACGTTGACCCGTTTAATACAGAAGAACAAGCGGCAATAATCAAAGCTGCTGCAGGATCAATTAAAAACCAGTGCATTGTGTTTTTTTGGACTGGGATGAGGACTTCAGAGCTAATTGCCTTAGAATGGACGGATATTGACTGGAAACGGAAGAAAATAAATATTAACAAGGCGCATACTTACGCTGCCAAGAACGATGAATCTACAAAAACAAAATCAAGCAATCGGGAAATAGACATGCCTCCACATGTGGAGGCTGCACTGATCAATCAAAAGCTGCATACCCTATTACATACAAGGCGGGAAAGTGTTCTTAAATCCGCGCACCAGCAAACAATGGACTGGCTGATCAACAAATCAGGAAAGGATTCTGGATTCCATTATTGAAAAAAGCCGGAGTGCATTACAGAAATCCGTATCAAACACGTCACACTTTTGCATCAATGATGTTGTCTGCTGGTGAGAATATAGCTTGGGTATCTGCGCAAATGGGTCATTCTAATGTGTTAATTACAGCTAAAACATATGCTCGCTGGATTAACAATAATGAGCAACATGAGGCAAAGGCAGCCGAAATGTACGGGCAACATTTGGGCAACATTGATAAATAGGCCATTGATTTTATATTAAATAATGGCGGAGAAGGCGGGATTCGAACCTTGATCTATATTTGATATATCAACCATTTATTGTTTACCTCTGCTATTTTTGTGTCATTTTGAAGTATTTCTACAAGTTTCAAAAATTTCATCAAGCTCAGTTTAAGCTTATTTAATTAAACCATCAAGATAAGTTGAATCTTTGGGTAAACTTATAACTTTAAGATGCTTTGATTACCAGCTTTCTTAACCATGGTTCAAGGTGAGCCAAATTAAATGTCCCTGTTTCAAACATTTGCATCATGTCTGCGTAAATAATCATTGATTCACAGTTGATTCGATAGCCATTAATACGAAGGAAAATATCGGTAGCTGCAAAAGCTACTCGTTTGTTGCCATCTACAAAGGGGTGATTGATAGCTAAACTTTCCATCAGCGCGGCTGCTTCCGCAACTATATCAACATAGTAGCCTGATTGAAGGCGAAATAAAGCAGACTCAAGTGCGCCAGGGTTACGGATACCATGTGTTCCACTGTAACGCTGAATTAATATTGAATGGATTGCCAGTACATCGGGAACTGTCAGGTACTCCTTCAACGTTATTTAGCTAATTCACGGTAGAGCTGATCAAATTCGCTTAGGCTTTGCGCAAAAGCATCCATTGCTTGACGACGAGGCTGGCCTTTTTCTTTACGTTCGATGTATTCCCGCAGAGCTTCATCAAGTATTTCTTGAATAGAACGCCCCTCAGATTCAGCAATTTTTCGCAGTGCAGTAAGGACTTCTGGCGCAGCTTGAGAGGAAAATTTTTCGCGGGCGGTATTAGGCACGTAATATCACCATATCCTGATGTTTTTGGGAGTTTTATGATACGCTAAAGATTGCTTTCTTATCAATGCATTTGTTGTTCTCCGTGTTGCTTAAACGAAAGCAATAAGTATGGGATTAATAAGAATTGTATGTATAAACGAGTTGGTCTAGGTAGTTTTATGACCTATTTTATCAGCAGCTGTTTTTTATAAATGGAAGTGACATGACACAAGGTAGTCTAGTAGTTGAAGATCAAAAAGTTACTGATTCAGTCAGACCTGCAATTTTTTTTGAAACAATCACTTTTTCAGACAATCAGACGCTTACTTTTGATGACGATGAGATAGTTGTCTTTGTTGGACCAAACAATACCGGTAAAAGTGAGACTCTTCGTCAGCTTCAAAATTGGATATCTAAATCCCTAAGTCAAACGATCGTTACTAACACCACAACAAAAAAAATTGGAACTAGCAAAGACCTACAACAATATTTGGAAAGTAATGCGCTGAAGACCGGCGATATTAATAATTTTGCATATGGTGGAATTGGATATAACATTCATCATTCCCATGTGCCATACTTCGACAGGCCTGATCGATCTCCAGTTGCGCCATTCTTCAGCGCTCGTCTTGCGACAGAGATTCGAATTACCGCATCTGATCCAGCTGGAGCCATCGCTCTCTATCAGCAGCCTCCTTCCCATCCAATACACTTACTCTTGATGGATCCGACATTAGGTAATGAGATTAGTGATCTATTCCGACGAGCTTTTGGCAAAGATTTGATTGTTTTCCGAGCGGGTGGAAGTCAGTTTCCGCTTTACGTTGGGACAAAGCCTCATCGAGAGCAACACGAAGATGAATTGCATAAATCATACGTTGAACGTCTGCAATCTATGGCTCAACCACTTCAGTTACAAGGTGATGGCATGCGGAGCTTTGCAACAGTCTTGCTTTATGTTCTTGCTGCGGATAATCACTCCATTCAATTTCTTGATGAACCGGAAGCATTTCTTCATCCACCTCAAGCTAGATTGCTAGGAGAATATATAGCAAAAAATCGAAGGGCTAAATCTCAGCTTTTTATTGCAACCCATAGTACTGATATTTTAGATGGATTAATAGCCGGTGGAAACAGCAAAGTACGTATCATTAGAATGCAGCGGATAGGAAAAATTAATTACGTAAAAGAACTTAGTAAAGAAAAAACAGCAGCAATCGCTAACGACACGCTCACACAATATTCCGGTGTATTTAAGGGTATATTTTATCGTCACGTTATCATTGCTGAATCCGACAGCGACTGTCTTTTTTACAATGCTCTGCTTAACACCAAATCGGTGAGTGGCGATTTGCAACCCGATGTATTGTTTATCCATGCAGCTGGAAAGCACCGTATTGTTCAGTTAGCAGAAACATTAAAATTGTTGGCAGTGCCCATTTCGGTAATTGCTGATATCGATATATTAAATGAAGAAACCACTTTCCGAACACTATACGAAAAACTTTGTGGCAACTGGGAAGACATTAGCAATCATTGGCGATCAATTAAAAACAGCATTGAAGCACTCAACCCTCCAATTAATGCAGATCAGGTAAAAAGTTTATTGCTAACTGAGCTAGGGAATGTTAGTGGTGTAGGTAAATTTCCGAAAGAAACGGAACGGAATATTAAAAACATTTTTAAGTCATTATCACCTTGGGACAATGTGAAGCATGTTGGGCGTAATGCTCTTCGAGGAGCTGAGACAATTAAGCATTTCGACCAATTAGTGGAAAAGTGCTCTGCGAAAGGACTTTGGATAGTGAAAGTTGGAGAGTTGGAGGGATTTTGTCGTAGCATTGATGCTCGCCACGGGCCTGCATTTGCAGAAAAAGTGATTGAGGAACTAGATTTAGAGCAAAATGAAGAGCTGGAAGAAGCTCGCAAATTTGTCAGAGATATCTGGAATTCCGCAACAACCTCCGTTATCACTTAAGACCGAGAGATCATTCGATATTTTCAGAAAGGGACATTTCAGTCATTTATTGGAAAATAACCATAACTCATTATCAAGATTTTGGGGTGAGAAAAACAATGCCAGAGCTAATTTCTATTCTGCTTTTGAGGAATATATCGTCCATAGCTCTTTCTAATCTGCCCCCAATCCTTATGCCCCATTTCTTCTGCAACCTGCATGTGATGCTCACCTCTTGATAGCATTGTTGAAGCGAAAGTGTGACGGGTTTGATAAGGATTGCGATATTTAATGCCAGCCCGTTCCAGTGCCGGAATCCAAACCGTTTTGCGAATGGCTTGATCGTCCTTCCAAGGTTTGTTATGGCGTGGATTATGAAAAACAGTTTCTTTTAGTTTTACAGTGTAGGTTTGCTGACTGAGCAAAGCTTCTCTGGCTTGAGATTGAAGTGTAATTGTGCGTTCGCCTGATTTGGTTTTTGTGCCTTTCAATTGATTTCTCACATTAGCAACCCGGACATGGATGCAGTTTTGTTCCAGATCGACATCTTGCCAGCGCAAGGCAATCAGTTCCGAAGTTCTGAGCCCCGTCCAGAACGCAAACTGAATCAGGTTTCTTTCTTGTCCTAACAGCTCATTTAGAATACTTGCCACTTCATTGGCTGTGAAGGGCTGCGGTTCTCGCGTATGGATCGGGAGATTTTTCACATGATCAAGCGGATTTTTGGCGATGATTTCATCATGGTACATTTCGTCATATAACTGGCGCAGTGGAATCAGAATGTTGTTTTTGCGTTTGTTAGAACATGGAAGATCAGCCAACCATTCCTTAACTTTGAGTGAAGTGAGTTCATCAATCGTTAGATCGCCAAATGCTGGAATTAAGTGGTAATAAATAGCGCTTGTGTAGTCGCGTAGTGTGCTTGGTTGACATCGAGATTGCGCACGCTGTAGCCAATCTTTCAGACCTTCACTAATGGTATAACGATCTGGGCGAGTTTTGCGAAATTCTCTTGCTTTTTTGCTATCTGGGAAATGCTCGCCATAATCGAAAATTCCCATACTGATTTCGAAAAGAATTGTTTGCCGTTTCAGTATCAGTTGTTTTTGCGCGGCCTTGGTTGGTGGTATGGGAATAGTTTCCCGACATCGCACACCCTGATAGGTGAACGAAATCTGGGCGCTATTGCCGCGAATCGTTATGCCTCGATGCCTTGCATCCATGCGTAAGCTGCCTTTGTGATGACGAAGATTCGGCCGTTTGGCGCTTTGTTCCAGTGAATTTTGTATCGCCATTGTCCTTTCTTTATATATTGCCGGATGGCTTCTTCAGTCAAGCCGGTTAATTCAGCAAACTTCTTGATCGTTACCAGTATATGTTCGGAGTGGTTCATTTCTTTTCCTCCCCGTCATTACCGGCAATATGCTTGGCTACATGCTTTTCAACTTCCGCTTGATCCTCGATCAAACCCTTATCCGCTACTTTGCGCTTACCCATCACAACCGCCCAGAAACTACCGAGTTTTTGCGTGATGGCATAACCCACACTCTTTGTTTCACTATAGTGGGTTGTTTCTGGACAAACATCCTGAAACTTAATACCCAGGATATTTTCATATCGGCGATAGGTGAGCGGGTTATGAAGTATTTTAAGAACCCGCCAGCCGAAATATTGCCCCATAATCAAAGCACCTAATGCGCTTTCAAGCGTGGTACCAACGCCCCTGAATTCTTTGATATTCTTTAAAAGAATCTGCTCTTGTTCTTCACTTAAGTTTAGATCAAACAGTTTTCTTTGATTGGTTTCCATGATCAGTAGTGTTCCTGTTAGTTAATATATGTCCTTATAATACACTACTGATCATTGCAGTCAATAAGATGATTGTCCTATTCGTCGAGAAGCTTCACTTGAGCGTAAAACTCCTTCTTAGTGAATTGGCGCATCTCGTCATGAAACTTGATGACAATCTCGATCTGATCATTAATCGTCAACACGCCGCAGATATGGCCGATTTGCGTGATGCTGTATTTCTTTCCGGGTTGCAGCGCATCCTTTTTTAGAACGGCAAGACGGTAGATTAAGGAAACAGCTTCTTCAAGATCGAATGTATTCATTATGTTTTTTCTTATGTCTTTTTTAGTGTCGAGTTGGGCATTCACGGATTACCTCCTGATGATGAAATGGGGTTGGTACAGTTATTGATACAAGTCCAAGGGAAACAGCTGCGGCGAGACATTGCGTGCGCTCGGCTTGCGCCTCGCTCCTTAATGTCACGTCCTCGCTGTTGACTTTGAAAAGCATCCAAACATGCTTGCGGGTGCTTAAACTCATTCCTTTCCAGATGATGCCGGATACTCGTAGTGGGACAATATCGCCATAACGTCCAGTGAGAATTGGAATGGCTTCACCGTTCACTGAATTGATTTGCTGGCTGTGTTCGTAATAAGGTTTGATAGCTTGCAAGCGGTGCGGTGTTTCAGGGTCACCCATTGCCAACATGAAGGCCGCCCAATCACTGGCGGTTGCCGACTGACGGATAGCTTCAAGTTCCGGGTCGTCGGCTTTGTCCAGTTTTCTCAATTGTCGCCAGACGGTGACACTCGGGCCGCCAATTTGTTGAAACTGGCGAATGCCCCAAGTATTTGCCCAAGCTGTGATGCGTTCCGCTGCTTTTACAGAGTCATTGCCATACAAATCTTGCTCCAGCGCATAACCGTCAATATTCTTAGCGATGTACTTGGCAATGTAACCTGCGGCTGTGCCTTTTTCTGGATCAATGGCAACGGCTTTGAAGCGATGTTCTTGAGCGCCCGGTTCATTGCCACTATCCATCAAGGCATAATGGCTCATAATTTTACGCACGGTTTCGCGGTGCTTGTCTGGCATGAATAACAGCAAATGCCAATGCGGGGTGCCGTCGTGATGCGGTTCTACGACACGGAACCCGTAAGCTCGTATGTCTTTTCTATCCAGTTCGGCGCGGATCAACGCCCAAAGGTGCGTCAAGTATTCATGAGCCTGAAGTGTGGTTGTGCCGTCATGGCGTGGATTACTCGCGCCGTTGTGCAAGCAGGCATGCATGCGGGAGGGAGTGGTAAGAGTATAGAACTCTCCCACATGCCCCAGATGATCAGCGACCATTTCAAACCCTCGGATACGTACCATCAATTCAGCACGACGAATAGCTGGATTGGATACCGAACGATCGGCTAGGTTTTGCAGGGAAAAAAGCTCACCATTTTCATTACTTACAAAGGTAGAGGCCAGATAGAGCCGGTTTTTCTCCTTTTGCTTGCGTTTTACATGAATGGTGTAATCGCTGGCATAAGTGCC
>Ga0138256_10007602_pt1 | contig 11420 bp, 7 predicted proteins | sample KNB2016incub_MG_FD_105486 | JGI IMG/M metagenome (GOLD analysis project Ga0138256, IMG submission 105486) | Active sludge microbial communities from wastewater in Klosterneuburg, Austria - KNB2014incub_MG | ecosystem: Engineered > WWTP > Activated sludge > Unclassified | place: Austria...
TCCCGAGCGAAACGCTTTCCTCTTGCTGCCCCATGTCATCGAACTGGTGCTGAAGCCCTGGCTCGTGATAGACGAATTTGTCCGAATGTGAATGTGCAGACATCTTTATCGATTAATAGTCAGATAAACTAATTCCCCGCGTCACGCCGCGGATCATGCATTTACAGCAGCGGCCTCGCGTTTTGCAGCCTCGAGATCAAGCCCGCTCTCGTCACCGAAGTCATATACTTCCCAGGTAACGACCGGCGGCGTGTCAAAGTTCTCGGTCGGCGGCGGCGAACTCGTTCTCCATTCGAGGCCGGGCAGCAGCCACGGATTTGCCGGTGCAGGCTTGCCCTTTATGAGCGAATGGATGAAATAGAACAGCGGCATCGTAAGTCCGACACCGAGCACGGAAGCTCCGGCCGATGAGAAGATATTCAGCACCTGCATTTCAGGCGGATATGCCGCATATCTGCGGGGCATACCAAGATATCCGAGGATCAATTGCGGGAAGAACGTAAGGTTGAATCCGACGAAGATGAGCATCGCGGCAACGCGTCCCCAGAATTCCGAGTACATCTTGCCCGTGATCTTCGGCCACCAGTAATGCAGCCCGCCGAGATATGCGATCACCTGGCCGCCGACCATAACATAATGGAAGTGGCCGATGACGAAATACGTGTCGGTCAAGTGAACGTCGAGGCCGAGTGCTCCGAGATACAGTCCGGTAAATCCGCCGATCAGGAAAAGACCCATGAAGGCGAGTCCGTAGAGCATCGGCGTGTCGTACGAGATACTTCCCTGATAGAGCGTCGCCGTCCAGTTGAACATCTTGATGGCAGACGGGATGGCAACGACCATCGTCAGGAACGAGAACACAAGGCTCGCGTACATCGACTGTCCGCTCACGAACATATGGTGGCCCCAAACGAGGAACCCGAAGACCGCGATCCCGATGCTCGAGAACGCGACGAATTCGTAACCGAAGACCCTCTTTCTGGCAAAGTTCGCGATCAATTCGCTGACGATACCCATACCCGGTAGCACCATGATGTACACCGCCGGATGGGAATAGAACCAGAACATATGCTGGAAGAGGATCGGATCGCCGCCGAGAGCCGGATCGAAGATGCCGACGTGAGCGACACGCTCGATCGCAACGAGCAGCAGCGTGATCGCGACGACCGGAGTTCCGAGCACGAAGATCAGGCTGACCGCGTAGTGCGACCAGACAAAGAGCGGAAGGCGGAACCAGGTCATTCCCGGCGCACGCATCGTGTGGATCGTGACGAGAAAATTGACGCCCGTCAGGATCGATGAGAATCCGTTGATGAAGATGCCGACGCCGACCGCGAGAACGTAAGTGTTCGAGAACGTCGTCGAGTACGGCGTATAGAACGTCCAGCCGGTGTCAACGCCGCCCTGCATCAACGCCCAAAGCGTGATCGCACCGCCGATCCAGTAGATGTAAAGGCTGAGCAGATTGATCCTCGGCAAGGCGAGATCCTTTGCTCCGATCATGATCGGGATAAGGAAGTTTCCCAGAACCGCCGGAATGGACGGTATCAGGAAAAAGAACACCATCAGGATACCGTGCTGGGTAAAGACCTTGTTGTACGTGCCCGTCTCAAGCAGATCGCTCGCCGGTGTGAGAAGCTCAAGCCTGATCGTGGCAGCATAAAGCCCGCCCATAAGGAAGAAGACCGACACCGAGATCAAGTACATGATCGCGATACGCTTGTGATCCTTTGTAAGCAGCCACGACTTTAGCGTCGAACCGTTATTCAGGTAATTCAGCTTGGCTGTGCCATAGCTTCCTGTTTCGATTGCTCCTACCGTTTCCATAATATTTCCCTATCTATCTACCTTGCTTACTTGGCCGCCTTATTTGCCGCCGGAGCCTTCTCTTCCGGCTTTTTCTCCGCCGGAGCCTTTTCATCCGGCTTCTTTGCCGCCGGTGCGGCCGCCGCGTTCGGGCTCAGACTCTTGATATAGGCAACAAGTCCATTCAACTGTTCTTCCGTGACCTGCCCCTTGAAGGTAGGCATGATCGGCTGATAACCTTCGACGACCTGCGACGCCGGATTCAGGATCGAATTGCGAATATAATCCTCATCCGCGATGGCCTTTCCGCCGCCGACCAGGTGAACCTCGGTGTTGAACAGGCCTTCGAGTTTCGCACCTCGCTGCTGAGGCCCGCCGGCGTGGCACGAGGCACAGCCGAGCTTATTCTCAAAGAGATCCTTGCCGACCTGAACAGGCGTTTCGCCGCCCGCATTCCCGCTGAGCCAGTTGTCAAAATCGCCGGGCTCCATCACATATACGGTGCCGATCATCCCGGAGTGGTTCAAGCCGCAATATTCCGTACAGAAGAGGTGATATTTACCGGGCTTTGTCGCATTGAACCATACATACGTATAGCGTCCGGGCACGGCATCGGCCTTTGTTCGGAACGCCGGGACGTAAAGGCTGTGGATCACATCCTCGGTCGTCATCACCAGCTTGACGTTACGGCCAAGCGGCACGTGAAGGTCGTTGATCTCCCGCTGACCCGTCTGATGCTGGAACTTCCACATCCACTGCTTGCCGACAACATAGATCTCCATCGCATCATCGGGCGGCGTATATTGATTGAAATAGACGATCGCACCCGTGATGAAGACGCTCATCGAGACAAAGAACGGGATCACCGACCAGAGCGTCTCGAGCACCATTGAACCGTGGATCTCCCTCGGCACTGCAAATTTCTCGCGCTCGCGATATTTGATCGAGAAATAAAAGATCGCGACAATTATCGGAACTGAGAAAACGAGGCTGACCAAGATCAGATACCCGTAGAGCGCGTCGACCTGCCAAGCAAAGGTCGATGCCTGTTCGGGAAAGAGCTGCACGAAAGATGAGTCCTGCATAATTCGATTTGGACAAAGGCCTTCAGCTTAGATCGCGTCTGCCGGCCCGTCCCATTAAACAGCGGTTGTGTCAGGTCCGCCAAACCCTTCATCGTCGGCCCGTCGCTTCTTGCCGCGTTTGTAAAATACGAAGGCCATCACGCCGAACAGCGCAAGTGTCACGACACCTGCGACCCTCAGCGTACGCATTATCGCGAGGCCGTATTTCCCCGTTGCCGGATCGTAATGATAGCAATAGAGCAGCAGCTGCTGCGTAACTCCGCCGATCTTGTTCTGTGACGAATCCATCAGCCCGAACTTGAGATCCTTCGGAGCGTAATCGATGCCGTACATATACCGCGAAAGCTTGCCTTCGGGCGTCGTTATCATAATGCCGCCGACGTGGGCGAACTGCTCGCTCTTTTCGTCCCAATAGTAATGGAACCCCGCGGCATTGGCGACGCTGTCGATCGACTCCTGCGTTCCGGTCAGGAAGTGCAGGCCATCGGCGGCGCCTGATTTTGCAAGACGTTCGACATAAGAGGCCTTCTTGTTCTTTGCAAGATCCGCCTTATCGTTCTCACGGGCGTCGAAGCTGATGGCAACAATATCGTAATCCTTCCCAGGCTCAAGAGCGATGCCCTTTAGCGAACCCGTAAGTCCGTTCAGCACCTGGTTGCAGAGCATCGGACATTCGTAATATACAAGGGCCAGGATCACCGGCCTGTCCTTCTGGAAATAATCGCCGAGGCGTACTTCCTTACCGTCCTCATTCTTAAATACGGTATCGAGCGGCAGCTGATCCCCAAGCTTTTGGTCGATCCCGACCTTCTTGAGAGCCGCCGGCATTCCGTTCCCTTCGGACGCGGCCGGATCGTATGTCCGAGGTGAATATAATGGCGAACTATAATGCTCGACCTTTTGTGCGCTGGCAGACACGACGGCTCCCGCCGCAAATACTGCCGCAGCGACTATCGTTATTATCGTGTCTTTTACTTTCATTTCTAACTTCCTTACCTTACGGAACTGCTATCTCCGTATCTCTGATTCCATGCGGCCCGCACTCGATTCTGAATAGAATCGACGCGAATCGTCATAGAGCTTCTTGCCTGCGTCATCCGAACGGGCCTTTACGCCCTCGGCGAGCAGACGCTTTTTCGCTTCCTCGATCGGAAGCATGATGACGGCGCCGGTCTTTGGATCCTTCTCGCCGTTCTTTTCGAGTGCGTCCCACTGCTTCTTCAATTGTATATATTCGTCGGCAGGCGGCATCAATTCAAGATTGATAAAGCCATTCGGCCCGTCGACCCCGAATCCGGGTGCAGCCTGCAGCCGCGGGCCGTCCGGAAGTCGCTCTCTTTCCGAAAGGGCCATCGGATTGACCGGCCCTTGCGTCGCATTTCGAAAATCATGCATCTGTGAGAGAAAGAACCACATCAGGATCGAGACCAACACAATGAGAACCGAAAGGCAGCCGACGAACCAAACGATGCCTTTTAGCTGAACTTCGTTCTCTTCGTACGCCTTATCGAAATCCGCCGGCGTCATTTCCTTCTTCTTGCTTGACATAAGGACCTCTTACTTCAACGGCTAATGGCCGTGGCCAAACTCGATGGCTTCCTCCAGATACGGGTCGTTGATCGGCACGATGGGCTTCTTCGCAAGCTGTCCGAAGAACCACCAGAGCCAAAGCCCGCCGATCGCTACCGGTGCGGCAAGGTCGAGCCAACTAACGTAGAACGCGCCTGCCTCAAGGCCGAGCGAATTGATACGAGCCGACGGACCGATCTGCCAATACATATCGACGATCCTCATAACGAGGACGAAGATCGCGATGCCCGCGAGCCATTTTGCGTGCCGCTTGAAATCCTGCTGTAAAAGAACGAGGAACGGGAATGCAAAGTGCAGGAAGATAAGCGATGCTCCGATCCAGCCCCAGCCGCCCTTGATCCGCGGGATGTAATAGGCCGTCTCTTCCGGGATATTGCCCGACCAAACGACGAGATACTGGGCGAAACTGAAATATGCCCAAACCATCACCAATGCAAGGATGAGCTTGCCGAGGTCGTGAAAATGCCTCTTTCCGAGGACCTTTTTCATCGGCTCGTGATCGATCAGGCACGCGAGGATCGCGACCATGAAGCACAAACAGCTCAATGCCCAACCTACCACATAAAGCAGTCCCCATATAGTCGAGAACCAATGCGGATCGAGCGAAAGCACCCAATCGACCGTAGCAAATGTAACAACGAGGCAATAGATGACAAGCGTCGGACCGGAGAACTTGGACATCTTTTCGAGCCACATTGCAGAATCGTCGAACGTCGTCGAGGCATCCTGATTATCCGACCACTTGTTCAGCAGATAGGCCATGATAAAAAAGATGCCGAGAAACACGAAACCGCGCAGGATCCACGCCCACGGCGTCATAAAGATGCCGCGTTGGGCCATCACCGGATCGGTCGCCGGAAGATGCGTCCATTCATAGACACTGTGCGTTGCAACACCAATGGCGATCGGGATAAAGAGCAGTATCAGCAGCGGCAGTGTTCGCGTTCCCGCCTCGAGCGGCCGCCTAATGACGATCCCCCAAGCTCCGCCGGTCAAATACTGGAGCATCAGCAGCCCAAGCGATCCGATCCCGATCCCGCCCCAAAAGATGAAGCCGAGGATCCATGATCTGAGTCCCTGTTCGACATTGAAATACGTCCCGATCCCCCACGCGATCAACGCGATAGCGCCGATGCCTAGAGAGACGGTCCCCCAATGACCCAAAGATTGCGGGGCTCGGTAATTCTGAGCTTCGGCCATTATTTCGCGCCTCCTTTTGTAGTCGCGGCGTTAGCGGCCGGAGCTGAAGGCTTCGCAGAATTAGCGGGCGATGCCGTATTTGAATTAGCGGATGAAGTCATTTGCAGATTCGCATCAGGATTGCGGCTCAACTGTAAGGTGCGGATGTACGCGGCGATCGCCCAGCGGTCAGCCGGCTGCACCTGAAAGCCGTAAGAGTTCATTTTGCCCCAACCGTTCGTAATAACGTCGAAGAAGTGTCCAACGGGTGCGTTCCTCAGACGGTCGTCATGATAGGTCGGCGGTTTCGGAAATCCGCGTCGGACGACCATTCCATCGCCTTCGCCGAACTGTCCGTGACAAACGATACAGTAGATCTTGTACCGATCCTCACCTCTGTCGATAAGTTCCTTCGTTACCGGAAGCGGAAACTCCGTGACCGCATTCGGAAAGCTCGCAACGACGGTGTTGCCGCTTGCATCGGTCGCGGTGGCGGCCTGTGCATTCGGATCGGGATTGTCGATCTTTCCTGTGTAGAATGCCTTGTTCTCTTCGAGATGGCCGCGTGCGATCGTCCCTTCCGGATAGTCTCTCGAAGACCTGCCGTCGGAGAAGAAGTCGCTCTTTTCGTAAGCATCGTATCGCGGCTGATCCTGCATATCCGAGCGAACACCGCACGCTGCTGTGAGCAGCAGGGCACAGACTGCGGTCAGAATAAGGGCGGCTCGCAAGCCGATACGTCTTTCGGGTCGTTTATTCAGGGACATCGAAGACCTCCTGAGGCGAAAGACTCTCCATAAAGGTTCGGACCTTCTCGTAATCATAAAGCGGATCACGCGATTCGATCAGCAGAAAGAATTTCTCTCTTGACGCGAGAGCAAATCGCGGAATGTTAAAGACCGGGTGATAAGGCGACGGCAAACCGTTCAGGAAAAGCATCCCGAACACGGCCGTGAACGCTGCAAAAAGGATCGTCAGCTCGAACATCGGCGGAATGAAGGCCGGAAGGCTGAAATGCCCGCGGCCGCCTACGATGATCGGGTAATCGATGACGTGAACGAAATAGACGAGGCCAAGAGCACTCAAAAGGCCCGTGATCCCGCCCGTCAGGATCAGATACGGCAGCACGCTTCGCTTGATGCCGAGGGCCTCATCAATGTCGTGCAGCGGGAACGGCGAAAAGCCGTCCGTTTTTGTATATCCGGCATCACGAACCTTGACCGCCGCATCGACCAATTGGGTCGGCGTGTCAAATTCCGCCATCACTCCGTAGATATTCTCGCTCATACTCAAAAATATAGTCCGTTGTTAAACCAACTCTTTCGCGCAAAAACTCCCTTCTTAACTGTTCGGCGGATCCGTCTTGTCATACGTGTACTCGATCTCGAGCACGTTCTCGTCGAAATCCTGCGGCCGTCCATGCACATTCGCCTGCGGCAGGAGCGTCCTCACCTCGAAGATCGAGATGATCGGCAGGAATCTCACGAAAAGGAAGAACAGGCAGAAGAAGAATCCGAGCGTACCGACGAACATCGACCAGTCCCAGATCGTCGGCGAATACATCGCCCACGACGAAGGGAGGAAGTCTCTCTGAATACTCGTCACGATAATGACGAAACGTTCGAGCCACATTCCGATGCTGACGATGATCGAAATGATAAAGAGCCAAAATTCGCTTTCGCGGAATCGCTTGAACCAAAGGAACTGCGGCGATATGACGTTGCAGAACATCAGCATCCAGTAGAACGCCCAGTACGGGCCTTCCCAGATGCGGTTCTTGATCATGAACCACTCATACTGCGAACCGCTATACCAGCCGAAGAACGCCTCCATCACATAGGAGTAGCCGACGATAAGGCCGGTCGCGAGCATCACTTTCCCCATCAGGATAAGGTGCGTCTTAGTGACGAAATCCTTCATCCCATAGAGGTGCCTGAGCGGGATCGCCAATAGCAGCACCATCGCGAAACCGGCGTAAATCGCACCGGCCACGAAGTACGGCGGGAAGAATGTCGCGTGCCAGCCCGGTATCTGCGAGACCGAGAAGTCCAAGGACACGACCGAGTGGACCGAGAGCACGAGCGGCGTCGAGATACCTGCAAGGATCAGATACGCAAGCTCATACCGATGCCAGTGCCGTGCGCTTCCGCGCCAGCCCCAAGAGAAGATCGCATATATCTTCTTGAAATACTTATTCTTTGCACGGTCGCGAAGGGTCGCAAGGTCAGGTATCAAACCGACATACCAGAACAGAAGCGAGACCGTCGCATATGTCGAGACGGCGAACACGTCCCACATCAGCGGGCTGCGGAATTGCGGCCATATTCCCATCGTATTCGGGTACGGGAACAGCCAGTACGCAAGCCACGGACGACCCGTGTGAAACACCGGATACAACCCTGCGCAGGCGACCGCAAAGAGCGTCATCGCCTCGGCAAAGCGGTTGATCGACGTTCGCCACTTTTGGTTCAAAAGCAGCAAGATCGCCGAGATCAGCGTTCCCGCGTGGCCGATACCGATCCACCAGACGAAGTTGATGATCGGGAATGCCCAGCCTACAGGCTGGTTCGTGCCCCAGATACCGATACCCTTTGTCACGAGGTAGATGATCGTGACCATCAGGAGCTGCGCCACAAGGAACGCAATGCCGAAACCGATGAACCAATGGAACGGCGTACGCTTCTTGAGCGTAAGATCGCCGATCCGGTCGCTGACGGTTCCGAAGTCATGGTCGCCCTCGACCATCGCCGGATGCAGCTTTCGTTCTTCTCTTGAATCCTGCATAGATCTCACGAGACTAGAATGAACTAGTGAGCGTCGCCTCCCGTTTTCTGCTCTTTCGCAGGTGTTTCCGTTGCCGGGAAGGCCGGCGCCTTGTAGTCAGGCATTTCGGTATTGAAATTCTTCAGGCCCGCAAGATACGTCGTCCGCGGCTGAGTGTTCAGCTCGTTCAGAAGATTGTAATTGCGGTGATCCTGCTTTGTCTTTGCGACCGCACTGTCCGGATCGTGCATATCGCCGAAGGTGATCGCGTTCGTCGGGCAAACCGATTGGCAGGCCGTCAGGATCTCGCCGTCGCGGATCGCACGGCCGTCCTTTTCGCTCGCTATGCGGGCGGCCGCGATCCTCTGCGTGCAGTAATTGCACTTTTCCATCACGCCGCGGCTGCGGATCGTAACTTCAGGATTTCGCATCAGCTTGTACTGCGGCGTATCCCAATCCTGATAGAGCATAAAGTTAAAGCGTCGAACCTTGTACGGACAGTTGTTCGAACAATAACGTGTGCCGACGCAGCGGTTGTACGTCATATCGTTCAGGCCTTCCGCACTGTGCGCCGTAGCGTGAACCGGGCAGACGACCTCGCAAGGTGCCTGTTCGCACTGCTGACACAGGACCGGCTGGAAATGCGGCCCGTTCGGGTCATTGAGATCTTCGCCGCCATAGTATGCGTCGATCCGCATCCAGTGCATCATACGGTGGCGTCCGACCTGTTCCTTGCCGACGACAGGGATATTATTCTCGGACTGGCAGGCAATGACGCAAGCGTTGCAGCCAACACATGAATTCAGATCGACGGTCATCGCCCACTTATGATTCTTTGCGTAGGTCGCCTCGTGTTCCTCATACGGGAACATCGACATATCGATCTCGTTGTGCTGATGACCGGCCTTGATCTCTTCCTCGAGGTGGTTATAGTCCCACGAACGCAGGAGGTCGCGGCCTTCCATATTGAAGTGCGTCTGCGTGGATGAGACCTCTTCGGTCGTGCCGAGCTTCTTCAGCGAACCGAAGCCCGCATCCATTGCATCCGAACGGCGGACGTTAAATACGTCATAGCCGAGATTCGAGCCCAAATTTCCTGCGCGAGTGCGGCCGTAGCCCATGTGCAGCGTGATCGTATCGTCCGGCTGTCCAGGCGTGATCCACATCGCGACAGGCTCTTTGACCTCAGCGCCTTGATAGGTAATTTGAACCTGATCGGAGAAAAGGTTGCCGCCCTTCGTGTTGTAGAACGTTACGCCTTGCGCTCCGCCCGTCTGCTCGCGAACATCACGCGACTGGTTGATGCCGAGCTTTTCAGCCGTCTTCGGGCTGATCAGGCCAACGTTCGTCCAAGTAACCTTGTTAAGCGGATTCGGCAGCTCCTGCAGCCAGCCGTTGTTCGTGAACCTGCCGTCATAGACGCTCGGGTCAGGACGGATCGAGATCTCAAGATCACCGGAGCCGTTCGCGGCCTGCGCAAGCTGTGACAGACCGGCGGGATTCGCCGTAACTGTCTTGGCTGCGGCCGCCGTATTCGGGATAAGCCCGTCGTGCACTGCCTTGCGCCAATTATCTTCAAAGGTCTTGCCGGCAACAGGAGCGGCCGTCGGAGCAGTCGGTGAACTCGCGGGTTTTGCTTCCGGCGTCGGGCTCGTCTTTGCCGCCGGTGCCGCGACGACCGATGTTTTCTCACCTGCACTTACGGTCGCTTCGGCAGGAACTGCGGCCGGAGTTGCCTTCGCTGCCGCGGCAGGCGTGATCCCGGTCTTTTCCCAATAACCTTTGACGATATCGAGGTCCTTCTTGTCAAAATTCTCCTTGAAGAAGAGTTGGACCAACTCATACACACTGTGCCCGTCATAGATCGGCGATATCAGCGGCTGGACGATGCTTGCCGTGCCGTCATATGCTCTGACGTCTCCCCATGACTCGAGGTAATGCTTCGAAGGGACGTGCCAATGGCAGAATTCGCCGGTTTCGTCGCGATAGAGGCCGAGATGGGCACGGAACGGAACTTTCTCCATTCTCGCCGCGTCCAATCTCAGGTCGGACGGCGTGTTGTACATCGGATTCCCGTCAATGATGACGAGCATCTTCACCTTTCCGGCGTCGATGTCGGCGATGAGTTCGCGATATTGGTCGAGCTGCGAACGCTCGCTATTCGGCGAGAAAGGCTCCGCGTACACGACGGTTTGGCCAACGTTGCCGAGAGCAGCGTTCATCAGATGAGCAAGTGCGTGAACGGCTGGAGGCTGATTATCACCGGCAACCACAAGCGAACGGCCTTTTGCGGAAACCAGATCTTTCGCCATTGCGGCGATCCACGCGGCATTGTCCGTGTAGGTGGAATCTACGCCCGCGACGCCGACGGCCTTTGCGATGGCCCGTGCGGCATTTGCCATTTGGCTCGGTTTTACAGCGAGTCTGTGGTCGGCCTTTGCACCGGTGATGGTGATCGTCGTCTCAAGGACGTAAAGCCGATTGATCTCTTTCTTTTCTTCCGAAAACTCACGTCCTTTCGCAAAATCGTTCGGATAGGCAACGTTAAAGCTCGAAAGGAAGTCATTATCGAGCGAAAGTATTCGGTCCGCCTTGTCGAATTTGTAGATAGCCTGTGCCGCCGAACCAAATGCCGCACGTGCTCCGTTCATTGCGTTATCGCTGTTGATCGGTTCGTATTGGACCAACTTCGCGTTCGGCAGCTCGGCTTTGATGCCGTTGAACTGGTCAATAAGCGTCGGCGATGTGACCGTTTCGGTCAGGAATCGGATCCCTGCGCCGCCATCGGCACGATTATCTTCGATCTTTGCCCGAAGCTCGGTTGAGAACGCCTGCCAAGTCTTTGGATTACCGCGATTTACCACCTCTTTCGAGCGGTCGGGATCGAACATCCCGAGCACGGAGGCCTGTGCGAGAATATCCGTACGTCCGCGGCTGCCCGGATGATCCGGGTTGCCTTCCACCTTGATCGGCCGGCCGTCATATGATTTCGCAAGA
>Ga0138256_10007605_pt1 | contig 11419 bp, 6 predicted proteins | sample KNB2016incub_MG_FD_105486 | JGI IMG/M metagenome (GOLD analysis project Ga0138256, IMG submission 105486) | Active sludge microbial communities from wastewater in Klosterneuburg, Austria - KNB2014incub_MG | ecosystem: Engineered > WWTP > Activated sludge > Unclassified | place: Austria...
GCCGTTTTTTGTGATTCACGGTGAAAAAGACTCGCTCATTCCGGTGGATGAAGGGCGGCTTTTCGTGGAATTGCTCCGCGCAACAAGTTTGTCGCCCGTGCTGTACGCGGAGATTCCGGGGGCGCAACACGCGTTCGAGGTTTTTCCTTCGGAACGGACGGGGCACGTGCTGGCAGGCGTGGAGAGGTTCGTCGGAGCGGTGTATGGACTGTGGTGTGGAGGTAGGTCACTCCCGGCCGCCTCTCCGAAATACGGCTCCTAAGTCCCTCGCTCCATGAATGATGGCAACCATGTACACGCCATCATTTCTACTCTGCAACACTCTCGAGGTCGCCAAGCGCGGCCTCGGTCCACCTCACTCGACGAGCCATCGCGCCATCCGTCGCTCGACTTCGTCGTCGTCAACAACGCGACCCTGCTCGATGTCGATGAGCCCGCGCTCGATCTTCTGCCGAACATAAATGTGGTACTGAATGTCGTCGAACGACGCGTTGTCTGGGAGTCTTTCCAGGAGTTTCTCGACTTCCACTTTGGCGTTGTGCATTCGCACCTCCCCATCTTCCTACCACATCATTTTTGTCGTGTCATCTCTCCACGACAAACGTTCCTTTTTCCAAACGACGTTTTGTCCTCCAACCATCTACAACGTCGATGCCACGACCTCATCGAGCGACGCTTCGTCCACGAGTCCCGTCATGTACTTGACGACGCGACCTTCGCGATCGATCACCACGAGGCTCGGGAGTTTGTCGACGTTGTACTTGCGTGAAGCGTGGCGCGCCAAGTCCATCACGATCGGGTACGACAAACGCTGCTTCTCCGCATGCGATCGCGCCATCGCAGGCGTGTCGTCGACGTTCACGCCGAGCACCACGAGCCCCTGTTTTTCGTAGCGCTTCGCGATCCGATCCAAAATCGGAGCTTGCAGCGTGCATGGCCCGCACCACGTCGCCCAGAAGTCCAGCACAACAGGATGCCCCTTCAAACCCGACACGTGCATCCTCGATCCCGCATCACCGTTGGCCGCCACGGCAAACTCTGCATCCGGCGCCGGCCGACCTTCGAGCGGACTCGTTGACCCCCTAAAACGCGGCAAAAACGCAATGAGGACGAGTGCTCCCACAACGAGAACGATGGCCAGCAAACCGATAGGAGACTTGTCTTCGGACGGGACAGGGTGGCTCATGAGGCAGAAGTGTTCTTAGCAAGTTCTTTGCGTCTACGCCGCTGCGCCATCCCCTGATATCGTTCGCCCTACGCACGGCGCACGCGCCGGATATTTGCCAAAGCTCGAAGTCTTCGGATACGCAAGCCCCGAAGCCATCATGCCGAACGCCGAAAACTGCGTCGGAGGAACCATGCTCGATCGTCCGAACTCGTCGACCGACACCACCCGCATCAAAGGCCAGCGCCCTCCGCCCGGAGCGCTCGAGCTTGCAAAATGGCCGCCCGACGATGCCGACGTTCCCGGCACGCCCGGAAGCGGAATTCCCGCAGCGCCCGCTGGAGGCGGCGGTGGGGACATCGGCGACGGTGACTTCAGAAAGGGCAGCCGAGGTGGGTTGGTCCTGGGCATCGTTGCACTGGTGCTCATTGCAGGCGCGGGCGCAGGCGTGTACTTCGGCATGAAAGAGGGGCACACGAAGATGACGGTCGAGCAGATCGTCAAGGAGAAGAAAAACATCTTCGTGCTGCCGAAAAAGGACCAACTTCCGCTCTGGCGCAAGTGGGCCGCGGAAAAGAACGAGTGGGCTCTTCAGCAAGAAGCGCTGATCCAGCTTGCGTATGCCGACGATCCCGACGGCGCAACGCACGCGACAAACGCTCTGGCTCAGTCCGACCATCGAGTGAAAGGCGTGTGCGCACAGGTGCTCACGCATTACGGTTCGCCGAAAGCGGACGCAGCAAAGCCCGCGCTTCTTGCGGCGCTCAAAGAAGCGGACGACAGCGACAGACCGCAGATCGTGTGGGCCCTCGTTTCGCTCAAGGAGCCGGCCGTCTTCAAAGACGCGATGGATCAGTACCGCAAGGGGTTCTTGTCGAAAGTGGAGCGTCTGGGCGGTGGCACGGCGTTCGATCCGGAAAAACTCGCGCAGCTCGTGTCGCTTGACGAGTTTGCCAAGCTTGCGGACGATCAAAGTTCGTCCGTGCGTCAGCTCGTCGCAACGCTCTTGTCGCGTGATGCGAGCCCGAAGTGGACGCAGACGTTGATCAAGCTGGTGAAGGACAAGGACGTCGAGGTTGGGCGTGAAGCGGCGACGGGCCTTGGGAAAATTGGCGACGAAACGGCTCGCGCACCGCTTCTCGAAGCGCTCAGGCCACCGGCAGGAGTGGACCCGGCGAAGGATCAACTCTTCAAGGACAACCGACAAAAGTTTCTCGAAGCGCTGCGTGATGGCATCGGCGGTGAAGGGCTCGTGCTGGCACTGGACAGCATCAAGCCGGATCCTCCGGAGACCGAATGGTTTCAGACGAAGCAACTCTTCGACATGATGAAGGACGTTGCGGATCCGCGAACGGGCGATTCGCTTGTCAAGTGGCTCGAGAGGAAAAAGCCGGGGATACATTGGCAAGGCGAAGCGGGGATACGTTTGGCGGAGATTGGTGACATTCGCGCGGCGAAGTACCTTGGAGAGCGCATGCGCGCCAATCCGGCGGACGTGTACAAGCTCGATCAATTCTGGCAGGCAGACGAAGGGGGGCACTTGTCGCGAACGGATCTGCCGCGCGTCGTATCTTCGCGCATGCTTGCGGACCTTGCGTTGATTCACCCGGACAAGAAAGCGGAATTGAAGGTTGCCGAGGAAGGGGTTCTGTATTGGATCACGGATCGGCCGCAGCCGCACGCGAATGGTTTGCGATTCTTGGCGGCGCTCAAGTCGGAAAAAGCGCTGAACAACATGCGCGATTGGGCATTTCCCAAGGATCCGCTGCCGAAAGAAGGCGCACCGCAGCCGTTCCCGACAGCATTCGAGACGGCTCAAAGCGCCCTGCGGTACATCGGAATGATGAAGGACGAACCATCCTTCCCGCGGCTTCTCGAGCAATTCAAGCGCAAGAAGGACAAGAAGATGGACACGACGCAGGACGGCATGATGGGTGGCGGTATCGCCATGCTGGGCATGGCGCTGCGCGCAGTGACCTACGGTGCGGCGCAAGGATTGGCGCAATGGGGCGACGGGCGCGGTAACAAAGAATTGATGGAGTTCATCGAGGATGAACTGTGGAACGAGGAAGCACGGCAGGCGGCCTGCGAAGCGATCGCTTGGTGCGCGGACGACAAGACCATGCTGGAGGTTGCCAAGAAGGCCTCCGAGTTTGGCGCGAAAAAAGAACCGCGCAAGCAGTGGATCGGCGCATGTTATGCGCAAACGTTGTCGCTGAAGCCGCTTCCGGGGATTGCACCGAAATTGGCCGAGCTTCTGAAGCCGGAGCTCGAGAACAACCTTCGCATACCGTATGCGCGAGCCATTGGCATTGGAGGCGTCGACGAAGCGACGCAAGCGATTCTGATGGACAAGCTCCAGAACCCGGAAATTCGCAATGCGGCGGCATTGGCGCTCATCATGGGAGGGTCACCGGAAACGGCGGCTCGAACGGTGGCCATGTACGGCGACTTTGGGCAAGATGCGCTGAACGACCTGAAAGACCATTACTTCCGAGCGTTCGGGTACTGGTCGGACGAAGACTTCAAGCGGGGCAACATTTATCGTTACGTTGCCAATGCGGAAGCGATTGCGCGCATCAAGGTGGGCGACGTGACGCAAGATTGGTCAAGGCAACGACTGCAAGCGCAATTCGACAACCTGAAGTTCGACAACGGTCCGCATTCCGAAACGCGTGTCGTCTTGCGCTACAGGCTTTGGCAAGACGCCAAGGGCCAGGACGTCGAGCGCAAGAAAGGCGCAATCATGACGCTGAAGTTCATGAAAGAACGCGGCGTCCTCATGGCATTGCGTCAGGAACAAGGCGACACGGGTGAGATGGCAAGAAGAGCATTCTTCGAGCTGATGAATCCCAAAGCTCTCATGCCCGAGGATTACAAGGCATTGCAACCGAAAGGCGGCGGCAAGGGCGACAAGCAATAAGAAGGTCGTTCGCCGTCACTTTCGTCGACGCTCACGCGCGTGAGCGTCCGCTTCTTCCTCCGCTTCCTGCTCCCGCTCCAAAGCCGCATCGCCCGTCGGATCGCTTTCCGCAATGCGGACTCGCTTCGGATCGTTCGGCGTTTCCACGGAGCGCACGTCAATGCGCGCTCCGCCCCCGGTTCGCTCCGTCCGATTGCGAACGATTCCCTTCGCTCGCTGCATCGATTCATGCGCAATGACGCCTGCTTCGTCGACGCGCGTGGCAGCGACCCGCAATCCTTTGCCAAAGACAACCGAGAGCAACGTCAGAATCGTGGGAACGACGGCTCGTAATGCAACGAGCACGGCAACTTGGCCAATCGTCAGCCCGAGCAACAAGAGACCAGCGACGGGCAGCGGAATGTCACGAGGCGGATCGGCCGCGGCAATCGGTTCGAGCTTGCGTGCACGTCGCTCGGCCTTGCGTGCACGTTGTTCGGCTTTTTTCTCCGCCTTTCGTGCAATGTGTTCGGCCTTGGACTCGTGCTTCTTCGACTTGGACCATTCCTTCTTGATTTCGGCAAACCCTTGCTCCATTTGCTGAACGGCTTCTTCGATTCCTCGCTCGATGTCACGCTCGACATCATGGACGACGTTCGAGAATTCGTCATTGCTGCGCTTGGGTTCGTCACGACGAGCTTCGCCTTTGGGTGGAGCCTTGCGCCATGATTCGATGAGCGGCGCAATGCGGCTCGCTCGGCGATCCGGATCGGGTTCGAGCATTGCGCCAAGTGCCGACACGAGCGAGGGATTTGCGTTTTTGCCAAGCGCGGCCACAACATCGATGGCCAAACCTTTGTGGGGCAAGTCCTCTGGTTGCAGTCCGGTGAGCATCGAGAGGGCCGTGGCGCCAACGGCGTACACATCGGACGCTGGCATGGCGCGTCCCTGAAATTGTTCGGGGGCCATGAATCCGAATGTGCCAACGACGGTGCTGCCGCCTTCGGGCTTCATCTTGTCGCGAACGGCGCCGAAATCGATGAGGACAAACGATCCATCGGGCCTGCGCAATACATTGCTCGGCTTGACGTCACGGTGCACGACGGGCGGAGCGCGACCGTGCAGATAATCGAGGATTGCCGAGGCATCGCGAAGGAACCGAACGACGTCGTCTTCGGCAAGCGTTGCTCCACGATGTTGTATCGCGGCCAAACTCTCGCCGTCGATTTTTTCGGTCACCAAGTAAAGTTCGCCGTTTTCCTCGAAGTGATCAATATACCGAGGCAAACCCGGGTGTGACAAACTAGCGAGGACACGCGCTTCACGTTCGGCGAGTTCGACCTCTTTCCAGCTCTTCGCTCCACGGACGCGAAATCGTTTGACGGCAACCGGCTTGCCTTCTTTCTTGTCGACTGCCTCGAACGTGGCTGCTTGTCCACCTTCGCCAAGAAGCCGGATGATCGCATAACGATCGCCACGCAACTTGCTTGGTGTGCTATTCATAAAGGAGGATTATCCAAGCCAAGAATGACGACATCAGCCGTCGCCATTGGGGTCGATGCCGAGTGCGCGCAATTTTTCCGCCAACCGATTGGCTCGAGCCTGGGCGGCATCGGCGCGTTTTCGTTCGTCTTCGGCGCGTTTGCGTTCGTCTTCGGCGCGTTCGGCACCCGTTGGGATGACGTTGCCTTTCAGATCGGCCCATCGCAGCCAAAGGTCCTTCGTGTCTTCGAAGGTTCCTTCCCAGAGGACGAGGGACAGACCGATATCTGGAAATGTCAAGCCCGACATGGACTTGTAGAATGAACCGTGAAGGGCAAACGCTCGAAGGGGCGGTTCACCGTAGATGCGTTGAGGATCCCAGACGACATAGTACGGGATCGACATTCGAGCGTACCTGCGCCGCTTCGTCGTCATCTCGCCGCCCTTGTCATTCGAGACGACCTCGATCACGACATTGGGCGGCTTGCCCATTTCCCAGATGAAGTAGCTTCGGTGTTCCTTTTTCCAGATGTCCTTGGCGACTTCGACATCGAGACTCAACAGCGCATCGGGCACGATCGCAGGGTCTTTGGGTCTTGCAAACACGCCGACGTTCGCAGCTGCGACGAAGGTATGTTTTTCCTGCGCATCTTGCGCATCGGGTGCCGGCGGCGGCCCAGACCACGACGCGTAGAGCGGCTCGGTGAGAAGTCTCTGTTGCTTTTCGGAAAAAAAGTTGTCCACGGGGGTGTCGTCCTCCGTCACGATGTTCGAAACGTCGGGCCATTCGGACTCGGGCAACGCATCCATGACGGGATCGCACTCCGTCACGATGTTCGAAACGTCCGGCCAGTCGGCCTCGGGCAAGCGGATGGCTTCTGCAGCGCTGCTCATACCCGCTAGCATCCTAGCAACGAACAACTTTGTCAAGAACGACAACGGCGTTGTGCTAAGGTACGCCCGTGTTACATTCCGACGAACGCCCCCCACTCGCCCTGCCGGCCCCCACGCCGCTTGCTCCCCCGGCAGATTTCACCACGCAACTCGACAGCCTCGGGATTCGCGTGGACGCCACCGCCATTGCAAAGATTGGCGATTTCTTGGCGCGACTCTTGGCCATGAACGAACGAATGAACTTGACTGCAATCGAAGAACCGAGTGCAGCTTGGCTTCGGCATGCGCTCGACGCATTGACGCTCGTTCCGCTGCTCGAGAGCGTTGGGCCTTCGGGGCGAATCGTGGATATCGGATCGGGAGGAGGCGTACCGGGAATTCCGATCGCAATTGCCAGACCAGACCTGTCCGTCACGCTTGTCGAGGCGACCCAAAAGAAGGCGGCTTTTTTGTCGGCGGTTGCATCGGCATTGGGTTTGCCCCGTGTGACCGTCTGCGCGGAGCGAGCGGAAAAGCTCGCAATGGGGCCACTCCGAGAAACGTTCGATGTGGTCGTCGCGCGTGCCGTTGGACGGCTGTCGGACATCTTGTCAATCACGGCGCCATTTGCCAAATCAGGAGGTCGACTGCTGCTCGTCAAAGGGCAAAAGGCAAACGAGGAATTGGCCGACGCCGCGCGAATGATGGCAAAGTATCACGTGACGCATATCGAGACAGTGGTCACACCAACGGGAAGAATCGTGGTGCTCGAGAAGCCGCAGCGGTAAGGAACCGACCGCCCGTTTCAATCGCTGACTACCGCCCGCGCAACGCTTTCCCCAACGCAAACGTCACGCCCGCCTGCAAACTGCTCTTCGTCACGATTCCCGTAAGCTCCGTGCCACTTTCCATCAGCGACCGCGCAACATCCGCACGCACGCCCGTCAATATCGCCTGCGCCCCGAGCAACCGCAATGCCGACGCCGTTTGCACGAGCGCATCCGCCACGCGCGTATCGCCATTCTTGACGCCCGTCACATCCAAAATCACCGCCCGCACCGGCCGCTCCATGGCGCCACGAAGCGCCACCCGCATCAGCTCACCAACCCGCGACTCGTCCATCGTACCAATGAGCGGCATGACGACGACATCATCGGTAATGGGAATGATCGGCGTGGACAATTCTGCCAAACGCTCGCGCTGCGCCTCGATGACCTGCCTTTGTAGCTCTTCACGCGCCGTCTCCGCCAATTCCCGCTGCTCGAGCTCCACACGAAGAATGTCCGCCGTCTCTCGTGCCTCTCGTGTGCGTTTGGCTACTTCCGCCTCGAGCCCTTCGTTCGCGCGCCGCAACTCGTCCGTAATTCGCTGGACTTCAGCATAAAGCAATGCGCTTTCGACGGCCGCCGCTGCTTGAGCCGCAAGGAATTCAATGAGCGGCAACCGTCCCGGAACGAACGCCTCATTGGCCGAAGCGTGCTCGAGATAAATGATGCCAACCAGCTTGCCCTTGTGAAGCATGGGCGCGCAAAGAATCGATCTCGGCGCGTCATGCACCATATAGCGATCCTTGGCGAATCGCCTGTCGGCTCGAGCGTCCCCCATGACGAGCGGTTCACGCGTGCGCCGCACGTATTCCACAACCGACAGCGGTAGCTCTTCGTATTCCTCCGCCAGCACGCTCGTCTTGGTATCAATGCATTCGGGATCCACTAGCATCGTCACGTCGACCCAAAGCCGACCACTTCGATCGATGAGCAGAATGCCTCGATCCGCCCCCGCACTTTCGATGACCGCCCGTACGACCCGAACGAGCACGCGCTCGAGAAGTATTTCGCCCGCAATCGCTTGCGCCGCATGAATGACGGTGGCGGTGTCGAGCGCCGCAAAGGTCTTGTCGAATCGCGAACTTTGCGCCGCTTGATCCCAAGGCGGCAATTCGTCCTCCCAAAGCTCCTCGAATCGATTCGACAAGTGATCTCGTTTCGCCGTCGCTCCCCAGCGACCAAGCACCCGACGCGCCTCGATGACATAAGCGCGCGCAAGCCGCTTGCGACCCCGCGTCAGGTGATGCTCGGCCGCTCGCTCGAGTGCGAATGCTTCATCTTTGACAAACCCGTTTCGAGCTGCCCCTTCAATGGCCGCGTCGAAAAGATTCAGCGCATCCACGTCGCGATCCTCGATGCGCGCCCGCTCCGCCCGCACCAAGTCCAATTGGTGGCGGAAATTCTCCGGGCAACTTTCCGAAAGCGCCAATAGCTTCGCCTCACGACGCCGGTATTCGGCCAGGTGCTTTTCCTGCTCGTCGCTCGACCCTCTGCCAGAAAGTATCGCCGAAACCAGCGCTCCGCGGAAAATCACGCCCGTCGCAAAGTATTGAGCAACCGCGACGTCAACGTACCGATCGGCGTCTGCGAGCACCCGCACCGCCAAATCGTAGTCGCCAAAAAGCACCGCAAGCTCGAGATGCACCGCATGGAAATAACTCGTCACGAACGGCAAGTTCTTTTCACGCAGCGATGCCTCGAACTTCGCTTCATCGAAGTCGCGATCGGAGAGCGTCGTGTTGCCACGCGTTCGCCCTCGCAAGCACCGCACGAGCTGATACGCAACGCGCAAGTGCGCCTCGGACATGATGTCCCGCGTCTTCTGCATGAGCAGGAGAAACCCTTCGATCTCCTGCTCCACCGCCCCGAGCTCCTCGCCCAACCCCAAACGAATCTGGGCCGTCGTGAAACATGTGTACGAGACAAATGGAAAGTCACCCGTCGCAAGTCCCTCACGCTGCGCTCGTTCGAGATACGGCAAACAAGCTGCAAGCGGGCGGCGGTAGAAGTGAAGATTGCCACCCACACACAGATAAACTTTGCATGCAAACGAAGGTGACGGAAACCGCTCGAAAAGACGGAGCGCAATCTCACCCATGTGAAACGCTTCGTCGTATCGCTGCATCGCCGCCAGCGTCATGCCGTACTCGGCAAACGCAAACGCGCTGTCCTCCGTAGGCCCACCTTCCAGCGTCGTGCGAACCATGCGCGCCGCCACCAAGAAAAGAAGCGCCGGATCCGTCGCGTACGCCGCCGGAACCAGATGAATGAGCGTGCGCAAAATGGCCCGCTGATTCGGATCCTCGAGCATCACGACGTCAACCATCGACTCGGCATGTCGTGCGCTCAGAAGCTTGTCGATCTTCGCGCGTTCCTCGGCAAACGCCGCCGCTCGATCGGGGTTGTCCAAAGAACGCTCGCCAAGCAGCCGCAGTCCTTCGCAACCAACACGCACGGCGTCCGTGAACCGACCCATCGTCACGTAAAGAACCGTCTCCAAATCTCGAACGCTCGCTCGATCGAGCGCGGACGCCGCATGCGTCCGCAGAAGCGCAAACAGCTTCTCCGCGTCGTCGAACCTGCCCGTGAGATACGCGCACGCAGCAGCGCCCCACGCGAGCGAAAACATGAGCTCGCGCTGTTCGTCCCATCCTCCGTCACCGAGCAGCATCATGCCCGTCGCGAAGTATCCGGATGCCGCTTCATAGGCCGCTGCACCGCGCGCCTTCTGCCCTCCTTGGAGCGCAAAACGAGCGACATCGATCCGCTCGGCACGGTCCGTCATCGCAGCCGCACCGCGGTGCGCGTGAAACAGCACCTCGAAGGGATTGTCGCTTTCAGCCGTCGCTTCCGCGCGCAAACGACGACTGATCGCAAGGTGCAGCGCGGGCAGCTCTTCCGCAGGAAGAAGCGAATACGCCGCCTGCTGAACCTTGTCGTGCGAAAAACGATACGCCCGCGGACCGCTCGGCCTCGTTTCACCAGGACGTACCTGCGTTTGTCGCACTCGTACCGGCAGCACGAGCCCCTCGCCAACCGCAGCGGTCAAGTCGCCACGCAATTCGGCCGGCGTGCGACCACAAAGCGCCGCAAGTGCGTCAATCCGAAACTCGTGACCAAAACACGCAGCACGCACGAGCGCATCGCGCGACGCAGGTACAAGATCGTCAATCTTCGCGAGCAACAACGAGACGATGTCGTCCGTGATCGACCCTTCGACACGCGCTTCGTCGCAGTACACCGCGCCCGTCGCCGCATCGACATCGACGAGCCCATCACGCACGAGCGCACCGAGAATCTGTCGAACGAAAAACGGATTCCCTCCCGTCTTGCTCCAAAGCAACACGCCAAGCGACTCGACATCGGACGAGTCGCAACCCAGAAGCCCCGCAATCATGCTGCGAACGTCCGATGGACGCAGCGGCCGCAGAACAAGCTCCGTCTCCGGCACATCGAGCCACTGCATTTCGTCGAGCGTGCGGCGAATGGGGCCCGACGGTTCCCCATCATCTCGCGTGCGAAACGCCGTGATGACAAGCAAGTAAGCGCCTTGATGATCGCCCAAGAGATCCTTCAACAACTTGAGCGACGCGGGATCGGCCCACTGCAAGTCGTCGAGGAACAAGATCACCGGACGACGCCGCGTGAAGACGGAAATGAATCGCTGAACGATGATCGAGAAGCGGTTTTGCGATTCGAGCGGACCGAGATCCGGAGACGCACCCGTCGGCGTAAACAGCATGCCGAGCTCGGGAACGACACGCGCAACGAGCTCGACATTGGGACCAAGCGCGGCGGCGAGTTCGGAACGAATGGCCGAAAGCTCCGCCTCCGATTCCGTGAGCGCCGCCCGCACAAGCTCTCCCAGCGCGTGACCAATGCCTGCAAACGGCATATTCTGGCCAATCTGATCGAACTTGCCCGCGGCCAAATACGCATCGTCGGACGTGGTCCGTGCGAACATGTCGATGACGAGCGCCGTCTTGCCCATGCCCTCGGCGCCTTGGATCGCAAACATCTCGCGACCGCCGCGCCGCGCTCGATCCACCGCAGCGGACAAAGTTTCGCGCTCGGCATCACGTCCGTAAAGACGAACGGCCGACGTGAGCATCGTGGGGCGATCTTGCGCTCCGAGCGGGAACGGATCGACGCGTCCCGACGTGCGCAGCC
>Ga0138256_10007607_pt1 | contig 11418 bp, 10 predicted proteins | sample KNB2016incub_MG_FD_105486 | JGI IMG/M metagenome (GOLD analysis project Ga0138256, IMG submission 105486) | Active sludge microbial communities from wastewater in Klosterneuburg, Austria - KNB2014incub_MG | ecosystem: Engineered > WWTP > Activated sludge > Unclassified | place: Austria...
ACGGCGGTCAACACCGCCATCGAGGCGATCGACAAGCTGCATACCACTGCCGAGAGCCACGATCGCGTGATCGTCATGGAGGTCATGGGACGCCATGCCGGCTTCATCGCGTTGCACTCCGGGGTGGCCGGCACCGCAGACGTTATCCTCATCCCCGAGATCCCCTTCGACATCGAGAAGGTCTGCGCCAAGGTCCGGGCCCGCGACCGCGCGGGGCGCCAGTTCTCGATCGTGGTGGTGGCTGAGGGGGCCTATCCGGTCGGCGGGCAGGAGTCGATCCTGGGCGAATCGCTTCCGGGGCAGGCCAAGCGCGTCGGTGGCATCGCCGGCCGCCTCGCCTGGGAGATCCAGAACCGCACCGGGAAGGAGGCGCGCTCGCTCGTGCTGGGCCACCTCCAGCGCGGTGGTGGGCCGACCGGCTACGATCGCCTGTTGGCGACCCGCTTCGGCGGCGCCGCCATCGAGGCGGTGGAAAAGCAGAAGTGGGGGCACATGGTCGCCCTGCAGTCCCCGCACATCGTCACGGTCCCCTTTGTCGACGTGATCAACCACCCGCGCAGCGTCGAGCTGGACCACGACCTGATGCGGACCGCGCGCGCCACCGGGATCTCGTTCGGCGACTAGCGGGTGGCGCGGTCGCCGCGGCTCGGAGCGCGAGGGGGACGCCAAGAGTGAGCGGGGTGTCCCCGTGTCCTCCCCGATCGTCTGCGCTGAGGGACGGGTTCCGGACGCCTCGCGAGGGGCCCCTCCGTTAAGGTGTTGTCTGTGAAGTGGTTAGGTCGACTTGCCGAACGGGGCGACGGCGAGGCACTTTCCGTGCACCGTGACACGGGTAGTTCGATTCCCGATTCGCATGGAGCAGCGGTGATCTCTCGACTCGGCTTGGCGGTGACGATGATGGTGGGGGCGGCGTTGCTGCCGGCGCAGGCCGACGCGCAGGGGCCGCCGCCGGTCCGCTCGCTCGTGCCCATCAAGGCGAAGGCGGACGGGCGCGAGGAGATCCCCGCGTCGTATCTCCCGCCCGAGGGGATGTGCCGCATCTGGATCGACAACGTCCCGCCGTCGCAGCAGCCTGCCCCGACCGACTGCGCGAGCGCCATCAAGAACCGTCCCTCGAACGGTCGCGTGATCTTCCCGGAGGACGGCCCGCGGGCCCGAAAGGGAGACAAGACGGAGCGCGACGAGAAAGCGACCGGCAAGGGGAGCAAGCCGAGGCGTCCCGGCGAGTAGATTACGGCGTGCTTCGCGCCGTCCAGGATCGCTCGCTCCCGCCGGACCATGACGCCTTCGTTGCGGCCGAGCCGCCGACGGGGCGGGTCATCATCATCGCGCCGACGCGGGCGGCGTGCGAAACCATCGAGATCGCGTTAGGCCTGCATCTCGACACCGTTATCGAGCGGGAGCACGGCGCGGAAGTGCGCGCGCTGGCGGCGTCGGGGACGGGCTTCGGCATCGTGGCCGGCACCGGGACCGGGAAGACGCTCGCGGTGCGTCCCATCGCGCAGGCGATCCTGCGCACCGAGACGCTGCGCATCGGCGTGATCAATCGCGAGCGCGAGGCGACCCCCGAGACGCCCACGTGGAACGTGATCGTGGTGACGACGGGGATCGCGCGCCGCTGGTTCCAGGACGGCGACATCCTCTCCCGCGATACACTGGTCATCGACGAGATCCACCAGACGTCTGCCGAACTCGAGCTCTGCCTCGCGTTAGGCAAGCGGGTCGGCTGCCGCTTCATCTGGCTCTCGGCCACCGTCGATCCGCGCTTCTACGCACAGTACCTGCAGTCGTCGGCGGTGATCCAGTCCACGGCCTTCGACCCGCGCAAGGCGGCGGACGTCCGCGTCGTCCGCAAGGACCCATCCGACTTCCTCGACGACAAGTTCCTGCAGCAGGTGATGAAGCAGAAGCGTGGCGTCGGGATGTTCCTCCCCACGCGTGCCGCCGTGGAGCAGGTGGCGGGACTGGTGGCCGACCGGTTCCGGCGCATCACCTCGGCCTTCTATCACGGCGGCGAGCCGATCCGCGTCATCCGCCCATTCCTGGAGGAGGGGGTGGAGAAGCCCTTCTTCCTGGCGATGACCGCGGCGGGGCAGAGCGCGCTGAACATCAAGGGACTCGATACCGTCATCATCGACGACACGCGCTTCACGAACGTGGTGGAGCGCGGGAAGAACGTCCTCACGCGCACGCATCTCGGGAACAACGAGATCTTGCAGATGGCGGGGCGCGTGCACGGGCGCGTCGACGACGGGAAGGTCTACATCCTGAGCGACCGCGACCTGCACTGGCCGTCGCTCCGGCCCACCGAGCCCGATTTTCAGCTGGCGGGTGATTCAGAGCGCGTGGCGCTCACCTGTGCCGACCTCGGGGTCCGCGCCGATGAACTCGACCTCCCCGTCCCGCTCGACCGCGGCGCCTATCGGCGCGCGCTGCAGCACCTCGAGGGGCGCGGCGTCATCGAGAACGGGCGCCTGTCGCGGTACGGGCGCCTGGTCGAGAAGCTCCCCGTGGAGCGCGAGTGGGCGGAGCTGATCGTGCACGGCGAGGACACGTTGATGCCGTACCTCGCCGTGATGGCCAGCGTGGAGTCGCTGCACCGGATGACGCGCGACGAGCGCGACCTGGGCGGGCTCATCGTCTCGGGGAGCGACCACCTCACGGCCTATAACGTATATGCCGAAGCGTTCGCGAAGGCCGGCTACATGGGCGAAGTGTACGGGTTGCCGCGACAGCTCTTCGACGAGGCCGAGATCAATCGCTGGGCCGATCGTCGCGGTGTGCTGGTCAAGGCCATCGAGGATACGGCCCTCGCGATGGCGTCGGTGTATCGTGGCGTCGGCCTCCCGCTCCCCGACGTGATGCCGCTGGTGACCGACGAGGTCCGTCGCGCGTTCTGCGATCTCGTCGCGCGCATCATGCCGTTCGACCTCGTGATCGACGAGGCGACCGTGGACGGGCAGGAGGCCCGCGTCTCGAAGAGCAGCGTCTGCGGGTCGTGGGGGGCGGTGGCGGGGTCGCTGCGATACTTCGCTGACCGTCATGGGGTCCCGCGCGCGGCGATCGAGGGGACGCAGGTCCCGATGGGGCTCGTGCGAAAGTACGCGCAGCGCGGCGAGTCCCGCCTCACGTACGATGGGCGCGGCAAGCGCGACGCCCTCATTCGCGAGTCGCGGCTGACCTACTTCGGCTTCGATCTCGAGCGCGACGAGGACGTGCTCGACGAGTTCCCCGAGGGGCAGGAGCAAGCGGCGCGACGTGCGATCGCCGAGGCGCTGGCGCGAGGCGAGACTCGGCACGTGGCCGTCAAGCGCAATCGTGCGGCCATCGAGGAAGCACGTGAGCTGTACCGGCGCTCCGCCGGGGCCACGCCGCGACTCGGGCTCGCCGAGCTGACGGCGATGTACGAGGAGGCGTTAGGCGAGGTGCGTTCGATCCGGGAGTACCGGGGGGCGCCCCTGCGATTGCCGCTGACGGGGTGGGTCTCGCCGGAGGAGCGCGAGCGCCTGCTGGCGCTCCCCGGGCACCTCGACCTGCGCAACAAGCCGGTGGGGATCGAGTACGACGTGGAGGAGGGGGGTGGCGAGGACGGGCGTCCGGCAACGGTCGGCGTCGCGCGGCTGGTCCTCCCCGAGAAGCTGGCGCGGACCCTCGTGGACGAGGAACTCCCGCGCCTGGATCGCCCGCTGCGTTTCGTCGTGCACCGAGGGCAGCGGGGGAGCGTGCGCGCCGCGACGCTGCGCGAGTTGCAGGAACTGCTCGACCGCCCGTGGTCGCCCGATGAACGTCAGGCCGGCCGAGAGGAACGGGACGAAGAGCGTCACCGGCGTCGTCGTGAACGAGACGCCGCCGACGTGCGCGGACAGTTTGCGCGTGAGCGTCGTCACGGGCGCCCTGGTGGGGGACGAGGGGGAGACGGACGCGGCCGCGACGACCGGAAGGGGCGTGGCGGTGGAGGACGGCGCGGGCGCTAGCGCGGTGTGCGTCGCCTGACGTCAGTGCCGGCACCATGCACGCCGCCACGATGGCAGCGGCAGCGCAGCCACATCGGGTGCGACGCGGAGGTCACGCGTCGGGGAGAACGGCTACGTACGTCTCGCGCTTGAACGGGACGAAGCCGCGCGCGAGGTAGTTGGGGAGGGCGGCCGGGCCGTCGAGCGTGCAAGTGTGTAGCCAGATGCGCGACGCCCCCCACTCCCACCCCTCGTCGATGGCGCGCGCGAGCAGGGCACGGCCGAGCCCGCGCCCGTGGCGAGAGGGGACGAGTCCGAAGTACGCGACTTCGACGGCGCGATCGGTCCCCATCGCGAGCTCGAAGTACCCTCCGATCCCGTCTGCATCGCGGAGGATCCAGATCCGGACCTCCGGCCGGGCGAGGTAGGTCGCGAGCACGTCATCGCTCCACGACAGGCGGTCCAGCCAGAAGTAGGCTCGCCCCACCTCGCGGTAGAGTTCGCGATAGGTCTCCACCGAGCAGGGCGACTCCTCGGCGATGCTGGCGCCCGCGAGCGGCTTCGGGGCCGCGCGCTCGGCGCCAGGCGCGAGGAGCTGGAGGTAGGTGCGTTCGACCGTCACGGTGCGCATGCGCGGGAAGCTACCGGTCGAGACGCCGAGCATCCATCGCGCTCGACACGCGGAGCCTGCCCGTCCTTCGGCGCCCATATTCCAAGCAAGGCGCCGCGATCCCTCGGACGGACGTTCCCGAGGTGCGAGTTGTCAGACCGGTCGACTGTCCGCGCAAGGTCCATCAGCCGTGAGGGTTACGCGATTCTCTCCTCAATGCATACAGAAATTGTCGCCTTTTCGTTCTTGCCGATCGGACTCTATGGTCCTATACTGCCGCCGTGAACGAAACCAGATCTCGAATCATCGACGCCGCCGCCGTGCTGATCGCCGAGCGAGGGTTCAAGCGAACCTCGATCGACGACGTCATCGACCGCGCCTCCCTGAGTGGCAAGAGCCACTTCTATCACTACTTCAAGTCCAAGGACCAGCTTGGGCTCGAAGTCCTGAGCCGGCAGTTCGAGAAGTTCGCCGAGCGCGGCCTGGCGATCCTTCGCGAGCCGATGATCGAACCGATCGAGCGGCTCAACCTGTTCATCGATTCGCTGGTGGCGCTGCAGACGGAGCGCGGCTTCCGTATCGGCTCGCCGTTCGGGAACCTCGCGTCGGAGATGGCCGACATGCACGAGGGATTCCGCGAGCGCCTCACGCTCGTCTTCGAGCGTTGGGCGTCGCAGATCCAGTCGTTGCTGTGGGAGGCGCGTCCGTTCCTTGTCGAGGACGCGGACACCGGGCGCCTCGCGCGCTTCATCATCGCCACGCTAGAAGGGGCGTTGATGATGTCCAAGGTCAGCCGCGACGCCGAGATGCTGCGGGGAATTGCGGCCGACCTCAAGCGCTTCGTCGCGATGCACATGCGCGAGGGGGTGTCGACATGACGCGGCTGGCGGAGATCGAAGGGTTGCCGACCGAGCGGTCGCTGGATGAGGGCGACCTCGCGAGCGAGTACCTCGTCGATGAGCCCACGTCGGAGGCGTCGCCCAGTCCGGCGCGCATCTCCCGGGCCGACCTGCTGCGCCGCGCGGAGTTCGAGCGCGAGGCGATGCTGCATCTCGATGCCCTCTACAGCTTCGCGCTCAAGCTCTCGCGTTCGCGCGACGACGCCGAGGACCTGGTGTCCGACACGATGCTACGCGCGCTCGAGCGGTGGGAGCAGTACCGGTTGGGGACCAACATCCGCGCCTGGCTGTTCACGATCCTCTATCACCTCTTCGTCAGCCGCAAGCGGCGCATCGATGCGCGTGAAGTGCTGGCGCCGGACGATTCCGATGGCGGCGCACCGTTCGAGCCGGTCGGCGAGACCGATCCCGAAGGGGCGTTCTACAACTCGTTCATCGACGAGCAGGTGGTGGCCGCGATCCAGGCCCTGCCTGGCGAGTACCGCTCGGCGGTGATGCTCAGCGACGTGCAGGGGATGCGGTACGCCGAAGTCGCACAGGTCCTCGGCGTCCCCGAGGGGACGGTGAAGTCGCGCCTGTTCCGTGGGCGCCGGATCCTGCAGAAGAAGTTGCGCAGTTACGCGACGGAGATGGGATACATCCGCACGAGCGCCCTGCCTAACGGCTAGGGCGAGGCGACGGATATTCGGGCGGGGGCGGGAGCGCAGCATGGCGCCCCCGCCCCCGCTGCCGTTCAGGCCTGGCTCGGATCGCCGTGCGCGTCGCCGTTCCCCGCGCGGGGCAGCTCGTCGCCCTGACGCTCGCGCTCGCGAAAGCGCGCTGCCTTGGCGCGGTTGCCGCAGGTGGCCATGTCGCACCAGCGCCGGCGCCCGTTGCGCGTGGCGTCGAAGAAGACGCGCGAACAGCGGGGGTCGCCGCAGCGCCGCACCCGCAGCAGTTCGCCGGCGATGAGCGAGTCGGCCGCGGACTCGACGACGGGGATGATCAGTCCGGCGAAGGCGTCGCCGACCGGCACGAAGGCACGCGCGAACGACCCATCGGCGCGGCTCTCGACGCGGCGCGTTCCCGCGCTGCGCCCGAGCACGCGGTTGATTTCGGCGAGCGCATCGCCCCGGACTCGTTCGGAGTTGGCGCCCCGCTCGGCGAGTGCTCGCATGGCGGCGCGCACGCGTCGCGCATCGACCAGTGCGGCCGCGGCGCCCGCCGGTTGCTGCTGGGCGCGTCGCCGCATCCCCAGTGCACGCTCCGCGTCGAGAATCCCGACGACCTCGAGAAAGCGCACGAGCGCTTCGAAGTCCCGCAGCAGGTCGAGGCGCGCGCTGCGTCGCACGTCGTCGGTGTTCACGAAGTCGAGCCAGAGCCGCTCACCGATGAGGATGAACGGGGATGGCACGGCGCGCGAGTGGGGCGACGGCCGTACAGCGTGCAGCGGGGCGTGCGCGTGGAGGGATGGCATGGGCGCCCTAGCTTATCCCGCCCCCCGAACGGGAGCAAGGAGCGCCGTCGGTCCCTGCCGCCCCTTAGATTTCCCACGCCGGTCCGACCGGACCGGCGTGCCCCGAACCCTCGTCGTCGTCCATGCATTTCCCGCACGCCCCGCGCATCGCCGTGGGCTCCCGCAACCCGGTCAAGGTCGGGGCGGTGACGCAAGTCGTTAGGCAGTGGCAGGCGGCGGCGCGCATCGAGGGCGTGGCCGTGGCGTCCGGCGTTCCCGACCAGCCGCGCGGCGACGACGAGACGCGCCGCGGCGCCGCCACGCGCGCGCGTGCCGCGCGCGCCGCGCTCGATGCGGACATCGGGATCGGGATCGAGGGTGGCGTCGTCGATGATGACGGCGTGACGATGCACACCTGTGCGTGGGCCGCCGTCGCGTTGCGCGACGGACGCGAGTTCATCGGCGGGTCGCTGGCCATGCCGCTGCCGCCCGCGGTCGCGGAACTCGTGCGGCGCGGCGTCGAACTCGGCCACGCGATGGACATCATCACCGGCGGACGGGATACCAAGCATGGCGCCGGCGCGGTGGGCATCCTGACCAATGGCCTGATCGACCGGCAGAGGGCGTACGAGATCCTCGTGACCTACGCCTTGTCGCCGCTCATCGCCTCCGACTACTGGGATGGCGTGGACGTGGCCACCGCCACCGCGACGGGGGCCTGATGCGGCGCGCGCCGTTCATCATTCACGAACGCGTGCGATGGGGCGATTGCGATCCCATGGGGATCATTCGCTACGACGCCTACACCCGCTTTTTCGAGTTGGGCGAGTCGGAGATGTTCCGGTCGCTCGGCATCGGCTACGCCGCCTTTGCCGAACGCTTCGGGATCACGCTGCCGAGGCGGGTGATGCACCTCGAGTTTCCGTCGCCGCCGCGCCTGGACGAGCTCCTGGAGCTGCACGTGTACGTGTCCGAAGTGGGCGGGAGCTCGTTGCGCCTCAACTTCGACGCGTACGGCGACGGTGGCGCGCTGCGCATGGAGGGCTTCCTCGTCCTCGTCTGCGTGCACGACGGCCCGGAACGCGGCGACGCGATCCGTGTCAAGCGCTGGCCGCCGGCCTTCCTGGAGGCACTCGCCCCGGTTCGATTCCGTGTTGACGAGGCGCGCGCGACGCGCCTGGAGAACGTCCAATGAGCACGCCTGCCACTCCGCCCGACAGCTACTACCGCAAGGGATTCGGCCTGGGGTCGGAAGTCCGCGACGACCTGGCCGCCGACTACACGGGACGGCTCGTCGACCTCCTGCGTGCGCGAGACTACACGTTGACAGCGGGCGACGTGACCGTCCGGCTGGCCAAGGAATTCGGCTTCTGCTACGGCGTCGACCGCGCGGTGGAGTATGCGTACCAGACGCGGCGCAAGTTCCCGGACCGGCGCCTCTTCCTGCTGGGGGAGATCATCCACAATCCCCACGTCAACGACAACCTGCGGCGCATGGGGATCGAGATCCTCGAGCCGCTGGAGGGCGCGCGGGACGGTGAGCCGCGCTTCGACTTCTCCGTCGTCGCTCCCGAAGATGTCGTGATCCTCCCGGCGTTCGGCGTGACGGTTGCCGACTTCGCGGCGCTGCGCGAGCGCGGTGGCGTGATGGTCGACACCACCTGCGGGAGCGTGCTCAACGTCTGGAAACGCGTGGAAGCCTACGCGCGCGACGGCTTTACCTCCCTCATCCACGGGAAGTACTACCACGAGGAGACGCGGGCCACGGCGTCTCAGGTGCTCAAGTATCCCGGCGGGCACTACCTGGTCGTGCGCGACATGTCGGAGGCGGAGGCGGTCTGCGCCTACATCACGTCGTTGGGGGCCGGGGCGGTCAACGCGGCGGCGCGCGAGGCGTTCGCCCATCGATTCGCCAAGGCCGCCTCCCCGGGCTTCGACCCGGATCTGCACCTGCGCCGCATCGGGGTCGCCAACCAGACCACGATGCTCGCCCGCGAGTCGCTGGAGATCGGCGAGGTGGCCGGCGAGGCGATGGCGCGAGCGTTCGGCCCGGAGTACCGCGCGGCGAACTTCCGGACGTTCGACACGATCTGCTCGGCGACGCAGGATCGGCAGGACGCGGTCAACGAACTGCTGAAGGAGCCGCTCGACGCGATGGTCGTGGTCGGAGGGTTCAATTCCAGCAACACGATCTCGCTCGCGGCGCTGTGCGCCGAGCACGTCCCCTCGTACCACGTCGAGGACGCGGAGGCGATCGAACCGGCGACGCGCTCGCTCCATTATCGGGTGGCCGGGGTGAAACACGTGGAAGCGGACGCGACCGATTGGCTCCCGCCGAGCGGGGCCGTGCGCGTGGGGCTGACGGCCGGCGCCAGCACGCCCAACAACAAGATCGGGGAAGCGGTGGCGCGCATCTTCGCCACGCGCGGCATCGCCGTAGATTCGATCGTGTGAAGTTCCCGTTCCTCTCGAAGGCTCGCCCTGCCTTTCCGACCGCCGCCGACTTCGGCTTCCTGGAGCTGCGGGGCGGGGGTTCGCGCGTCGTCATTGTCCCGTCGTTAGGTGGCAAGCTCACCGAACTGGAGATGGGCGGACGGCAGTGGCTGTGGACGAGCGACATCGTGCCGCTGTCGCGGGGGATCGACGGGACCTCGTACCTGGAGTCGGGCGACAGCGGGGGATTCGACGAGTGCTTCCCGACGGTGTCGGCGTGCCGCGTCCCCGGATGGGTCCGCGCCTTCGGCGGCATCGAGCTGCCGGACCACGGCGAGCTCTGGTCGCAGGAACCGGTGCTCACCGTGCGCACCGGGGCCGACGGACAGCGTGCCATCCTCACCTGGCGCGGCGTGCGCTTCCCGTACCGACTGCAACGGGACATCAGGGTTGCGCCTGACGGAACGGTGCACATGGAGTACGCCCTGGCCAACGACGGCACTGAGCGCCTCCCGTTCCTCTGGGCGGCGCACCCGATGTTCCCGATGAGCGCCGAGACGCGCGTGGTCCTCCCGGAGGGCGCCCGGCTGCGCGTCTTCGCGCGACACGAGATCGAACTCGGCGAAGTGCGCTCCGAGCATCGCTGGCCGTTCATCCGCGGCAGCGGGAAGGTCTACGACTTCAGTCACCCGTTCGCCGCCGCCAAGCGGTACGCCTGCAAGCTCTTCGTCGACATGCCCGAGGGGTGGGCGACGCTGCGCGAGGGGAACCAGGAGCTGGCGATGCGCTTCGATCCCACGCTCGTGAGCCACGTCGGCGTCTGGCTCAACAAGAAGGGGTGGACCCCGTTTCGGCGCGAGGAGCCGTATCTCAACCTCTCGCTGGCCCCGTGCATCGGCGCTCCCGACGCCTTGAGCGACGCCCTCGGCGACTGGAAGAGCGCGGCATGGGTCGAACCGGGGGGCGAGCATCGGTGGTGGGTGAGCTACGAGGCACGGACGGTCGTGACGGAGCCGGAGACGCGCGGCAGCTGAGTTTGCCGAGGGGCGCGCGGGGCGACAGCTTCCCTCGCGTCCCCTTTCCCGAGGCCTGCTCGTGTTCGTGCGCTCCTCTCGTCGCTGGTGGACGTCGGTGCTCGTCGCCGTCCCGATCCTCTCGTGTGCAGCTGCCGGGCTCGCGCAGGGGCAAAGCGGGCCGCCCTACGACCTCCTGATTCGCGGCGGCACCGTCGTCGATGGCACGGGGCGCGCGCGATACCGCGCCGACGTCGCCGTGCAAGGGGATCGCATTGCGCGCGTGTCGACGACCCCGATCGACCCGACGGGCGCACGCCGGGTCATCGATGCCACCGGGCGCATCGTGGCGCCGGGGTTCATCGACCTGCATGCACACCTCGAACCGCTCTTGCGCCTGCCGGCCGCTGAAAGCCACGTGCGGCAGGGGGTGACGCTGGCCCTCGGCGGCCCCGATGGCGGGAGTCCGCTGCCACTCGCGCCGTACATGGATTCCGCGCAGCGGGCCGGGCTGGGCATCAACGTCGCGTACCTCGTCGGCCACAACGCGATCCGCACTCGCGTGATGGGGCTCGCCGATCGCGCGCCCACCGCACCGGAGCTGGCGCGCATGCAGGCGCTGGTCGAGGAGGGGATGCGCGACGGCGCCTTTGGCCTCAGCACCGGGCTGCGCTACATCCCCGGCTTCTATTCGGCGACCGACGAGGTCGTGGCGCTCTCGCGAGTGGCCGCCGCGCGCGGTGGGATCTACACGTCGCACCTGCGCGAGGAGGGGCTGGGGCTGTTCGAGGGGGTCGGCGAGGCGATTCGGATCGGGCGGGAGGCGCGCATCCCGATCGTCCTCACGCATCACAAGGCGATCGGCAAGGCGATGTGGGGGCAATCGGTGCGGACCCTAGCGATGGTCGACTCGGCGCGCGCCGCGGGGATCGACGTGATGATCGACCAGTACCCGTACACGGCGAGCCAGACCGGGCTCTCGGTGCTCATCCCGCCGTGGGCGTTGGCCGACGGCGACAGCGCCCTCGCCCGTCGCATGCGCGACCCGGTCCTGCGCGACAGCATCCTGCGCGGG
>Ga0138256_10007608_pt1 | contig 11418 bp, 5 predicted proteins | sample KNB2016incub_MG_FD_105486 | JGI IMG/M metagenome (GOLD analysis project Ga0138256, IMG submission 105486) | Active sludge microbial communities from wastewater in Klosterneuburg, Austria - KNB2014incub_MG | ecosystem: Engineered > WWTP > Activated sludge > Unclassified | place: Austria...
GACCACATGCCGTCGAGGAAACCCGCATCCGGATCCTGGGCAGTAAGCGCGCCACGCGACCGTTCGACCCGGCTTTTCAGGTTCCGCGGGTCACCGGTGAAGAAGTCGACCTGATGGCCCACGGCAAGGGCGAGAAGGTCCCGCGGGTAGTCGGCGAGGATCGCATCGAGGACCCGGCCCGCGGCGAACATGTCCCCTTCCACCCAGGATGAGATGGCGCACAGGTGAGCCTTCTCGCGGTCGCTCGTTCCCGCGACGCCGGCGACGAGTTCTCCCGCCGCCAGGGTGTCCGGCCATTCGCTGGACATGACGCCCACGTACGCGCGCAGGGCCTTCGCCATCACGCAGCTCGGATCGGCGGCGATCGCCGCCTCCGATGCGGTGACGACATCGGGCTGAAATCGCAGAAGGTGCTGGAGTGCGCGGTCGTAGTGTTTGACGGCCTCGGCGGATCCGGCCATGTCGAGTCCGTAGCGGTCGTATGTCATTTCGAAGTCGGCTCCTTGTCCGCCTGAAATCCCCAGGCATCGAGCATGATGTGAAACAGTCGGGTGTTCGGGAAGAAGCCGCTCACGCGCTCAGCACCGGCGCCGATCGCGATGGCCGCCACCTCTTCTCCGCTGTGTGAATTGTCGACCAGCACTGATTTCAGTCGTATCGGCTGGTTGGTGAGACCGCCCGCGGCCTTCCACTCGTCGTAGCCCGCGAGAATCTGCCCATCCGACCCTTCGCCTCGGGTTCGAAGCGCGAAGGAGTGATCCGCGGTGAAGAGCAGGAGCGTGTCGTCCAGTTTCACCCGGGCCTGAATCTCCGCGATGAGCTTGTCGAGGGCCACCATCTTCTCGATCCCGGGCTTGGGATCGTGAGTGTGGGTGTCCCACTCCACCATCAGGAAGTACCCCTTGGGCCCCTTCTGGAGTTCGTCGAGCGCCCGCAGGGCGGCGGCTCGAACATCAATGCGATCCGCGACCACGACCATCCGCCCGCGTTCCCCGGCCGCGGCTTCGAGCGTCGGATGAATGGCACGTCGGTGGCGCGCGGAGAGGGCTTCGAGGCTCCCTCCCGCCGCCTGGAGCTGCTTCTCCAACTCGGCACGCCCCGCCCCGATGAGCACGTCGACTCCGTCCCCGAAACGAGGCTCGAAAGCCTGGGGAAACATCTCGGCCCCTTTTCCGCGGTCGTTGGCGCTCGCATAGCAGGCGGCGGGGGTCGCATCGATGATGGGCATATCGGTGACGACGCCCGTGGCAAGGCCCTTCTCCTCGGCGTACTCCAGGATGGTCTTCAGCCGACGGCCGTCCTGCTTTCCCCGCACCGCCTCGGGTCCCTGGCTGATAACGCCGTTGTTGGTCTTGTGACCGGTGATGATCGCGGTCATGCTGCTCGCGGAGTCCGAGACGAAACCGCGCGCAGGGGACGTGTCGCTCAAGCCGACGTGCGGCCAGCCCTGGATATGGAGTTTGAGGGGCGCCTGGTAGCCATACAGGCTCGCCGCGTTCAGGGTCGGAATGCCGCCGGCGTCCGCCACGAAGAGGATCACGTTTCGCGCCCGCTTCGGTCCGGCGGCACTTGCTGGAACGGCGAGCAAAGCGGCGATGGAAATGGCCAGGAGGAGGCGTTTGAACATGGGCGGAGTTTATGTCGCCTACTTCGAAGGACGTTGATTTCGCGGCCCTCTGGGGCGGGGTAGAGTCTGGTCATGCGAACACTCCGACTGCTCTCCCTCTCCACACTGATCGGCGCCTCGCTGGTCGCGAGCCCGCGGGTCATCCGGGTAGCTGTCGTGAACGAGACGAAGCGGGTCACTCAGCGCGCGATCAGCGCAACCCACATCGCCTTCATCTACGCCGGCGACCTCTTCGTCGCGGACCACAATGGCGGAAGCGTCCAGCGACTGACCGCCGACGATGGCCTCGAATCGAACCCGGTGTTCTCCCCGGATGGCCACACCATCGCATTCAGCGCGCAGTACGACGGCAACATCGACGTCTACACCGTGCCGGTGACGGGTGGCGCGCCCACGCGGCTCACCTACCATCCCAATGCCGACCTGGTGCAGGCGGTGACTCCGGACGGCAAGGCCGTCCTCTTCGCTTCCCAGCGCGCCACCTTCACCACCCGCTACGCGCAGCTCTTCACGATCTCAATGGCGGGAGGCATGGAGGAGGCCCTTCCGATTCCAAACGCGGCGCGGGCCGGTTACTCGCCCGACGGCTCTCGTATCGCCTACAACCCGATCGCGGGGAGATACCAGCAGTGGAAGTCGTACCGGGGCGGAACCACCTCGACCCTCTGGCTCTACAACGTGCAAGGCCACGCCACCGAAACCATTCCGCAGCCGGCCGGACGCGCGAACGACACCGACCCGATGTGGATCGGCGATACCGTCTATTTCCGGTCGGACCGCGCGGGTGAGTTCAACGTCTTCGCCTTCAACACGAAGACGAAACAAGTCCGCCAGGTGACGAAACACGACGACTTCCCCGTCCTGAACGCCGCGTCGGGCGCTGGGAAGATCGTCTACGAGCAGGCGGGCGTTCTCCACATTCTCGAACCCGGGTCTGGCCAGAGCCGCGCGCTCTCGATCAGCGTGGCCTCGGACCTGCGCGAAACCCGGCCTCGCTTCGCCAAGGGCGCCCGCTGGATCCGCGACGCCGCGATTTCTCCCTCCGGCGCTCGCGCCGCCTTCGGTTTCCGCGGCGAGATCGTGACCGTCCCCGGCGAGAAGGGTGACGTGCGCAATCTCACCGGGAGCGTCGCCGCCCACGACCGCTCGCCTGCGTGGTCGCCTGACGGCAAGTCCGTCGCGTGGTTCTCGGACGCCTCCGGCGAATATCAGCTCTACATCGGAAGCCAGGACGGCAAGGGCACGCCGCAGGTGGTGAAGGTCATGGGCGAAGGTTTCTACAACGATCCCGTCTGGTCGCCCGACTCCCAGAAGATCGCGTATTTCGACAACTCTCAGAGCGTCTACTGGCTCGACGTGAAGTCGGGGGTTTCGAAGAAGGTGGCGCAGCAGCCGACCTACGGACCCGTGATCGTCATCAGCTACTCGTGGGCGCCCGACTCGAAGTGGCTCGCCTACGCGATGGATAACGAGGCCGGCATCACGACCGTCTACGCGTACTCCATCGAGCAGGCGAAGTCCTTCCAGGTGAGCGACGGCCTGAGCGACGTGCGCAGCCCGGCGTTCGACAAGAGCGGCAAGTATCTTTACTTCCTCGCCTCCACCGACGCAGGCCCGGTCAAGGACTGGTTCGCCCAGTCGAATGCGGACATGAACGCCACCTCGGGGATCTACCTCGCGGTGCTGCGCAACGACACCCCCTCTCCTCTCGCAAAGGAAAGCGACGAGGAGAAGGCGGCGGCCGAAAAGAAGGATGAGCCGAAGGCCGACGACAAGGCTCCAGCAGCGGCGCCGGCCACGCCCGCCGCTTCCCCCTCTCCTGGCCCCGATGCCGCGAAAAAGAAGGAAGACCCGTTCCGAATCGATTTCCCCGGCCTCGAATATCGAATCCTCGACCTGCCCATCGTTCCCGCCGACCTCACCAGCGTCCAGGCCGGTCCGGCGAACCAGGTCTTCTACCTGAAGCGAGTGGACGGCAAGACCTCGCTCAATCGCTACGACCTGACCACGCGGAAGAACGAAGTCATCGTCACCGAAGCGAATGACTACGTCGTCTCGGCCGACGGCAAGAAACTCCTCTACCGCAACGGCGAGAACTGGGCCATCGTGGCCACGGCGAAGAAGGCCGAACCGGCCGAGGGCCGGCTCGCCGTGGATGGCATCGAGGTGCGTGTCGATCCGCGGGCCGAGTGGAAGCAGATCTTCGATGAAGCCTGGCGCATCAACCGCGACTACTTCTACGCGCCCAACATGCACGGCGTCGACTGGGCGAAGCAGCGCGAGAAGTACGCAGCCTTCCTCCCCCATGTCGCCACCCGGCCGGATCTCAATCGCCTGTTGCAATGGATGTCGAGCGAATTGTCGGTCGGTCATCACAACGTGGGCGGCGGCGACATCCGCGCTGAAGTGAAGAACGTGCCGGGCGGCCTGCTCGGGGCGGACTACGAAGTCGCGAACGGCCGGTACCGCATCAAGAAGGTCTTCGGCGGCCTCAACTGGAATCCGCAACTTCGGGCGCCTTTGACCGAGCCCGGGGTGAACGCGAAGGCCGGCGAATACCTCCTCGCGGTGGGCGGCCGCGACCTTCGCCCACCGATGAATCTCTACAGCCTGTTCGAAAACACCTCGGGCAAGATCGTCGAGATCACCCTCGGGCCCAATGCCGATGGGTCAGGCTCGCGTACTGTCCCCGTCGTCCCGATCGCGCAGGAAGGCGCGCTGCGCAACCGCGACTGGGTCGAGAGCAACCTCAAGAAGGTGGACAAGGCGACCGGCGGCAAAGTGGCGTACGTCTACGTCCCCAACACCGCGGGACAAGGACACGCCTACTTCAAGCGCTACTTCTATCCGCAGGTCCACAAGGAAGGCGTGATCATCGACGAGCGCTTCAACGGCGGAGGCAGTGTGGCCGACTACTACATCGACATCCTGCGCCGGCCCTTCATCGCCAACTGGGCGATGCGCTACGGGGCCGATCTCAAAACGCCCTTCGCCTCGATCCAGGGACCCAAGGCGATGCTCATCGACGAGACCGCTGGATCGGGCGGCGACTTGTTGCCGTGGATGTTCCGCAAGTTCGGCGTGGGCCCTCTCATCGGCAAGCGCACCTGGGGCGGCCTCGTGGGCATCCTCGGTTTCCCCGTCCTCATGGACGGCGGGAACATCACCGCGCCCAACCTCGCGATCTGGACGCCCGAAGAGGGCTGGATCGTCGAGAACGAAGGTGTCCCGCCGGATATCGAAGTCGAAATGACACCCGCCGACGTCATCGCGGGACGCGATCCGCAGCTCGAGAAGGCCATCGAAGTCGTCATGGCCGAGTTGAAGAAGAATCCGGTCAAGAAGCCGGCCCGTCCGGCCTACCCCGTCCGCGGCAAGACCCTGCGCGGCACCGTCTCGAAGTAACCGAGGAAACAAGCCAATGAAGACATCCCTGCGCAACGCACTCGCCTTTCTCGCCCTTTCGCTCGCCTTCTCGCCCGCCGCCTTCGGCCAGCCCGCGCCGCTTTCGGCCTCCGACAAGCAGAAACGAACCGACACCGAGGCCGAACTCCAAGAGGTCGCGGTGGTCGAGCGCAAGCTCCTGATCCCCATGCGCGACGGCGTTCGCCTCGCCACCGATGTCTATCGGCCTAAGAACGCCGGCGGCCCGGTTCCGATCGTGTTCTCGAAGACGCCCTACAACTTCAACTTCTGGGACGTGAAGAACGGCGTGCCCGCGGACATGAGCACCGCCCTCGCCGCGGTGAAGCGCGGCTACGCGTACGTGGTCCAGAACGAGCGTGGGCACTTCTTCTCCGAGGGGAATTACGACATCCTCGGGCCGCCCACCACCGACGGCGTCGACACCCTCGAATGGATGAAGAGTCAGCCCTGGTCGAACGGCAAGGTCGGCACCACCGGTTGTTCCTCGACCGCGGAGTGGCAGATGGCGGTGGCCGCGCAAGGTCACCCCGCGTTTGCGGCCATGAATATCCAGGGCTTCGGCGCAGGTGTGGGTCGGGTCGGCCCCTACTACGAACAGGGCAACTGGTACCGCGGCGGCGCGGTGCAGATGCTCTTCATCGCCTGGCTGTACGGTGAGCAGAACCAGGTGCGCCCCATGTTCCCGCCGGATACGTCACGGGAAGATCTGATCCGCGCGTCGAAGTCGTTCGACCTCGCGCAGCAACTGCCCTCAGTTGACTGGGACAAGGCGCTGCGCCACCTCCCGGTTCAGGACATCTACAGGGCCATCGACGGACCCCGGGGAATCTTCGCGGACGCCATGCCGGTCCCCACGGGCGGACGGATGATCCAGCGCGCACCCAACGATCCCGCCTGGTACAAGGGCGGGCTCTGGCACGACAACATGAAGCTCGACGTGCCCGGCCTCTGGTTCATCTCGTGGTACGACGTCTCCGCCGGCCCGAACCTCGAGATGTTCAATCACGTGCGGAAGAACGCGAAGGGCGACATCGCCAATCAGCAGTGGGCGGTCATCGCCCCCGTCGTCCACTGCGCGTTCACCCGCGCCACCGAGAACACGGTCGTGGGCGAGCGCAGCATGGGCGACGCCAGGCTCGACTACAACGAGATCGTCTACGGCTTCTTCGACAAGTTCCTCAAGGGCGACAAGGACACCCGCATCGACAAGCTGCCGAAGGTCACGTACTTCACGATGGGAAGCAACAAGTGGCAGACGTCTCAAACCTGGCCGCCCACAGGAGCCGCTCCGATGACCTTCTATCTGTCGAGCGAAGGCAAGGCGAACACACTCAACGGCGACGGGACGCTTGTGGCGGCGCCTCCCACCGTCAACAAGCCGGACACGTTCGTCTACGACCCGATGAACCCCGTGCCCTCGTATGGCGGCAATGTCTGCTGCACCGGGAACGCGGTGCAGGCGGGATCGTTCGATCAGAGAAAGATGGAAGCCCGCGCCGACATCCTGGTCTTCACTTCGGAGCCGTTCAAGGAGGGCGTCGAGCTTTCGGGTCCCATCACTCCCACCCTCTACGTCTCGTCGGACGCGAAGGACACGGACTTCACGGTGAAAGTGCTGGATGTCGACCCCGACGGACGCGCATTCAACCTTGACGAGTCGATCCAGCGCATGCGCTACCGCCTCGGGTATGACAAGGGCCTTGCCTGGATGGAGAAGGACGAGATCTACAAAGTGACGCTCCAGCCCCTCAACACCAGCAACTACTTCAAGCCGGGGCACCGCCTGCGCATCGAAGTCTCGAGCAGCAACTTCCCGCGCTTCGATCGCAACCTCAACACCGGCGGCAATAACTACGACGAGTCCTCGGGCGTCATCGCCCGGAACACGCTTCACCACTCGGTGAAGTACCCGTCGAGTGTGGTCGTCACGGTGGTGAAACCGGTCCCGTAGTAGCCTTCCGGATCGTGGGGCAGGAAAGTCGACCGGAAGAGACCGGGAAGTCTCGGCGTCGGCACATGGCCGGGGCGGTCCTTCCCCTGCTCGCCCTCGCGCTCGCGATCTCGGCCTCGGACTGCGGCGGCCGCGCCGCGATGACGCCCACCACCCCGTCATCCGTCCAGACTCCCACCCCCAAGGGCGGCGCGGCCGCGCAGTCGACCCGGGACCACGCTCTTCACCGCGCGATCCTCGGTCCGTGGTGGGGCAGCGGCTGTCCGTCAAACGGCGATTGCGGCTGCGGGTCCGCGGAGACGCTCGCCGAGGAGTTCTCCTGCCAGATGGATGAGCTGCGCGCCAACGACATCCCGGTCAGCCTTTACCTCTTCGATGGCAGCGGGTGGTCGGAGCGGAATTCGCGGACGAGCGGCGCCTGTGAGGGAGAGGACTGCTGTTCGTGGAATCTCGGTCCGGAGGTCGTCCTTCGGCTGGCCTCGGAACACGTCCGCGCGCTCGTCCACTTCTGGGGCGGCTGCCATGAACGCGATCAGTACGAGCGCGTCCGTCAGCAGCTTGGAGGATCGCTGCTCGGTTTCTATCTGGACGATGGCTCGTCGGATCAGGAGCTGCAGCGCGCGACCGACTTCATGCGCTCGGTCGCTCCCGATGATTTCGAGGTCGTGGCCAAGTCGCACCAAAGCCGGGAGCCTTCCACGACGGACGCGGCGCTGTCCCGTTTCACGAACGCGGCCTACGTCGGCGACGTGCCGAACGACTTCGAGGGACTGCGCGATGCGCTCTCGCGCGTCTTCGAGAAGGCGCGCCTGATCCCCGCTCCGCTCAACGAACTGACCGGGTACGACTACCAGAGCCGACGCGCTCCGGACGAGGAGACCTTCCATCGGCGAATTCACTGGGGCGCCTTTCAGCCGATCATGGCCCACACGCCTTTCGGCAACTCGGATCCCTGGCGCTCCGAGTACAGCCCGGAACTGCTGCGTGCGTATCGCTACTACGCCTGGCTCCATCGCCAGCTCGTGCCCTACTTCCTGAGCTACGCGCGCAGGATGCACGAGCAGCCGGAATCGCCGATCATCCAGCCCGGGCCCGGGCCGAATGCGATGCGGGTCGGCGAGGAGATTTTTGTCGCCATGGTGACTTCGAAGACGCCCACGATCGACATTCAACTTCCCGCCGGGCAGTGGATCGACTACTGGGACGAAGAGCGGGTCGTTTCCGGAAACCTGGTCGAGCACCCGGCCCCCGTGGGCCGTGAGCCGGTGTTCCTCCGGCTCGGCGCGATCATTCCCATGGAGGTCGAAAGGGACTACACCGGCCACGGCGCCCGCGCGTCCGCGGGTTCCCTGACCGTCCTCGTCTACCCGGGCGGAACTTCGTCGTTCCGCTACTTCAACGACCATACCGGGGCGTGGACCACCTTCCGCTCCGTCCTCGAAGGCGACCGCCTGACTTTGACCGCCGACACTCCTCCCGGTTGGCCGCTGCTCTACCGGGTGGGCCGCATCGCCGTCCGTCCTGCGTCGGTCAGGATCAACGGCCAGACCGTGCTGATCAATCAGGCCGGGGGGCCGCCCGAGGCCGAGTCCGTGGACGAGGTGCACGAGTCCTCGACCAGCGCGTGGTTCTACGACGCGTTGGCCCGGCGATTGATCATCAAAGTGATGCCGTAGGCGGGATCACTCGGCCTTGAGCGCCTCCGAGGGATCGACTCGCGAAGCGCGAAGGGCGGGACCGAGCACCGACAAAGCGGCGAGACCGAGAACCGCGGCCGCCGCGAGAACCAGCGTCCCCTGATCGAGCGGCTCCACGCCGTGAAGCAGACCCTGGAGGCCGCGGGTGAAAGCGACCGCGAGCGCCATGCCGGCGGCAACGCCCAGGGCGCCCAACTGGAGGCCCTGGTTCAGGACCAGTGCGCGGACGCGGCGGCCCTCGGCTCCAAGCGCGACGCGGATCGCGTATTCCCGACGCCGCAACCTCGACGTGAGGGCCACCACCGCATAAAGACCGAACGCGCTCAGGACGAGTGCTATCGCGCCGAAACCGGAAAGGGCGAGCATCACCAGACGATGGCGCGCGGTCCGATCGGCCAAGAGCTCGTCGAAGGGCTGGAGCCGTGAAGGGGCGAGTCCCGAATCCACGCGCCGGATCGCGTCTCGCACATTGACGGCGAGGGTCGCGGGAAGGGAGCCGGTCTCAAGGACGAAGTTCCGTCGCCGGAAGGAATACTGAAGCGTTGAACAGAAAGCGCTCGGCCGCACCGCCATGGTCGGCCCATGCTGACGGAGATCGGCGACGATGCCCACGACGGTGATCCACTCCATGTCGGGCGAGCCCGAGCCGATCTGAACCCGCGCGCCCAGGGCGTTTCCAGCCGGCCAGTAGGTGCGCGCCATGGTCTCGTTGATAACCGCCACTTTGGGCGCGCCGCCGTGATCGGCCTCGCTCAGATGGCGGCCTGACTTCAAGACGGCGCCGATCCCTTCCATGAAACCGGGCGCCACCGACATGTACGCGACCTCCGAAAAGGCAGAGTCGGCCGGCGCGCCATGAAGCCGAAGCGCCGCGCCCATTCCGCCAATGACCGGCACGCCCACCGAGGCGTGCGCGGCCTTGACCCCGGGAATGCGCCGCAATTCAGCCAGGGCGTCACGCTCGAACTGGATCTGCTTCTCCTCGGTGTCGTAGCGAGCCGAGAGGGCCACTCCGAAAGTAGAGCGCCCAGCGCTCTCGAACCCGAGGTCGGTGGCGGACAGATGACGCACGGTTCGCGCCAGCAGACCCGCGGCGACGATCAGCACGAAGGCCATCGCCACCTGAGAGACCACGAGTCCCGAACGCATCCGCGTCGCTGAGGCGTCCCCGGCGCTCCCACGAGAGGTGCGCAGTGCGTCGAGGCCGGAAGGCGCGCCGGAATTCCAGGGGGGCAGGAGAGCGGTCGCGAGCCCCGCGAGAAGTCCCGCGACAACGCCCAGGGTCGCGGTCAGACCATCGAGTTCGATCGGGGGAATGCGATCGAGAAACTGGCGCTGAAATCCGGCGAGGACACCGATCGCCCCGCCCCCGATCGCGACCCCGAGACCGGAACCCACGACGGCTATGCCAAGACTGTCCACGAGGGAATCGAACCTGAGGCGTCCCCTGGTGGCTCCAAGCGCCGATCGGACCGCGATCTGACGCCGGCGCTCGACTGCCCGCACCGCCGACAAACCGGCAAGATTCGCGGTCACCGTAAGCAACAGCAACAAAGCGGCGGCTCCGGTTCCAAGCAGGGCCGGACCCGCGGAACCGACCAGTTCGTCCCGCAGGGGGCGAGCCACCCACGACTGCTGGCCGTGAACGGCCGGATGATCGGCTCGCATTCGCGCCGTGAACACTTTCAAGAACTCATCCACCTCGCCCTGCGGCGCGGTGCGGCGCGCGAGGACAGTGAAGGCGCGGCGGCCGCGCGCGGGATCGCGCAGAAAGGACGGCACGTCGAGAGGAAGCCAAAGGCTCACGCCGGGCCAGTAAGGCCCGAAGAAATCGGGCGCCATCACGCCGACCACAGTGACATCCTGTCCGTCGAGTCGCAGCACACGCCCCACCACCTTTGGGTCGCCCCCAAGGGAGTTCTGCCAGAAGGCCCAGCTGATCACTGCCGACGACGTCTCGCCATCGGCGAAGAAACGTCCGTGCGCAGGCCGCGCGCCGAGAAGCGGGAAGTACGACGCGGTCACGACGCTCGCGGGCAGGCTTTCCGTCAGCCCCGCCCCTTCCCAGATCGAAGCCGAGGGCCGGATGGCCGCAAACTCACGCAGTGGAGACGGCGCGGCCTCAAGGTCTCGCAACACGCGCGGCGACACCGCGGACGTCGCCCCCTGCGAGTAGGTCAGAAGCGAAATGAGTTCGCGCCCGTCACGGTACGGCAAAGGGTCAAGCAGCGCGGGCCGGATCACCGCGAGGCTCGCGACCGCGGCGCCGATGGCAAGCGCGAGGGTGAGGGCGCTTCCGAAATAGTAGAGGGGCTCGCGCGTCCACTGCCGAAGAGAGCGATGCAGGGTTTCGAGGACCATGCGCGCATCGTACCGCGCGAACGCGATGACGCGATGACGCGATGAGCGCGCCGTTCAGCCGATTGAATCGCTACTGCGGCGCGGGTTTCCGACGCTTACGGCCGCTTGTCGGCCCGCCGGCCAAGGCTGGAACAGACAATGTTCCCCACCACCTTGAGCACACCCTCATCCCGGACCACGAAGGTCTTGCCTTCGATCGGGTACTCGCACACGACAGGCTGCGTGGGACGCTCGCTCATCGAGTAGAGATCCCGGCCTTCGTCGTCCGCCAGGTCGCCCACGTACTTGACCGGGTTCTTGATGAGCGCCTCGCAGGTTCCCGACGGGAACATGCCCTTCACAGTGATGCTCGCCGC
>Ga0138256_10007609_pt1 | contig 11418 bp, 10 predicted proteins | sample KNB2016incub_MG_FD_105486 | JGI IMG/M metagenome (GOLD analysis project Ga0138256, IMG submission 105486) | Active sludge microbial communities from wastewater in Klosterneuburg, Austria - KNB2014incub_MG | ecosystem: Engineered > WWTP > Activated sludge > Unclassified | place: Austria...
CTGAAAAAGGCCATTTCAATGCCGGCGAAAAACCCCATCAGCAAAAGGGTAAGGATAAAAAATACGATAGAATTCCATTGAATCATGCGGTAAAGATAAAAAAGGGGAGCGGATAATAGTGAGTGCGGAGCCGGGATTGCCCCCGGGCAGGTAATAAAGTCCTATTGATTCAGGTAATTACGTACGATCTTTTCCGCTTCACTGCAGGCTCTTTCCAGGTTGTCGTTCATAATGATATGGTCGAACCGGTTTTTAAAAGAAAGTTCAAAAGAGGCTTTGTCCAGCCGGGCTTTGAGCGATTCCGGGGTTTCGGTACCCCTTTTCTTCAGCCGCTGCTCCAGTTCCTTAATGGAGGGTGGTTCTATGAATAAGGACAATGATTGCTCCGGGTATTGCGACTGGATATTGATACCACCTTTTACATCCACATCCAGCAGCGGGGCTTTGTGCTGGTGCCAGATGCGTTGCAGTTCAGTTTTCAGGGTGCCATAGTATTTATCATGGTACACCATTTCCCATTCTGCAAATTCATCACTTTCGATACGTTGCCTGAATTCATCAGCGGAGATGAAGTAATAATCCACGCCGTGCTTTTCCTGGTTACGGGGCTGCCGGGTGGCGCAGGAGATGGAAAAAACCAGTTCATCCGGGAAGGTTTTCAGCAAATGCCTGGTCACCGATGTTTTACCGGCACCGGATGGTGCGGCAATGATGATGAGTTTATTGAGGTAAGCAGCCATGTATCCTTTAAGTGGACAAATGTAATTATTAATCAGGCAGGTAAAAGGAAAAAATATACTGCACCGGTGCTCCGTATTAGTTGGCCTGGTTTATATTTTTCTTAAGGCCCAGCAGCACTAGCACAGCAACCACCAGCATGGCAATGGATAAGGACACAAGGCAAAATTGCACCGTGGCCTCTGCCAGTGGCGATCCCTCTTTGCCATTGGCGGCTATACCCAGCATGCCGCCGGCATTGAAGATGGCAGCGATCAGGATGCCCAGCCAGTTGGTAAATGTGCCATACAGGGCCAGCCAAAAACCAATATTCAGCCACCTGTTCGACAGGTTCACCTTATGCCAGATCAGTCCCAGCACGATAAGGAAGATGCCGTTCAGTACACCTTCTATATGGCTGGACACACCCAACCGCGGATTGGTAAATACAGGAACCACCAGGCCTGTTACCAGCCCGAGTAAAAACAACAGTACGCCCAGGAATATCAGTTGATCAGCATGTTTTTTCTTTAGCGTTGCATTTTCCATTGTTTGACTTGCTGGTTGTAGTCAATATTAAAGGCTACCTTCTGTGCTGGTATTCTGTGTTTCTTTAACAGGTGCAGAAGCCGGTTGAAAAACTGAAATTGAAGATAAGATTTACGGTTGAGATTTATACGTACACCCCGGGTTACAGTTGTTAGCGATAAAAAAGAGCAACATTTGTTTGGTTTTTTTCACAGATCATGTTGCCTGCAGTTATACGTCGAGTAGTCTGTAGCCCATAATTGAGCCATCAGTAAAAGTCATAAATTCAATATTTTCTGGTGTCTGTATTTTAGTACGTTCATATCGCAATTTTGATTTCAAATCTGTTATTTCATTATTAGTCATTAGCTCGTACAAGTCTCTCCTCACTCCTTGAAATACTTCAAGTCTTTTATTAGCTGCTATTTCAGGCATTTCAAAAACTTGCTTTCTTGTTAGCTTTCTTTGAGGCTGCCAATAAGAAATCCACCTGCCAACATAATTTGTATTCTCAAAATTTAAGGGAATTAATTTTTTAGTTTCAAAGAGATTCTCAATTACTCTTATTTCTTTTAAGTATAGTCGTTCTCCTAATTCCTGAATTTGGTCTATGTTTTTTTTCTCAATGAGTTCTCTTGATTGCATATAAAGAATTCTGCCTAAAGGTGGATTACCAATAAATTGAGCTAACCGAGATAAATGTCTTAAGGAATAAATTGTTTCTGCGTCCTCTGTAAATTCATCTTCAAAACCTTGAAATGGTGGGTCTGCTAATATTATTCTCGGTTGTTGGTTTGCTGGTCCTAAAAAGGTCGAAATGATAAGTTCAACATCATAATTTTCATTACGGTCGTGCATTTCTGTTTTTTTCTCAAGTCCATTTTGAACTTGCTCATTTTGTTTCCCTCGATGTTTAGTTCCTTTAAATTCGTAAGCATAATTTTGTCCAACATTTGTAGCTCTGTAATCAAACCTTTTGCCTTGTCCTTTTATTGATTCTAATGTGTCCCAATTGACATTGAATTGTTTATTTACCAACAAGCAACCTATCCCTATTCCAATTTCGTTACTCCTGTTCGTCTGTAAATCAGAGTCCATTACCAAATCAGTTTTATAGCCTAAATTTTGCCCGCTAAAGTCTAAAATATGTGAATATAAGAATGCTGCATTAACACATTCGTCTTGATTATTTGCTGGTAAAGCTGCTGTTTTTGAACCTATGGCGTGAAGTAATTCTCTTGCAGTGAACGTAAAACCTGCTTGATTCAGTGTATTGATTTGCTGATAAGGTGTACTGTTAGGAAAAGTGTCATTATCAATGACAACAGGTATTGTAAATGGTTTATCTAATAATGCTTGAAGTTTTTGTTGTGTCAATGTCAGTATGATGTGGGTTATAATTGCAGGCAACGTTTGGTGGGTTTAAGAAGTTGGCGATTTCGGAGCACAAAACTGTGAACCAGCACGAAAGTTTGATTGGGAAACTGAACTTGATTATAAAACTGAACCGGCAATTTCTTAAACCCGCTGTTACCGGATGCCCTTTTATCTGTCCGAAGTGTTGAAGTGTCAAGTATGCACACATTTTGTCCGAAGCGATTTACATTAGATTCACAACAGTTCGTGTTCGCTGTGAACCCGTGCGGTGGGGAAAATAAATTTGTAAAAAAAGAAAGGGTGCGTTTTTCGGTGGAGAAAAAAACACTCTCTTGCAATCTTTGGTTTGTGTGTTGGCTTGTGCGGCTTGCAAGAGTGTATTTTTTTGTGGATGGCATTTAGAAAGATACTTTTAAAACATCAACTCCCTTTTGGGAAATATAAAGTAGGCTAGTAAAGAGCATTTTCTTTTTCCCAATAAAACCGTTTGCTTCTAGAAATTCTATATCCCTCAAAATATTTTCAGAAAATTGTGATCTCAGTTTTTTCTGAGAAATTGGCTCTAGTTTGATTTTCTCCAGTATTTCTTGTTGACGATTTGAAAGTAGAATACGGTCAATTTCAAACACATTAGAATTACCATTGTAAGGAGCATCTTCATGAATCTTAATCGTTACCAAAAATTCTGATTTAGCGTCATCAGTCCAGAAAGTCGGATTTGGGGATCCATTTTCGGATAATGTTTGCAAAATGGTAGGAATACCAGTAGCATACTTTTCTGCAAGTCGCATATTCTTTAACCAATCACCAAGTTTGATATTTCTATAATTTCTCGAAGTGAACTTTAATTCTGACAAAGCTTGACTGTCAATTGGGGGTAATGGTCCAGGAAAACTCCTAATTTCAATTCTTCTTCTATCTTCTGCTTTATCAGTGGTCGGGTTAAAAATTTTGTATATGCGAATTTCATTAGGTCTTTGCTCTTCATAACTCCTATGATAAATAGCATTAACTACTGCTTCTTCCAATGCTTGATATGGGTAGTTAAAGAAAATATCTGATTCAGCTTTTGCAATTGGCTTTTTTAAATGCTGCTTAATTATATTGCTCTTGAAATAGTTCATGATGTCTCGTATCTGAAAATGAACTGGTCCTGTGAAAATCTTTTCAGAGAACTTAATTCCGACTTCGTCTTCAAATTCAATGAGATTTGTTTTGCACCCATCAAAAAATTTGTGCGGCTCTTTACAAAACATAAGTAAACCAACATTCAAAGGTTTAATATTTTCTTTTGGACCTCTGGCAATTTGCATTTTGATAGCAATCTCTTCTAATGGTATCTTTATTGATTCAGAGTACAAATCACTTTTAATTTCTTGAAGATATGATTGAATTAGACCCAAATCTAAATTGTCAATTGATGCTTTCTGATTAATTCTGTCGTCAAAATGTTTAAATATCGCTAACTCTCTTAATTGCCTTTCTTGAGTTTCATCAACTTCCTTGGTAATGCTTCCATGTCTGACAAAGGTTGCCATCCTTGCTCCCTTTGCAAGGGATGATGAAGCAGAATAGGGCCGTAGTTCTCCGGTCGTAATCCAAATTACAATAATGAATTTGCCATGAAATTCAATAATCTCAATAGAAGGAAAAATGTTTGGTGCAATGTTGTCCTTACATAATTTAAAAAACTCTCTTTGAATTACATCAATATCTTTTTGCTCAACGCCAAAGGGGGGCAAGATAGGAGAACCATTCTGTTCTTCAATTCCAATTACAACATAGCCGCCACCAAGTTCATCAATATCGTTTGCAAAAGCACATACGGTTCGTAAAATATCAAAAGGATTCCAACCTCTCTTGAATTCAATTCTAACTGATTCTACGGTTCGAGCATTTATTAAGTCATCAATGTTTACCGGGAGTGCCATCCGTTATCTTGCTTTTGAAAGTTCGTTAATACAGTCAGCAGTTGCAACAGGTTTTTCGACTTTGTAGTGACGCCGTAGCATTCCATGGAATTTACTACCCAACCAAGCTTCATGTTTAAGATTCATCCAAAATGAATCTACTGTTTCATTATGGGCTCTTAATGCAGATATTTTTACTGCCTTGTCGAGTTCATCACACATCTCATTCACTTCAAGTGGTAGCGGATTTGAACCAATGTCTCTGTGCATGAACAATCTTCTTAAAACATCTTCTCTCTTGAATCTCATTGAGTGAAATTCTCCGTGTGTTATTAAGACATGTTTTGGCTTTAGTAGAACTAAAAATGTTGGTAGTGCGGGAAGTGTCGATCCACAGGTGTCTAAATCAATCAAATCAATTTTGACTCTTTTAGCTTTCAAATCAACTGCAGCATCAATTGCATCTCCTTGATAAAAGAAAATATTTTTTCTGCCTTTCACATATTTTCTCCAAAGTTTTTTTTGCGTTACTTTTTTTACAAATCCATTTTTCTTCGCAGATTTTTCAAACTGACTCAATTTTGACTTCATTATCTCACTGGCAAAAACCTTGTCGGCAACTTCAATCCATTTAAAAGTTTGATGTCCAGCACCTGCATAAGCGTCAAATACAATTCTCGGATTTACTTTATTCGCAATTTTTGTGGTAAAATCTTCTTTTTCGGTTCTGTAAACGGCGCCAAATAAATCATGTTTGATTCTCAACTTTCGTACTTTACTTCTTATGCTCGGCAAAGTTCTTTTAGGGAAAAGAACTGTTAACTTCTTGGCATCAAATGATTCGTTCTTCAAAAAGGTGAGAAGTTTTTTTTCATCTTTCTCACTCCATGTAATGGGTGTGCTATATGCTTTTCGCCTTTGAAGTTTCATTTTATTTTTCTTTACTCGCTTTAAGTTCTAAATTCTTCCTAAATGATTCCATTGGTTCATGTGGTAGTGGTGGTGCAATGCTGTGGACTCTTATCCAGTCGGGAGTTCCGTTAAAAGGACTTTGAATCCAAAACTGACCTTGCCCAAAACTATTTGCGATATATTCAAGGCCATCATCTAAGAATGCATACTTTGCATTCTTAGGGTTTATTTTCATTACAATTCTTGTTGGACACTGTTCAGGTACGATTTCGTGAAGATCTTTTGGATTTTGTGTGCTAAGAATCAAATTGATCCTGAACTTACGACCCTCTCTCGCAAGTTTCTCAAAGTTTGAACGCAACCTTTCAAACACACCAGGCGAACCAAAACTATTTGGCTTTGCTGGAATAATTTGATGTGCTTCGTCAAAGAAAACATATGTGTTGCTCATTTCCTTTTTCTTTTCATAAAGCCATTTCACTAGTTGCATTTCCCACATCAACCTTTCATCTTGATTTAAATGATCAAGATAAAGAATTGTAGTTCCGTTGAACTCAAAAACATCCAATGGGTTTTGTTCGGATTTTACAGCATCACTATCAATATCAAAATATCGTTTAAGATTTTGCAATGCTCTTCTTGCTGCTTCATATGTGCTTCTGTAGTATGAAACTCCGCTTGTTGGTAAAACAATTGTACTGCCAGTATTATTGCCTAATAACCTATTTAGAGCGGCATCTAATCTTTCTATTGTTGGCTTCTCGTTTCTACTTCGCAAACTCTCTGCAACATCATCTAATAATCCCGGTGCTTGTTCTGAAGTTATTCTAAACAAATACTCTACATCTGAGGGGCTTGATAAGTCTTGTAGACGCAAACTGATTTCTTTAACAATTACACCTCTATTATTTGCAAGTCGTTTTAGGCGAACAAGGTCTTCATCCTTCTCGTCATTTTTTATTTTCGGAATTACCAATTGAAAAGGTTCAAGATGTTTTTTTGCTTGGTCCTTTGTTTCTCGGTTTACTTTTCTTTGCCAAACTAATCTTGGTTCTAAAATATTTTGTACTCCATGTGCATCAACAAAGTCCCAGAATAGAAGTTGCGAAATGTCACCTTGGACATCTGTCAAAATCACTCTATCTTTTTTATTTCGTTTTCTTATTTGATAAGCTAAATTTTTAAGTAAAACGGTTTTACCAGATCCGCTTTCTCCAACTATGAAAACATGTTTATTGTCCAAGTTTTCAACATCCCAACGGTATGTCAAAAATTTATCATCAACTTCATAAGGGATATTTCCAAAGCCAATCATTCCTAACTCTAGTCCTTGCTCCCTGATGTTCAGAATTTGTTCTAAAGAGGGTGAGGGGTCACCTTCTATTCTAGCAACATTGGGGAAAATTAATTTGCTTATAGCAGAAGGAGGTCTTTGAATTGCTGAAGAAATGAAACCATTTGAAGAACTTTCATCACTCAGCATTTCACGAAGTAGTTCAACTCGTATAATCATGGGTTGATGGGTATGAGGGCCATTCAAATCATCCAGAGGTTTTAAGACTTCATTTACATCATATTTTTGGTCTTGCAGATAAAGCATACTTTGTTTCTCTGGATTGAATGGGGAAATTATTTTAAGCCCCGCAACCCTACATGCAATCCACATATCTTGATTTTCTCTCCTGTCCCAAATCAAGGCTGTTGCTCCAAGAGCTAGCTCTTTCATATTATTGGGGTCATGAACAATATACTCTGCAAATGCACCTCGTTCATCAACCCCAAAAGGAGAATTGACATCGTGATACGGCCTTGCGTAGAATTTCTGAAGGTTTGTAATTGGCTTTTCCATATTATTAATATTGTTCTGCTAATTCAAGTTTCTTATTACTCAATGCTGCTAAGGTCTGCTTTTCAAGCAACTCCTTTTCGTAATTCAACTGACACAAATCATCAGCTACTAATTGAATGTAGGGGGCTTTTCCGCCAAGTTCGTGTTGCCATGCGACAACTGCGATAGCCTCCTCTATAAGTTGTTTGTTGTTTTCATACATAAAGAATGGAATTTCTATTCTGATAAAAGTTTGTGGCCTTGTTTTGCCTCTGTAATAGCAACAGAGAGGAGTAAAATCTTTATTCAAATCATCCTTTAGTTGATTGCATACTCCAATTCTTGCGACTGGAACTGCTTTTATAAAAGGAGTTCTGTGACCGGGTTTTAAAATTCTCTGTAGTAGAAGTGAATCAGTTCCGATTGAAAGAATGCTATCTCTGGTTACCTCGTCACCTGGAAAGTAGATTTGGAGTAATTCAGGAAAAGAACCAAAAGTGTCCAAAATCAATTTGGCGTCATTGATTCTTTTAGATACGCAAACCAAAACTTGATTATTCCATTGAATGACAGGCCTCAATCCTTCAACTGTATCGTTCTTTGAACTGCTTGTAGAAAATAACGGCCCATCCTTAATGCAAACTGTTTTTTTATTAGCATCGGTTTTAATTTCCGCTAAACAAAGAAGTTCCAATGCCTGTTGAAATTTTACTGCCCATCCAAGTGCGTGGGATGATGGACTTTTCTTACTTGATAAATGGTCGTAAGTAACTAAAAATGGTTTTGGATTTTCTTGTTTGATATATTCAAAGACATTAGCTCCTTCATCCTCCTTTAGCTTTTTCAATTTGTTGTTCGTATGTTCAATTACGCTTTCTTTGAAAATATTTCCATCAACCCATGTAACTGCACTTGCATCTTTTTTGATTGTGTAGAAGTAAGGTGGTTCTTTGCCTTTTGTGTATTTGAAGTTTACAATAGCAGCCCTACCCAAAATAAAACAGAAAGAATTTTTTTCAACTCTTTGATTTGAGCCATCTATTCCACAAATAATTATTCCATCTAATTCATCAGAAGTTGGTAATGATACTAATTTAGGAAGATAACTTCCTTCCAATGAAGTTCCGTCCTCATTATTAATGTCAATATTTTTATAAGTAGTTGAGTTATAATTTTGATTTTTGGTCAGTGACTCGCCATTCTCATTTAGTTCAAGTGCATTTATTTCAGCTTCTGACAGTGTAGCTAACTCACGGGGCCCTCTTGGCGGAGAGTCAGCATAAGATTCTGCATCAACCAGATTATCCAGCACTCCATTGAAAGCATTTACCAAATTTATGTTTAAGCTGTCCATGTTCTTATTGAGTTGAAGCAAGGAGTTCTTTAATATCCACTTTTAATATCTTTGCAATATCAACTAATGTCTCAACTGCGGGCTGTGTACTGTTTGTGCACCAACGGGAGATTGTTGTCTCGTTCATTTTAAGTTGTTCAGCTAACCACTTGTTGGTTTTCTTCTTCTCAGCTAAAACAACCTTTATTCTATTTATTGACTTGTTACCCATATTAATTAGCGTATCGTGCAAATATATTGACTTAATCTGTAAGTTCCACCAACAATCACAAACTACTTTTCAACAGGTTGTCAAGTAAAGCGTTCGAGAAAGTACTCTTTCATTTTTTTTCGGGTTGGGTTTTCGTGTGTGAGCAAAAAGAATGAAAGTGTGTTTTGTGCGTTGAGTAGGGGGGCTTTTTTTACAAATTTATTTTTTTAGCCAAGACATTAGAAGAAATGCCGGTTGTTGTACGTATATTATAAAAACTGTTCGTTCAAAGCACCAAAGTTTCAAGGTTGCACTCTCGCCATAGGGTTGCAGGAAACGTTCGAGTATTTGCGAAGGCAAGGAATTCATAGATCGTCCAGCCCGGTACAAATGCCCATTTGAAAATATGTTGTTGAAGTTAAGAACTAAAGCTGAACATTGAACGTCGAGCCCGAACCGCTGCTGATGCTTGCTCATAGCTGATGTTACAATGTCCAGCCCTGCTTTTGTAAATACTTTTGTTGTGCGTTGTTTTATAGTTTGATGATATAAACTACCATCCTATAGGGTGGTATGCTGCTTCCGTCTCCTGTCTGCAAAGTATGATTATGCGCAAGTCCTGTTACTTCAGGAAGACCTCCTGCAGGTCCTCTTACAGTTGTGTTATGCCTATATCCATCACTTGCTGTCAAACCAGTCGTAGAACCAGGATGCTGATGTGTAGGGGAACCACCTTCTGTCCCAATTTTATCAGGCTCACTAGTTCCCATCAAAAATTTATTTGCTAAATCTGGAACTCTTGGATTTAGATCGTGATTTCTCTTGTCACAAACTGCCCAACCACCAACTGGAGGAACAATTATTGTTTGTCCAGCTACAACTCTGATATTTTGTGCAGGAGGATTCCACGCTAATATTGTACCTCTTGGAACTGCGTTGGAATCAACAGGAAGTGTTTTAACATCAAAGAGACGACATGATTTAGGATACTTAGTACAAACAGATGCAAAATAACTTTTGAAAGATATAGTTTTAGGAGCTGGAGTAACTATTATTTTTCCATCTTTCAAATCATCAAGAAATTTCAAAACATCTGTTAGTCCCCTCACAATGAATGGAAGACTGGAGCCTGTCTCTGTATTTTTTATTTCATTGCAAAAAATGGCAACATCTATCGTAGCATTTGATTGTTTGATTTTCTCACTTATCTCGGCACTAAACTTTCCGCTTACCATCCAAGCATTAAAAGCAGCATTTAAAGTTAGTTTAGAATCAGTAGTCGCAGTGTTTGCAAATGCAAGTATCTCTATTCTGTAACCATACGAAAAAGATGAAACATAATGCGAGCCATATTTTTGTTTAAATAATTTCCATTTGTTAGCTTCTGATACAGGACTTGTTTCTGTAATTGGAGCAGCTTTCCAGTTTGTATTTACATCGAATGTATTTGGAATATTGGCTTTGTTTTCTAAAATAAAATGAACACCTTGAGATAGGTTATATTTTGTCTTTACATAGTCAACAGAAGTTTCAACACCCCACGATAGTCCTTTTGCTTTTAACTCTGCGTGATAGTATTGTGCAACAGTTCGTTCATCAACATTGTCTTCATACCTCATTGTGTATTCATTTGAGCCTGTTCCAGTATTTAATTTCACTGTCTTGGTTACATTTTTTAAATAGGTTGTAAGAGTTGGAGTTGGTGTGGCAAGGAATGGGGATTCATCTGCAATAATTGGATACCATGGGTCTGTAAGGTCGTAACCCCTTCCTAAAGAGATATTCCTTCTTATGTTTTCCGGAATGTAGTAGAGGTCGAGTGCATTTAATTTTGCATAATATTCGTCGTCAACACTCTGTCCAAATGATGTCAAGAAGTTTGTAGCTATGATAGCTACTAAAATAAACTTTTTCATAATTGTTGGTTTTGATTATAAAAATAAATAACGACTTGATATTGATATAGGGTGTTTTATTTTTTATAGGGGGTGATTAAACGGTGGGTGCCAATAATGCACAACGTATGTATTATCGCTATTATATGAATCTATAATTTTTTAAAAAATTAACAATCAATGCAAAATATTATAAATACGACTTGCGACAATATCCAATTGTAAACGTTTAAAAACAATTGTACACGGACATCTTCATCCTGCTCAATCATAAAGCCTCCCCGTTGGTTCGTACTTGCTTCGTGTCTTAGCCGAGGTATAGGCGTACTTAATGCAATTCCATTTTGGGAAGTTACACGGATTAGTTTTGGTAAACAATACCACTTTTAGGTAATTATTGCTGTAAGCTCAGCGGGTATTTTGCTGCAATCTTTCTTTCACCTCTCCAAACCACTCTGTTTTTAAAATGCTCAGGATGATACTGTCCCGTCTTCCACCACTGGCAGTGGGCATATGGTTGCGCAGGATACCTTCTTCCACACAGCCAATAGCCTTCATGGCAGCAATGCTCCCGGCATTATTGGCATCGGCACGAAACTCTAAACGTTCCATTCCCCATTCTTCAAACACATAAGTGAGTAATAATAATTTGCAATGCCTGTTCAACCCGGTCCGCTGAAATTCTTTTCCATACCAGGTGTAGCCCA
>Ga0138256_10007610_pt1 | contig 11418 bp, 9 predicted proteins | sample KNB2016incub_MG_FD_105486 | JGI IMG/M metagenome (GOLD analysis project Ga0138256, IMG submission 105486) | Active sludge microbial communities from wastewater in Klosterneuburg, Austria - KNB2014incub_MG | ecosystem: Engineered > WWTP > Activated sludge > Unclassified | place: Austria...
ACCCGAGTTGCGGGTCGAGATCGGCAAGGGCACCGACCGGACCTCGGTCAGGCGCGCTGAGCGCAGGGTCAGGGCGGCCGAGGCCGAGGTCCGCGCCAAGCAGAAGACTTTCTCCGAGGTCGCCAACCTCGCGCACGAGGCGAAAGCACCGAGCTTCAAAAACGCCAAGCACGCCGCGCAGTGGATCACCACGCTGGAGACGTACGCGTTCCCAACCCTCGGCGACAAGCCGGTCGCTGAGATCCGGGCCGGCGACGTCGTCGAGACCCTGAAGCCGATCTGGCACGAGATCCCCGAGACAGCCAGTCGGGTCGCGCAGCGGATCGGGGCCGTCATGCGCTACGCGGAGGCGCACGGCTGGACCGACCGCGCGCCGGTGAAAGCCGCCCTCGAGCTGCTCGGCAAGCAGGGTGCCAAGACCGAGAGCCACCCGGCGCTGCCGATCGCTGATATGCCCCGATTCATGGTCGCACTCCGAGCCGCCGAAGGCATGGGCGCGCGGGCGCTGGAGTTCGCCATCCTGACCGCAGCACGCTCGGGCGAGGTCCGCGGCGCGACGTGGCGGGAGATCGACCTCAAGGCGAAGCTCTGGACGGTGCCGGCGACGCGGATGAAGGCAGAGGTCGAGCACGTGGTGCCGCTGTCCGATGCCGCGGTCGCGCTGCTGAAGGCCTTGCCCCGCGGCGAACCCAGCGACCTGATCTTCGGCAGCGAGATGCCCGGTCACGAGGGCAGCCCGTTGAGCGACATGACCCTGAGCGCGGTCGTGCGCCGCCTGCACGAGGCTGATGTGGCCGCGGGCGGGAAGGGCTTTACCGACGCGCGCAGCGGTCGCGTCGCGACCCCGCACGGCATCGCACGGTCGACGTTCCGCGACTGGTGCTCCGAGACCGGTGTGGCGCGTGAGACGGCCGAGCGTGCATTGGCGCACGCGGTCGGCGACAAGACAGAGGCGGCCTATCTGCGGACTAAGCTCGTCGAGCAGCGGCGCCCGGTCATGCAGGCGTGGGCGAAGTTCCTAGCCGGCTGACCGCGCCGACGCCGCCGCCCTGGGGGGCCCGTGTGCCGCCCTCGCCGTTTCTGCGCGCTGGGCATGGAATGGACGTGCTTGGCGAACTCGGCGACCTGAGTGAGCCAAAAGGTGACGTATCGCACGGTCCGGAACAACTTCATATCCGATAATTGCCTCCGTTACGCGCCGTTTCTCTGACTCCCTTGGCCGCGCGTAGCACACCTCACGGTGAACCTTAGGCCTAAGGGACGTCTGCAGACGGTCTCCGCCGCGCCTGCAAGACGCCCAACGTCTTGCGCGGATCTGGAGAATCGTCATGGAACTGAACACCAGCGAGCCGCGGGGCTCGCGCTCGACCCAGTCGGGAACGTCGCCGCCCATCCTCACGCCTCGCGCGGCGGCGCTCGACACCCTTCCGACCGGTGCACGCCTCGACGTGCACGACCTCAGGTCGCTGCTCGGCTGCTCCAAGTCCACCCTGATGCGTCGCGTCGCCGACGGTGTCGCACCCGCGCCCATCCCGGACGAGCCCCAGCTTGCTTGGAGGGCCGGGGACGTTCGCGCGTGGCTGAACGGCGAGGAGGTGGCGGCATGAACACGGTAGAAAAGAGCTTGTGTCTTCCGCACTCGCGTCTCGAACGTGCGGACGTGCCGGAACCGGTCATCCTGGAAGAGGTGCTCAACGAGAACGGCGAAGTCGCTTCGGAAACGCCGAGTTACCCGAGTCCTTCAGAGTTCGAATCGGTCGGAGAACCGTCCTCCTCTTGGGGAGGGTCACAGTTTGAGTGGTTGGACAGCTTGCGCCCGCTCGTGTCCCGGCAGAAGCATCGTGCGGAGAACCTCCGCCGCATCGAAGAGCGGATGTGCGGGCACGTCGAACACGAATCCCTCTACAGCGACATCGGGCTGCAGGTGAAGGACGAGCAGTACCGGGCCGACCACGCGTACTTTTGTGGCGACTGGGAGAACGGCGCCGACCATGAGGCAATGCTCGTCGAGTTGTACCCGCGGTTGTACGCGGGGCTTCTCGAACGGCTTGGTCGTTACACCGAACACGCCAAGGCGTCGGCCATAGCGATTGAGCAGGCCTTTGTAAAGCGCGACGCGGAAGACGGGGAGCGCCGCGCGGCGTTGGAGTCGTCCCTCGCTGCCGGCCGCATGGCCCGCGAGACCACTGGGGAGACGCGTGCGCGTTGGCAGTTGGTCGCGAAGCACTTCGAGGAGAACGGTTCGCGCTCTAGCGCGGAAATTAGGAAGGCTGCTGAGGCGTTCAACCAAGCATACGACACCGAGGCTGCAGATTGGAATCAGAAGGCCAACGACTTTCTTCGGGCCCTCGTTGCTGCGTCCATCGTGCCTTCGCTTGCGGCTGTCGTAATTCCGACTGTCGCTCGCAACGAGAAGACGGGTACCGCGGAGCCGACCTTCAACAACGTGTACGCCGCGTGCGTGAATTCGAAGATTGTTGGATTCACGGTCGGCTACGACGGTTTTCGTGGCGAGACGGTCGTCTCCGAGGATGGTGGGCTCAACTGGCGGCCGATCGTCGATGCCGACTACGTGACGATGCATCGCCACTTGGAGCGTGCTCGCTTCAAGCCTCGCGTGCCGATGGAGGTCCTGCGCGCATGCGTGCATGCTATTGGCATGCAGGTGCGGAACTTCGACACGGCGCAGCTCTGGCTCGGCCGGTTGCAGTGGGACGGTTCCCCGCGCATTGAACGGTTTCTGATCGACTATGCCGGAGCGGAAGATACCCCCTATACGCGCGCCGTGAGCTGCATGCTTTGGACGGCGTTGGCTGGTCGCGTACTTGAACCGGGGGTCCAGGTAGACATGGTTGTGGTCTTGGTTGGTAAGCAGGGGGCTCGTAAGACTTCGCTTGTTCGCGCGATCGTGCCCCATTCTGACCATTACACGGAGATCGACCTTAGCAAGCGCGATGACGACCTGAGCCGTTCCCTGCGGGGAACGCTGATCGCTGAGCTGGGCGAACTTCGCGGTCTCGCAACCCGTGATCTCGAGGCGATCAAGACGTTCGTTACGCGCCGTGTCGAGCACTTTGTTGAGAAGTACCGTGAGCACGCGTCGCGCTTCGCCCGGCGCTGCGTTTTTGTTGGAACTACCAACGAGGTCGAGTTTCTCTCTGACCCCAGCGGCGAGCGCCGCTGGTTGCCTGTGATGGTTGGGCCGTGCGACCCCGACGCGGTCGCTCACGACCGTGAGCAGCTTTGGGCGGAGGCAGCGGTGCTATTTCAGCGGAACGGTGTCGCTTGGCGTGACGCCGAGAGGCTCGCGAGCTTGGAGCACCACAAGTTCAAAATCCACGACGTTTGGGAAGACCAGATCGTTGCCTGGCTCCAGCAGGTCGACGGCGACGGAGTCCGCGCGGGCGAGAAGCCGTTTACGACTTCGGAAGTCATGGGCAGCGCACTTGGCATCATGCCTTCGGCTCAGAAGACGAGCGATCAGCGTCGTGTCGCAAAGATCCTCAGGGGCATGGGATACGAGAAGGATACGAACGCGGTAAGGGTCGACGGAGAGCGGCAGCGGTTCTGGAGGCTGCGCTCGTAAACAGTGCGACACACGACACCAGTGGCACAGATCGTTCCTTAACCTTCTCCAGAAGAAGCGCCCTGTTATAGGGGCGAAATCGATAGGATTAGGCCACAGGGACGTAAGCGGCGCTTCGGGGAGAGGTTGGAAGAGCGCGTCCGATATGTGTCTTGGGTGTCGTGTGTCTCGGGCGAGCTTGCGCTGGCTGGTGACACGTCGATGCTTACCTTGAGCATGAAGGTGATCGAGCCGGTCCTCCGTTCCCAGTCCGCGGTCAATGTCGGCGTCGGGGTGAAGGTGGGCTCGTCGGTCCAGGATCGCCGTGCAGCCCGGATCGCGGCCATGTCAGACAAGGAGCTTGTCGCCGAAGTGAACCGCATCGTCGGCGGCGCCCGGATGCGTATCGAGGCTCATCAGAAGCCTCAGGGGCCGATCGTCGATGTGGAGGCCATCTTTGTCTCTGTGGAGCCGTCCGAGCCCGCCAGCGACCCGGATTCGGCTCTCAGCGTCGAGAGTCCGCCTCCGGACAGGGACGAGATGATTGACCCGGAGAGCCTGTTGTGAGCGTGGCACCTCTTCGCCCCGTCGACGCTGAAATGCTGCGCGATCAGTTCAACCTTGGGTGGACGGTGCAGACCGGACGTCCACCCCAACAACGCGGACGTTGAGCGCTGAAACACCGGCGGTGCGCACCGACCTGGTCCTCGTCGAGCCAACTCATGCTGAACGTGAATGCCGACGAGGTGGCGCTTCGGCGCCCCCGCGGCAGGCGGGCTGCGAAGTCACGGCGGACTCGTATACAATCGCGCGAGACCATCCCCGCTTCTGTCAAGAGGAGGCGCTCGTTGTCGAACCGGGACCGAGTCAAGGAATCCGTTCTACGTGCCGCTGCGGTGATCGTTCCTGCGCATCGTGTCATTGTCTATGAGGTCGACGGTGCGATGGAGCCGTTCGATCACGTCAGTAGCTGGAGCGAAAGGCATTGGGGCGAACTGTATCGCCGGTTCGTCGAACTTGACCCGTACCATCCCAGGCATTTCGCCAAGAGTCGCAGAAGCGTCTTTGGCACTCGCGAAGGATTCTCCTGCGTGCACGAATCGCCCGATTACATCGTCGGGTTCCGGCACGCCGTCGGCGTAGTCTTCAAGGCGGAGTTGTTCTTCCGCGATGATCGAGGGCGTATCCGCGGTGGTGTGCGTTTCGCGCGTACGAGAGAAAGCACAGAGTTCAGTCGTCGGGAGATGGAAATCCTGGAAGCGATGCACCCTGTGTTCTCGACGGCCTGGTGCTCCTCGCTACCGATGGAGGAGGAGGAGTGTCCGCTGACGCAGGCGCTTTCGCCTCGAGAGCGCCAAGTGCTCGACTATGCGCTGGCCGGCCATCCGAACGCGGGCATCTGCCGGGCGCTCGGAATCGCGATGCCGACGACCAAACATCACATGCGCAGCATTCTTGCGAAAACCGGCGCTGCGAACCGTCGGGAGCTTCTGTCGATGTTCTACCAACGTCGGGCAGCTTTGTCCGCATCCGTTGGAGCGGTTCGCGCGCATTGAGCCAGCGCCTACGCGGTCGGGCGCGAATCCACCGCCGTCACGCCTCGATCCGCCCCCAATGATCCCTGGGGATCATGTACGGAACATTCCTCGTCCGGTATCTATTGCGAGATCGAACGGACGAGGGAGGTTACGTGCGCCGCGCGCCTGGAGAAGTGGATCGAACATCGACAGGGACGCCTGCCGGGGCTGCGGCTTACGATGAGTTGGCCACTCGCCTTTCGCAAGCGGTGACGATCCAGCCATCGGCACAGATATCGTACGGCGAGCACCCGGAGCAGCGCATCGAGATCTTTGCGCCGACCGGACCCTTCGGGTCGGGGGTGCCGGTCGTCGTGTTCCTGCACGGCGGCGCCTGGATGGCCGGGGGGCTTCACTGGCTACGCTTCATGGCACCTGCCGTCACTGCGCTGCCAGCGCTCTTCGTCGGCGCCACCTATCGACTCGCGCCGCAGCATCACTGGCCAGCGCAGTACGAGGACGCGCGCGACGCGCTTCGCTGCGTTCGCCGGCGCGCTGCGGAGCATGGAGGCGACGTAGACCATATCATCGTCGCAGGACACTCGGCCGGCGGGCACCTCGCCTCGATGGTCGTGCTGCTCGGCGAAGCTGGCGTATTCGCGGGCTGCATGCCCGTGAGCAGCCCTTTCGATCTGCGTTACGGTGACGTCGACGAGGCGAGCAGCGAGGCGAGGGTCTACAAGTACCTGCTTGCGCGGCGCTCGGACGACGCGCAAGCAAGTCCGATCCTGCTCGTCAGCGGAAACGTTACCCCGTTCCATCTGAGTTGGGGCGGGCACGATATGCCTCACATCCAGCGCGCAGGTGAAGCGATGCGCGAAGCGCTCGCCGCCGAGCGGGGTGTTGTTACGACACATGTATATCCCGACGACGACCATTTTGCCACGCATACGCGTCTCGCGAATCCATCCGACGATTGGTACGCGCGCCTGCGCACGTTGCTTGGTGGGCGAACCTCGGCGCGACTATGAACCTGAACGAGACACCCGGTTAGACAACAGGAGGGAGGGAGCGATGATTTATCGGCGTGCATTCGTATCCATCGTGGCTGCGGCCGCGCTTGCCAGCAGCGCTCTGGTGGCGAACGCCCAGACGGTTCTTACCGTCTCGGGTTGGACGCCGCCGAAGCACCACTTCACCCAGCTAATGCAGAATGAGTGGGCGAACATGGTCGAGCGCGAGTCAGGCGGGTTGCTGAAGATTCGCTACCTGCCGCGTGCCCCGATGGGCGCGGCGCAGACCTTTGACGGCGTGCGCGACGGCCTCGTCGATATCAGCTTCATCGCGCATGGTTACACCGCTGGGCGCTTCGCGCTGACGAAGGTCGCCGAGATGCCGTTCCTCGCTGACAAGTCCGAGACGTTGTCGGTTGCGTACCAGCGCATCTTCGAGCGACGCCTGGTGAAGGCGAACGAGCACGCAGGTGTGATACCTCTAGCGATGTTTACGCCGGGCCCTGGTCACTTGATGTCGCCGGGAGAGCCATTCCGCGACGTTGCTTCGGTCGCGGGCAAGAAGATACGTGCGCCCGGCGGAATCGCGTTTCAGGTCGCTGAAGCGCTCGGGGCCACGCCGCTTTCGCGCCCCGCGAGCGAGCTGTACGAGCTGCTCAATGGCCGCATTGTCGACGGCGCGTTCATGCCCGCGGACGTTTTCGGCGGTTGGCGGCTCGAGGACCTGATCAAGAGCGTGACCACCGTGCCCGGCGGCTTTTATAACGCGAGCTTCGCGTTGATCATGAACCCAGCGAAATATGGCTCGTTGTCGGACAAGGAGAAGGCGGCGCTGAAGAAGGTGACCGGAGAAGCGTTTTCGCGCATCGCCGGTCGCGCCTCTGACGACGCCGACAAGCGTGGGTGGGAGCTCTTCGACGCCAAGGGCGGCAAGCGCTACCCCGCCCCGGATGCGTTCATCGGCCAGATTCGTCAGCGCTTTGCTGGAACCGAGGAGGCGTGGGCGAAGCAGGCGACGAGCCAGACCGGCGTCGACGCTACCGCCGCGCTGGCCGAGTTGCGGGCCGAGATCGAGCAGGTGAAGGCGGCGAAGTAGAGCTATTGTCCACCGCGGCGAAGCACAGAATGGAGCGCTTTCGCGACACGATCGTTTCGGCGCTGGAGCGCATCGCCTCTTTGCTGCTGGTGGCGATAATGCTGATCACGATCGTCGACGTCGTATTCCGCTATCTGCTAAAGAGCCCGCTGGCGGCGAGCTTCGAGCTTACGGAGGTTCTGCTCTCAGTGATGATCTTTGCGAGCATCGCCGTCGCGGTGGCGCGCGACGAGCACATCGAGGTGACGCTGTTCGAGTCGCTGCTTACCCGCTTCCCGCCATTCAAGCGGACCGTGTACGTTGTCTCTCGGCTGGCGATCGCAGTCGCATTCTTCTGTCTCGGCTTCTGGGTCTTCGAGTTGGGGAACGGGAAATGGGTCGAGTTCACGCCGGTGATGCACCTGCCACTCGCTCCAGTGGCATGGCTGGCCGCCGGCGCTCTCCTAATCGCGGCGTTATTGTCCGCGCTGTCGGCGATCGTGAAGCGACCTGTAGCGGACGATTGACGTGGTCGAGTTCTTTGCGGGGCTCGCCGCCCTGCTCGTGCTGATTCTGCTGCGCGTGCCGGTCGGGCTCGCGCTCGGGCTAGTCGGGTTCTTCGGCTACGGGTACTTCCTCGATCTCGGTATCGCTGGAAAGATGGCCGCAGGCGTTGCGTTCGAGCTCGGAGCGTACTCGCTCTCGGTGATTCCCTTGTTCGTACTGATGGGCAACTTCGTGTCTTCGAGCGGCCTCGGCCACGATCTGTTTCGCGCGGCGTACACGTTCATCGGCCGGCTGCCGGGCGGGCTCGCGATCTCGTCGATTCTCGCATCTGGCGGCTTTGCTGCAATCTCCGGCTCAAGCGTCGCGTCGGCGGCGACGATGGCGAAGGTCTCGTATCCGCCGATGCGCTCGTTCCACTATTCGGCGCCGTTCTCGCTCGCGACGATCGCCGCCGGCGGGACGCTTGGCATTCTCATTCCGCCCAGCGTCATCCTCATCATCTATGGGATTCTGGCGGAACAGAACATCGCCAAGCTGTTCCTCGCCGGCGTTCTGCCCGGAATCCTGGGCATGGTCCTGTACGTCTGTGCCGTGATGTGGGTCATCTGGCGCAACCCGACTGCGGGACCGCGTGGCGAATCGTTCGGGTGGAAGGAACGGCTGGCTTCGCTGTACCCGGTGTGGGGCGTCGTTGCGCTGTTCACACTGGTCATCGGCGGTATGTACGGCGGAATCTTCACTGCGACCGAAGGTGCCGGCATTGGGGCCTTCGGTGCGTTCGTGCTTGCGATCCTTCGGCGGAACATGGACTGCCGACAGTTGCAGAAGGCGGTTGCCGGCGCAGTACGAACGACAGGCACGCTGTTTCCGATTCTGCTCGGCTCGATGATTATGGGCAACTTCATTGGAATGACAGGGGCACCCGAGGCGTTTGCTGCCTTGGTGCAGGAGATCGATCCGCAACCGTGGATGCTCTTGTTGCTGATCACCTTGCTGTACCTGTTCCTCGGCTGCTTCTTCGAGAGTTTCTCGACGCTGTTCGTCACGATTCCTATTCTGCTGCCGTTGGTAGATGCCGCGGGGATCGACCTTATCTGGTTCGGCGTCTTCGTCGTAGTTTTGATCGAGATCGGGTTGCTGACTCCGCCGTTTGGCATGAACGTCTTCGTCTTGACTTCGGCCCTGCGCGAGATCGATCCTGGTCCGGTGTTTCGTGCGCTCGTTCCGTTTCTGGTCGCTGACCTCGTTCGGATCGCGGTGCTCATGCTGTGGCCAGCGCTGGTTCTCTGGCTGCCGAACCGCATGTAGCGCGTGGCGGCACACAATGAATTGCAGGATATCGCAGGAAGCGGAGATCCGATGACCAGACAGACGTTCCCGGTCGAAACCGTGGGAGAGGCAATCCTGGAGCTGCTCTGGGTACGCGGCGTGAAGTTCCTTTTCGGTGGTGCGCCGACTTCGATGCTCGAGGCGATCGCGAAAAGCAACGCGCAGGGACGCGATACGCTGCGCGGCGTGATCACACCGCACGAGCAGACCGCGGTGGCTATGGCGCACGGCTATTACGCCGCGACCGGTGAGCTGCAGGCCGTGTACCTGTACTCGACTGTCGGCACCGCGAACGCGCTCGGAGGCTTGATCAATGCGTCGCGCTCGCGCATTCCGATGATCTTGATTGCCGCGCGCTCGCCGGTCTCCGAGCGCCCGGGCGTCATCGGCGCGCGCGACATCCACGTGCAGTGGGCGCAGGAAAGCTTCGACCAGGGGTCGCTCGTACGCGAGTACGTGAAGTGGGACTACGAACTGCGCAACGCCGACCAGGTCGAAGCCGTGATCGACCGAGCAATTGAGGTCGCGACCGCCGAGCCTCGCGGGCCGGTCTACCTGTCCGTTCCCCGCGAGCTGCTCGCGCAAAGAATCGATTCGGTTTCGGCTGATGTTCCGTACCGTCGCGTCGTCGACGCGAAGCGCCATTCCGATCCCGCGCGCCTCATCGAGGCGGCCGAGTTGCTCGCTGCAGCTAAGAATCCGGTGATCATCACCTCTGAGGTCGGCCGTGAGGTGGAGGCACGAGCGGCGCTCGTCGAGTTTGCAGAGGCTGGGGGCTTCGGCGTGCTTGAGGCGAGCCCGGTGTACGCCAACTTCCCCTCATCGCATCCGTGCCATCTCGGCTACGTCTTTGCTTCGCAGACGCGGCGGGAGATCGCGGAGGCGGACGTTGTACTCGTTGTCGAGTCAGACGTGCCCTGGTTCGTGGCGCGGGACCCGGTGCCCGAGTCGACGCGCGTAATCCAGCTCGGCACCGAGCCCTTCTACCAGCGCTATCCGATGCGTGGCTTTCGCTGTGATGTTCCGCTCGTCGCCGACCCGGCGCCGGCGCTGCGGGAGCTGACGCGCCTCGTCGTCGACCGCATGGATCGGGGCGTGGCATCGCACCGCATTACCGAGCACGAGAATCGCCGGCAGGCCGACCAGATCGCGCTCGATCGCGCCGTCGACGATGACAGGCACAAGACCGGTATCACGTTCGCTTGGGCGAGCAAATGCGTCGCAGGCCTGCTGTCCGACGACACGGTGCTCGTTAACGAATATCCAATCGACCTACGCATCGCTGCGCCGCAGACGCCGGGAAGCTATTTCGGCCCTTCGCACGCAGGTGGGCTTGGGTGGGCATTCGCCGCAGCACTCGGTGTGCGCGCGGCGCGGCCGACGAGTACCGTCGTTTGCACGGTGGGTGATGGCTCGTATCACTACGCCGTGCCGACGTCGTGTCATCACGTATCAGCCGCGGAGAAGCTTCCCGTCCTTGTCGTCGTTTTCGACAACGGCGGGTGGAACGAAGTGCGCAAGAGCGTGCTCAGTGTGCATCCGGAGGGATGGGCCGCGAAACAGGAGCGGATGCCGCTGGTCGCTTTCGAGCTTGATACGCATTACCAGAAGATCGTCGAGGCATTTGACGGCTACGGGGTTACGGTGCATAGCAGCGAGGAGCTACCCGCTGCGCTGGCGCATGCGATGGAAGTGGTGCGTAAAGAGGGGCGGCAGGCGCTCGTGCATGTCGTCTGCCGGGCATGATCGCTGTAGACGAATGGAAGACGGGAGAAGTCGTGAGCGAATCGATAAGATCGACCCTGGACGCGCAACGCACCGCTTTTCGCAGGGAAGGGCTGCCCAGCCTGGGCGTGCGGCTCGACCGCCTGACTCGACTGTCGAAGGCGGTGCTGCAGCATGAGGACAGGCTGATTGACGCTTTGTACGCGGATTTTGGTGGACGTTCGCGGTTCTCGAGCCGTACCGGCGACATCCTCGGCACCGTCGCGGCGGTCGATTACACGAAGGCGAATCTGGCGGAATGGATGAAGCCGGTACGCGTCGCGTTGCCGGCCGAGGTGGAGCAGCAGGGTACGTGGGCGGAGGTCCTGTATGAGCCGCTCGGCGTCGTAGGCGCGATCGTGCCGTGGAACGGACCGGTACTGTTGGCGAGCATCGCGGCGGCTGGTGCGTTCGGCGCGGGCAACCGCGTGATGCTGAAGCTTTCGGAGTTTGCGCCGAAGACCGCCGAGGCGCTGAAGACTGCCTACGCGGAGTTCTTCGTTCGCAGCGAGCTAGCGGTCTTCACCGGCGACGGAAGCGTTGCCGCGGAGTTCGCAGCGCAGCCGTTCGATCACCTGCTTTTTACAGGATCGTCGGCAATCGGAAAGCGGGTGATGCGAGCCGCCGCCGAGAACCTCGTTCCGGTCA
>Ga0138256_10007611_pt1 | contig 11418 bp, 14 predicted proteins | sample KNB2016incub_MG_FD_105486 | JGI IMG/M metagenome (GOLD analysis project Ga0138256, IMG submission 105486) | Active sludge microbial communities from wastewater in Klosterneuburg, Austria - KNB2014incub_MG | ecosystem: Engineered > WWTP > Activated sludge > Unclassified | place: Austria...
GGCAACCACAAGCCGAGCGGGAAGGTCGACTCGGTCCCCCTCGCGGACGTGCTGCGCAACCTGCGCGCCCACCTCTCGCGCCCGGGCAGCTTGCTGGGCACCGGGAGCTTCTTGGCCGCGCGCGACACGCACTTCTTGCTCTCGGCCCAGGCCGTGTTCCTCCCGATCCCCGCGCAGGGCGCGGCCGAGTTCAACCCGGTGGTGTTCAACTACCAGTCGGCGCCGGGGTCTCCGGCGGTGCTCACCCTGCTGGTCAGTCGCCAGGGCACCAGCATCTCGGTGGTCGAGAACAAGCCCGACGAGATGGCCGTCGCGGGCCGTGGGCAAGAGCTCTACTTCAACGCGGCCGGCCAGCGGGCGCCGTTCCGCGCCGAACGCCGCAGCGAGGTGGAGGCGCGGATCCGGGCCCAGGGGGGGCCGAAGAACGACGACGAACGGAGCGCGCTGGCGCGCGGTGCCGACGTGATGTTCCTGATCCAGGTGCCACTGGTGCACCGGCATCAGGGCGTGCTCGGCGGCAGCATGTGGGGCAGCGGGTCCGGCTACGGCTTCGGCGGGTTGGGGCTGTCGGGCACCGGAGAAGGCGGTGGCGGCATCGGCCTGGGCAGCATCGGCACGCTGGGTCACGGCGCCGGCACCAGCGACGTCGAGCGCGCCGTGATCGGTCACGGCGCGAAGCGCGGCCCGTTCACCGAGGGCGCAGGGCTCAAGCTGGAGCGTGACGCGCGCTTTCCGGTGCGGGTAACGGTGCAGTTCTACAAGGCCACCAGCAACGGAGTGGTCACCGACGCCGATCTCGACGCCATCGCCAAGAACATCGGCAGCGTGTACGAGCACGCCGACTTCGTCGGCTCGCTGGTGGTTCCGGAAGGCGACGCGCGCCGGCCCACAGCGTGGCAGAGCGTGCCAGGGGAGTGGTTCCCGTGGTGAGCGGCCCGCGGCGCGACCCGCTCACACGGTGACGACAGCGGCGCGGGTCCCGGCGACCGAAAGAAGCAGGCCAATGTCCCTGGGATCGCTGGTCAGGACGGTGTCGCCGTCCCGAGCGAGCTCTGCGACCAGCGCGTCGATCACGTCGTTGCTCTTGGTCTTCGACAAGAGCTCTCCTGCTCGTCGCGCTGCCATTACATCCGGCGGGCGAACGTCGACGGCGGAGACCAGCCGAGCGAGCAGTGCCTGACGCCGGCCGTCTCGCCAGACCTGGCCGACGACGGGCGATGTGGTGACCAAGTCCACGTTCAGCTTGCGGGCCGCGGCGAAGTGCGCTCGGACGAAGCTGTCTCCTCGCTCGAACGCGACGAACGCGCCGGCATCGAGGATCAGTCGACTCATCGTGTCGCTCGCCGCCGCTTGTGCTTCGAGGGCCTGACCGGCGCGGCGAGCTGTGCCTCGGCGCGCTGGATGAGCCCGTCGTCGACCGGCCCGAAGCGCTCGTCGGCCTCGTGCAACGCACGTTCCAGCGCGGCCACGCGAACTTCCCGCTCGATCGCCTCGGTGACCACGGCGGATACGTTCGCGCCGCGCGCCTTGGCGAGCGCGCGCAACTCGCGACCCAGTCGATCGGGCACCGTGACGCTCAGGCGGTCCACAGCCATGCCACGACTGTATGGCATACCGCGGTATTACACAAGCCGACGGCCGCTCAACCCTTGGGGCAGCCCAGCGCCAGGAGCCACGGGTAGCTCTGGGTCGACCGCTCGATGGTCAGGTGCCGGCGGAGCAGGCGCTCGAAGCGGCCCGCGGTGAAGAGCTGCACGTGCTCTGGGTCGTTGCCGAAGCGGGTGAGGTTCTTGCCGCGCAGCAGGTTGGACAGCAGAAACCAAGGCTCGTGGGGGACCGTGATGAGCAGGTGCTTGGGCCGAAGCGCGACCAGGGCCGAGAGGGCGCGGTCGGGGTCGCCGACGTGCTCGAGCACCTCGGCGCAGATCACCAGATCGTAGCTGCCCGGGACCCGGCCGGCGTCGTAGATGCTGGCCGCGTGGGTGGCGATGCGCGGGAACTTGGCGCGGAGGCGGTCCAGATCTTCTTGCTTCACGTCGACGCCGGTGAAGCGCTTCTCGGGGAGCTTCTCCGAGAGGTAGCCCGAGAGGAAGCCCTCGCCCACGCCCACCTCGAGCACGGACTCGACCGGGCCCGCCTCGAGGAAGAGGGCGTGAACCTGGGTGACGAAGCGGCGGATCAGCGCCCGCTGCACCGGGTTTCGCGCGCGGTATTTCGGGGTCTCGAACCGATCGAAGTAGCTGTCGGGGATCACTCGCCCGGCTCCTCGCGCGAGAACCCCGAGCGGCTCTTGATCACGAACGGCTTGTCGGGCCGGGTGTGGACCATCAGCTCGGCGATGAGCCCAGTGGCCAAGATCTGCACGCCGACCACCACCAAGAGCACGCCCAGGCTCAGGAGCGGGCGGTGCCCGATGGCCTCGCCCATGGCCTTCAGCACCGCCAGATAGACGCACACGCCGATGCCCGCGAGCAGCGTCAGCGTGCCGATCGCCCCGAAGAAGTGAGCCGGCCGGCGCTCGTACTTCATCAAGAAGACGACGGTCAGCAGATCCATCAGCCCGCGGAAGAAGCGCCCACCGCCGAATTTGCTGACGCCGTGCACACGCGCGTGATGCTCGACCACGATCTCACCCACCCGAAACCGCTTCCAGTGGGCGAGCACCGGCACGAACCGGTGCAGCTCGCCGTACAGGCGGACGTTCTCCAGCACGGCCTTGCGGTACGCCTTGAACCCGCAGTTCACGTCCCGCAGCCGGATACCGGTCGAGCGGCGTACCATCCAGTTGAACACCCGCGACGGAACGACCTTGGTGAATGGGTCGTTGCGCTTCTGCTTGAAGCCGCTGACCACGTCGAAGCCTTCGTCGAGCTTCTGGAGGAAGCGCGGGATCTCTTTCGGGTCGTCCTGCAGGTCGGCGTCGAGCGTGAACACGATGCGGCCCCGGGCCAGGCCAAAGCCCGCGGCCAGCGCGGCGCTCTTGCCGAAGTTGCCCTGCAGCTCCACCAGGCGCACGTTCGGCTGCTCCGAGACCAGCTGCTTCACCTCGGGCACCGAGCCGTCGGTGCTGCCGTCGTCCACGAACACCACCTCGAACTCGTCGCCCGCGGCCAGCACCGGCTTCACCGCGTCGGCGATGCGCTGGTAGAGCTCGCGCAGGGTCTTCTCTTCGTTCAAGAACGGGATGACGAAAGAGAGCGCGATGGACGGGTGCGAAGGCAAGCGGCCGGGATGGTACTCTGGTCGCTGCGCGCCGCGCTATCGCGCAAAGCTCGATCCGAGCACCACGCCGTCGGCCACGTAGGTGCCGGTCGGCCCCGAGGGCAACACGTCGTAGGTCCGGTCGCCCGTCAGGGGCACGCGTTCGACGCGCGTCACGCTGCTGTTCGAGAGAAAATCGCCGACCCGCAAGCTGCCCAGGGGCCGCCCGTCGACCGCCGGGTGACCTGGCGATGCGCTCACCACCCGGCCGTCGGCCAGCGTGAGGCGGACCGTGAGGTGTCGCCCCGACACGCGGGTCGATCCGGCGACCAGGACGTGCCCGGCGATGCGCTTTCCGTCGCGGTCGAAGGTGTCGATGGGATCCCCGCGCCGGAGCTCGGCCACCGCCCGTGGCCCGTTCGGCGTGTCGATCCGCGCCTCGCCGGGGAGGCAGATCGGGCACCCGAAGGATTTGCGGTTCTTGGCGTCTTCGGCGCTCAGCCAGCTGTAGCCCGGCGCCGGATCACCCGCCTGGGCCACCGGGGGACCGCAGTCCTGGACGCACTGGAACCCCGGTCCGGGCGCGGGGGTCGCGCAGTTGCCCGAGCTGGTCGGAGCTGGGGCCGGGGTCGGTGCGGGCGCGGGCGAGCCCGCACACCCGATCAGGAGCGCGCACGCGGGAGCGAATCGGAGGGTCATCGCGCCGCAGCATACCCCACCGGGCCTTTTGCCACAGGCCTTCGCCGGGCAAGCCGCTGCTCAAGTTCTCCGGGCCTGGGCCGTTATCCGCTGCCATGGACGCCTCTCTCTTGCGGGTCTCCGCCGTCTCGCGCTCGCTGCCCCCGCGAACGCGCCGGATCGACAAGCCGGCGACGCGGGCCGAGCTCGAGTGCTCGCCGTTGTTCCGGGACTTCGACCTCGCGTCGGCCGAGCACTTGTTCGCGGACTGCCGCGTGCTGGCCCTCTCGCCGGGCGAAACCCTGGTCGAACCCGGCGAGAAGTCCACCGCGGTGTACGTCTTGCTCTCGGGACGGATGCGGGTCGATCTCGAGCCCGACGACGACGACCCCATCTGCGAGCTCGAGCCCGGCAGCATTGCCGGTGAGCTGTCGCTGCTGAGCGGCGGCCCGCGCACCGCCCGCGTGACCGCCACCGAGCCGAGCCGGGTGCTCGAGCTGTCCGGCTCCGTGTTCTGGTCGCTGATCTGCTCGTCCCACGAGGTGTCGGTGAACCTGCTCGAGATCCTGGCAACGCGCGTGCGCGGCAGCACCGGCACCATCGCTCAGGGGCGCAAGCTCACGCAGCTGTACAAGCGGCATGCGTCCGTCGACGCGCTCACGGGGCTGCACAACCGGCGCTGGCTCGACGAGGTGCTGCCCCGGCAGGCGCGCCGAGCGGAGATGCAGGGGGAGCCGCTGAGCGTGCTGATGATCGACATCGACCACTTCAAGCGGTTCAACGACGAGTGGGGTCACGCCGCCGGCGACTTCGTGCTCTTCGGGGTCGCTCAGGTCATGCGCGAGCGTCTGCGCCCCACGGATCTGCTCGCGCGCTATGGCGGCGAGGAGCTGACCGCCGTCCTGCCGAAGAGCGACGCTCCCGGGGCGGTGATCGCCGCCGAGCGCGTGCGGCGCGCCATCGCCTTCACGCCCTTCGAGATGCAGGACGGTACCGTTCTGCCCAACGTGACCATATCCATCGGGGTCGCCGAGGCCCGCGCGGGTCTCAGCGCCGCGAAGCTGCTCGCCAAGGCCGACGAGGCCCTGTATCGCGCCAAGCGCAACGGCCGGAATCGCGTCGAGTCCTGAGGCAACGCGGCGCGTCGCCCGATCCTTGCGAAACTATGACGCAAACCCCCGGCGGGTCCGTGGTAGGGCGCGGGTCCGATGGGCGAAATTGCTGTCGTCTTTCCGGGCCAAGGGTCCCAGCGTGCCGGCATGGCCAGGGACTTCCACGACCAGTTCCCCGTCGCGCGCGCCGTGTTCGCCGAGGCCAGCGAAGCCCTGTCGCTCGATCTGGCTGCGCTGTGCTTCGAGGAAGATCCCCGCCTCGACCTGACCGAGTTCACCCAGCCGGCGATCGTCACCGCCGAGGTCGCCATGCTCCGGGCGCTGGCCGGTGAGTACGGACTTTCTCCGAGCCACTTCGGTGGTCACAGCCTGGGCGAGTACACTGCCCTGTGCGCGGCCGGCGCCCTGCCCCTGGCCGACGCGGTGCGCCTGGTGAAGAAGCGTGGGGCGCTGATGCAACAGGCGGTTCCGGTGGGCCAGGGCGCGATGAGCGCGGTCGTGGCGAGCGGCGTGGCCAACGCAGGCCTCGCCGCCCTGATCGCGGATCTGGGCGTCGACGTGGCCAACCTCAACTCGCTGGACCAGGTGGTGATCTCGGGGCCCGCCGCCGGGGTCGAGGCCGCCGAGAAGCGCATCTCCGAGCAGGTCCCCGGCGTCGAGGTGATCCGCCTGAACGTGAGCGCGCCCTTCCACTCGCGCCTGATGCGCGGCATCGAGGCCGAGTTCCGCGGCGAGCTCGAGGCCGCGTCGTCGCGCTTCGACGCGTCGCGCGCGACCGCAGTGAGCTCCAACCTGCGGGGCGGCTTCCACACCGGCCAGGTCGGCGACCTGATCGACGCGCTGACCGGTCAGATCTCGGGCACGGTCGACTGGGTGGCCAACATGCGGGCGCTCTCGGCCGCCGCCCCGCGCATCGTCGAGCTCGGGCCGAACCGCCCGCTCAAGCGCTTCTTCGCGACGCTGGGCGTCGAGATCGTGTCGATCATGAACGTGAAGCAAGCGCAGAAGGGGCTGGCCTCGTGAAGTTCGACCCCGCACACTGGGCGCTGATCCTGGGCGGCTCGAGCGGCTTCGGCCTGGCCACCGCGCAGAAGGTCGCGCGCCACGGCATGAACGTGTGCGTGGTGCATCGCGACCGGCGCGGCGCCATGGCCAACATCGAGCCGGAATTCGAGAAGATCCGCGCCGCCGGCGTGGCCCTCTTCACCTTCAACCTGGACGCGCTCGCAGCCGAAGGCCGCGGCCAGGTGCTGGACGCGCTCGCGGCGAAGGGCGCTCGCGTTCGCCTGCTGATGCACTCCATCGCCTACGGCAACCTCAAGCTTCTGGCTCCCTTGCCGCCGCATCTGGCCGGCACCCCGACCTACGACCCGGATGCGCGGCTCGAGGACGAGGACTTCGCGCGCACCGTCTACAGCATGGGCACCAGCCTGGCGACCTGGGCGCAGGACGTGTTCGCGCGGAAGCTGTTCGCCGACGACGCACGCGTGATCGGCATGACCAGCGAGGGCAACGAGGTCGCGTGGCGCGGCTACGCCGCGGTCAGCGCCGCCAAGTGCGCGCTCGAGTCGGTGTCGCGCTCGCTGGCGCTCGAGCTCGGGCCCTTCGGTGTGCGGTCGAACGTGGTGCAGGCCGGGGTGACGGACACACCCGCGCTGCGCCTCATCCCGGGCAATGAAGAGATGAAGGCGGCGGCGCGCGCCCGAAACCCTCTCGGCCGGCTGACCACACCGGCAGACGTGGCGGACTTCATCGCCCTCTTGTGTACGGACGAGGCACGCTGGGTGAACGGCGCGCTGGTGCGCGTGGACGGCGGCGAGCACATCGCGGGGTGAAGTTTGCCGAAGCTCTACCTTCACGCCGTTGGTCACTTTCACCCAGAGAACGTGATCGACAATCGCTTCCTCGAGGAGCTCGAGATCGGCACCACCGACGAGTGGATCCTGGAGCGCGTGGGCATTCGCGAGCGGCGCACCGTGCTGCCGCTGGACTACATTCGAAGCACCAAGAACGCCGACCTTCGCGCCGGACAAGAGGCCGCGCTGTACTCCAACGTCGAGACCGGCCGCCGCGCCGCGCTGGTGGCGCTCGAACGCGCCGGGCTCGCCCCCGGCGACATCGGCATGGTGGTGGCCGGGGGCTGCTGCCCCGAGATGCAGATCCCGGCCGAGGCCTGCCGCATTGCGCACGCACTGGGCCTGGAGGTGCCGGCCTTCGACCTGAACAGCGCCTGCTCGAGCTTCGGCGCGCAGCTCCACCTGCTTGCCAGCATGGCAGGCCTGCCTCGTTACGTGCTGGTGGTGAACCCCGAGAACACCACCCGTGCCGTGAGCTATGCCGACCGCGCCACCGCCGTCTTGTGGGGCGACGGCACCAGCGCGGCGATCGTGTCTTCGGAGGTGCCGGCCCGTGCCCGCGTGGTCGAGACCACGCTGGCTTCGTCGCCGGCCGGCGCCGGCTCGGTGGTCATCCCCCGTTTCGGCCACTTCACCCAGGACGGCGGCGCAGTGCAGCGCTTCGCCATCAAGACCACCCAGGCCTGTCTGGAAGCGCTCTTGCCGGGGGCGCGCGCCCGGGTCGAGAAGACCGGCGGGCGCGTGCACTTCATCGGCCACCAGGCAAACCTGCTCGTGCTCGAGTCGGTGGCGCGCCGGGCGGGCATCGGCTGGGACGAGCAGTGGCACAACGTCATCCAGTTCGGCAACACCGGAGCGGCCGGCGCCCCCATCGTGCTCTCGCAGCACTGGGATCAGCTGAAGGCCGGACACAGCGTGGTGCTGGCCGTCGTGGGCTCGGGGCTCACCTGGGCGAGCATGCGCATCGACATCGAGGAAGGCACATGATCTCCTACGCCGAGTTCCTGGAGCGCACGAGCTTCAGCAAAGACGAGTTGCTCGCCATCTCGCAGGGCAACCTGGTGCGAGACCCGCCCGCAGAGTTCATCCGGTTGCCGGCGCCGCCCATGCTGATGGTCGACCGCGTGCTCGAGATCACGCGCACCGGAGCGCGCGGCCGGATCGTGGGCGAGCAAGACATCCACGTCGACGACTGGTTCTTTCACTGTCACTTCCGCGGCGATCCGGTGCAGCCGGGTTGCCTGGGCGTGGACGCCGTCTGGCAGCTGGTGGGCCTGTACATCTCGGCCGCCGGGGCCCCGGGCTCGGGGCGCGCGCTGGGCTGCAAAGAGGTGGAATTCGCCGGGCAGATCCGGCCGTACAACCAGGTCGTGCGCTACGAGGTCGACATCCGCCGCTTCTCGCGGCTCGAGGCCTCGGGCTCGGCGGTGGCCATTGGCTCGGCCAAGGTGCTGGTGGACGGCGAGCTGATCTACACGGTGAAGGACGCGAAGGTGGGCATGTTCCTGGGCATCGCCTATCCCGACTATCCGGCCCGTTCGCAGAACAGCGTGGGCGGCATCATGGATCGGAGCCAGGCATGACGCTGAGCGCCGAAGAAGTGCTGGCGCTGATCCCGCAACAGCGCCCGTTCCGCTTCATCGACCGCTTGGTCGAGCTCAGTGACACCCGGGCGGTGGGCGAGTACACGTTCCGCGACGACGAGAGCTTCTACGCCGGTCACTTCCCCGGCGACCCGGTGACGCCGGGCGTGATCCTGATCGAGACCATGTGCCAGACGGGCTTGGTGGCGCTGGGCATCTACCTGCTGGGGCTCGAGGTCCCCAAGGACGAGGTGGCCAAGACGGTCACGCTCTTCACGGACTGTCAGGTGGACTTCGAGAGCATCGTCAGGCCCGGCGACACCGTCCGGGTGGAGGCAGAGAAAGTGTTCTGGAGACGCAGGAAGCTCAAGTCGAACGTGGTGCTGAGCTTGGCGAACGGCGCCACGGTGGCCAAGGGCACCGTGGCCGGAATGGGGGTGCCGCGTGGCTGAGCGCCGGGTGGTGGTGACGGGCCTGGGCGTGCTCTCGCCCAACGGCCACGGGCTCGAAGCCTTCGAGCGTGCGCTGCGCCGGGGCGAGAGCGGCATTCGGCACGTGCCCGAGCTAGCAGAGCTCAAGTTCGGCTGTCAGGTGGGCGGCATTCCCCAGGGCGTGGACCAGATCCAGGGTCGCTACCTCTCGGACGAAGAGCTGTTCGCCATGAACCCCAACATGGTCTACGCGGCCATCGCGGCCATCGACGCCTGGACCGACGCGGGGCTTTCGCGCATCGCCCCCGACGCCGAGCCGGACTGGAACACCGGCGCGGTGCTGGGCACGGGCATCGGCGGCATCGACACCATCGCCGAGAAGCTGGCGCCCAAGACCGACGCGGGCAAGGTGGCGCGCCTGGGCAGCACCATGGTCGAGCAGATCATGTCGAGCGGCAACAGTGCGCGCGTGGCGGGGCTGCTCGGGCTGGGCAACCAGGTCACGACCAACTCCAGCGCGTGCAACACCGGCACCGAGGCCGTGGTCGACGCCTTCCTGCGCGTCCGCGAGGGCCGCGCCGAGCGCATGCTGGCAGGCGGCTCCGAGGGGCACTCGAAGTACATCTGGGCAGGGTTCGACGCGATGAAGGTGCTGAATCGCACCAAGAACGACGCGCCGGCCGAGGCTTCACGGCCGCTCTCGGCCAGCGCGGCGGGGTTCATCCCGGGCTCGGGCGCGGGCGTGCTGGTGCTCGAGAGCCTGGACAGCGCTCGCGCGCGCGGGGCCCGCATCTGGGCCGAGGTGCTGGGCGGACACGTCAACTGCGGCGGGCACCGCCAGGGCGGCAGCATGACCGCGCCGAACCCGACCAGTGTGCAGCGCTGCATCCGCGGCGCCGTGACCATGGCCGGCATCTCGGCGAGCGCCATCGACCTGATCAACGGCCACCTGACGGCCACCTTCGCCGACCCCCACGAGGTGGAAAACTGGCGCGCGGCGCTCGAGGTCTCGCCCGAGAAGCTGCCGCTGATCCAGTCGACCAAGTCGCTGATCGGGCATGCCCTGGGGGCTGCCGGCGGCATCGAGTGCGTGGCCAGTGTGCTGCAGCTGGGGCGGGGCTTTGCCCACGGCTCGCTCAACTGCGAGGACCTGCACCCCGATCTCGGTCGCTTTGCCGAGCGCGTGGTGCACCAGACCCGAGACCTTCCAGAGCTTCGTGTCGTCGCCAAGGCCAGCTTCGGCTTCGGCGACGTCAACGGTTGCGTGATCTTCCAGAAATACTCCGAGTGAGGAACCGAGAAATGACTGAGCAGCAAGTGTTCGAAAAGGTCGTGTCCATCATCAAGCCGTTCGCCAAGGCGCCCGAGGTGCTGGCCAGCGCCCAAATGGAGACTTCCATCCTCAAAGACCTGAAGGTCAACTCCGCGCGGCTGGTCGACGTGGTGCTCGAGATCGAAGACGCCTTCGAGATCGAGGTGAAGGACGAAGACGCCGACAAGGTGAAGACCATCGGCGACGCCGTGAAGTTGATCTTGGCAGCCAAGGCATGAGCGACGTGCGGGCGCACGTGGCGCTGGTCGGCAACGACGTGGTGGCCCTCGGTGACCCCGACAACCGCGCGTCGTTTGCTCGCCCGGGGTACGTCGAGCGCGTCTGCACCGTGGCCGAGCGACGAGCCCTGGCGGCAGCCCCGGATCCCGAGCGCGCATTCTGGGCGCTGTTCGCCGCCAAAGAGGCGGCCTACAAGCTGTTGGTGAAGCTCGGCGAAGAGCCCGGCCTGGCGCATCGAAGTATCGAGGTCGCGCCTGATCTGGGGTCGTCGCGCTACCAGGGGCACGAGCTCGGGCTGAGCGTGGAGCACGCCGAAGGGTGGGTCCACGCGCTCTCGGTGCTCGGGCCCGCCACACCGCGCTTCGAGGTGGCGGCGCTTCCGCCCCACGCGCGCGCCAGTGCAGCGGGCCGCGCGCTCTTGTGCCGCATGGCCTCGCAAGTGCTCGGCGTGCCAGGCGCCCGGCTCAGCATCGAGCGCCGGCCATCGCCTGCCAGCTTCGACGGCTTCGAGCCGCCGCGCCTGTGCGACGCCGGCGTTCCGACGGGGCTCGACGTGAGCCTGTCTCACGACGGGAGGTTCGTGGCGGGGGCGCTGGCTGGCGCCGGGGCCTGAGCTCGGGGGCCCGGTGAAAGGGCCCGGGCGCGACGTGATACACTCTCGGCCATGCGCCCCGGTGTTGCTCCAGCGCTGGTCGTCGCGGCGCTCGCGCTGATCGCGAGTCAAAGCTGCTCGCTCGGCTCGCTGGAAGAGCTGGGTGCGAACGCCGGGAAGGACGCCGGCTTCGACGCCGTGTTCGACGGCCCGATCGAGGGCGGGAAGTGCGTCGTGAACCAAGACTGCACCGGCTGTGGCGACTGCATGGCGTGGTGCGCGTGTCTTGCCTCGACCCAGGTGACCGAGTGTCTGGCCGCGTGTCAGGGAAGCGGCGGCGCCGCGGGCGCGGCCGGCGCCGCGGGAAGTGGTGGCGCACCCGGTGGCGGCGGCACCACCGGCGGCGGCGGCAC
>Ga0138256_10007612_pt1 | contig 11415 bp, 11 predicted proteins | sample KNB2016incub_MG_FD_105486 | JGI IMG/M metagenome (GOLD analysis project Ga0138256, IMG submission 105486) | Active sludge microbial communities from wastewater in Klosterneuburg, Austria - KNB2014incub_MG | ecosystem: Engineered > WWTP > Activated sludge > Unclassified | place: Austria...
AAGAAGCAAAGCCTGAACTGCTGGACATTAATTTTGGCTGTCCTGTAAAAAAAGTGGTTTGCAAGATGGCTGGAGCAGGTATACTTCAGGATATACCGAAAATGATCAGGCTTACAGAAAAGGTGGTAAAATCTACATCGCTGCCAGTGACAGTAAAAACCAGACTTGGGTGGGATGAAAATTCATTAAATATTGAAGAAGTAGCTGAGCGACTACAGGATATAGGTATACTGGCATTGTCTATTCATGGCCGTACAAGAAAACAAATGTACAAGGGAGAAGCAGATTGGTCTTTGATAGGAAAAGTAAAAAATAATCCCAGAATCCATATTCCTGTTTTTGGAAACGGGGATATAGACACGCCACAAAAGGCTTTGGAATATAAAAATAAATATGGTGTGGATGGTATCATGATAGGTAGAGCCAGTATCGGTTATCCATGGATATTCAGTGAAATCAAACATTATATGGCTACAGGTATGATGCCTGAAGCACCAACCATTGATGATAGAGTTGAGGTGGCAAGAAAACACCTGATGAAGAGTATCGAATGGAAAGGCGAACGGGTTGGAATTGTAGAAATGAGAAGACATTATACCAATTATTTCAGAGACCTGCCGGGGATAAAGGAGTTCAGATCAAAATTGGTAGCTGAGATGAATCCAAATGTCCTCCATGAATTGCTCGATGAAATAAAGTTTCATTATCAGGAGACTTCGGTATACTAATATTTGATTAAGATAAATTTGCATGGTATTCAATATAAAACCATACGAAAGAAAAATATTTGAGCTTATCCAGCTATCTGCCAAGGAGCTGAATGTACCGGTATACGTTGTCGGAGGTTATGTTAGGGACAGATTGCTGGCGAGAGAGTCGAAAGATCTTGATGTAGTTTGTGTCGGAGATGGCATTTTGCTGGCTGAAAAACTATCTTCTAAATTATTTCCAATACCATATATAGCGGTTTACCGGAGATTTGGTACAGCCATGATCCGACATAAAGATGTAGAAATAGAGTTTGTTGGAGCCCGAAAGGAATCATATAGTTTTGACTCCAGAAAACCTGCTGTTGAAAACGGTACCCTGGAGGATGACCAAAACCGGAGAGATTTTACTATAAATGCCCTGGCTGTAAGTCTCAATGAAGAAGACTATGGACAGATTATTGACCCTTTTAATGGGTTTCATGATCTAGAAAATAAAATCATCCGCACACCGCTTGATCCTGATAAAACATTTGCAGATGACCCCTTAAGAATGATGCGGGCTATACGTTTTTCTACTCAACTTGATTTTGAAATCGAAGCGACAACTCTTAAATCTATTACAAAAAACAAAAACAGAATCAGCATAGTTTCCAGAGAGAGGATCAGTTCAGAACTTGAAAAAATAATTCTGTCTGAAAGACCATCAAAAGGATTTAAGTTGCTTTTCAATACAGGATTACTTCATATTGTTTTTCCAGAAATGGCAGCTCTTCAGGGGGTTGAAATCAAAAACAACATTGGACATAAAGATAATTTTTATCATACACTTGAAGTACTCGAAAATATATGTAAAGATACTGACAATCTTTGGCTTAGGTGGGCAGCCATCCTCCATGATATCGCCAAACCTCCTACAAAAAGATTTGATTCTGATCTGGGTTGGACATTTCATGGTCATGAAGCACTTGGAGCTGCCATGGTGCCTCGCATTTTCAAAAAGATGAAACTTCCTTTGGACAGTAAAATGAAATATGTCCAGCAACTTGTATTACTCCATCTCAGACCCATTGCGTTAACCAATGATAACGTCTCTGATTCTGCAGTAAGAAGATTGCTTTTTGATGCCGGTGAAAATATAGATGATCTGCTGACACTTTGCAAAGCTGATATAACTTCCAAAAATGAAGGAAAAGTAAACCGCTACAAAGAAAATTACAAAGTGTTGATGGAAAAAATAAAAGAAGTGGAAGAAAAGGATCATCTTCGCAATTGGCAACCACCTATTTCAGGAGATGATATCATGCGAATATTCAGATTACCACCATCCAGAGAAGTGGGTGTACTTAAGGCATCTATAAGAGAAGCTATTATAGACGGCATTATAGAAAATAATTATGACGATGCCTATAATTATATGATGGAAAAGGCCAAAGAACTTAATATGGTTTAAACTAAATCTAACTCAATGGACTACAAAGAATTTTTCAGTTTTACGCGCCAGGAACGGAGGGGAATATTTGTATTTCTAGGATTGTCATTTTTTGCAATTCTGTTGACTGAATGGTGGGCTGACTATCAAAATCAGCCGCCAGGAGATACCGGCAAGTTTTATATATCAGTTGATAGCTTGCATTTTTCAGAAGATCAGTTTTCTGATGAAGATGCCCAAAGAGATCTGTGGGATGATTCCAAAAATGTAAAACCTGCTAGAAAAGAGCGATTTTCGTTTGATCCCAATCAGATCAGTTCGGATTCATTACGATTGCTGGGGTTTAGCGCTTTTGCAGCGAAAAACCTAATAAATTACCGTAGTAAAGGCGGCACAATAAAAGACCTTCAAAAATTTAAAACCATCTATGGCATAGATACCGGTCTCGTAGTAAGTTTGTCAGAGTTGATTACTTTTAATGCAGGAAATCAAAAAGGCAGTAATGAGCCAGTAAATCCGGAAGTATATAAAGTACAAACAGAAAAAGAACCATTGATAGTTGAATTAAATTCAGCAGATTCGACAAAATTGGATGCTATAAAAGGTATAGGTCCTTATACCGTTAAAAAAATCCTTCAGAACAGAAAAAATCTTGGTGGTTTTTTGTATAAAGAACAATTGATTGAACTCAAAATTATCAGTGATAGTCTTTTTCAACTGATATCTCCAATTTTAGAAGTGAATCCTGCTCAGATAAACAAAATAAATCTCAATACCGCGGATTTTAAGACATTTATTATTCACCCTTATTTTACTGCCGAGACGATAAATGCCATCATCAAATATCGAAAGCAGCACGGCGATTTTAAAGAGGCAAAACACATAAGTCGCATAAAGTCTTTGAAAGAAGAAACAGGCAATAAAATACTTCCTTATCTTACCACAAACTAGTTCAAATTTTTTTTTAGCCTGAATAATTTTTATTAAGATTACTGATGCCAAACCTTCGTTTGATATTAGCAGGAACCATCGATCTAAAAGTATTTATGACTTAATGTATTTTGTCACATTTTCTTTCCGTTGTTGTCTAAAGTTTCCTAAAAAAAACCGTAGCTGTCAATGGTTTTTGAGTAATTTAATACCTGACCTTTGTATGGTATACATTCCATATTTTTACAAGATAAAATTATTGAGAAGCAATCTGACCTGGGAAAAAATCATATGATATGATCAAATTCATCTTCTGAAACTTTACTAAAGGAAACCAAACCGGATGATCTGGATTCTGACATTTTGATAAAAATATCTTTAATGCTACACATAACATCATTGTTACAATATTTTTTAACATCATCCATATTATTCAATCCGCAGCCATCTCTGAATTTATAGGTTTGTTCGAGCAGATTGTATTCAAATTTAACAGAGATACGTTCATTCATTTTAAAGACCGTAACTTTAATATTATCTGTATCAAATTCGCCAATTATTCTCATTTTGGGCTTTGATTTTTTTGGATGATACTTTCAGTAAACATACAGTAAAGTTTGTATAAATCAGGATGATTTTCCAGTATTGAAAGGTGTTTTTCTATAACAGACTTATCATTGCGTCGAGCAGGCCCGGTTTGTATTTCTGATGGCGGGTAGTGAACCGCCTTAAAAGATGTTTCTTTTATCAAAGATGAAAGAAGATGAAAGTCAATTTCATTTTCAACGCAATATTCTGAAGTGAGAGCATATAAATGATTGGTAAAATTATTAATAATCACAGCTGCCAGGTGCAGAAGTTGCTTTTTTCTTTCAGGCATCGTCACAAAATGATCAGAAATTGCATCGGCGATTATAGTAAGTTCAGCACTTGTCTCATCATCAGATGCTGTTATTATTATTGGTATTTCATTGGATAATATCGGAGCTTCTTTTGTCATGGACTGTAAAGGCCAGAAGCATCCGTAATGTTCTGCGTAAGAAGATAGTATAGAAGCGGGCTGAGCACCGGACGTATGAACCAATATTTGTGTTTTGCCTATTTTAAAAGGGATTGAAGATACTACATTTTCTATGGCATCATCGTATACACAAATAAAATAAATATCGGCAAAAGGACTTATTTTATTGATGTCTGTAATATATTTAGTCTTTCCAAAAGCTTCAAAAGCATCTGATTCCGCTGGTTTCCTTCCGTAAACCTGTGCGACATCATATCCTGCAAGGGTAAAACTTTCCAGTAAATGCCATGACACATTACCTGCACCTAATATCACTATTGACGATTTCTTATTGGGGGTCATTTATTTAATCTTGACCAGGCGGCTATGAAGAGACCCAGCATCATAAGTATTGTACCTGCCCAGAATAGATTGATTCCGGGAAAAATGGTAGCCTGTAAAATAAGGTAATCATTCCTGGGTACATCAGTAGCTATTCCTATTTTCAGCGCTTTTTCCGGAAGCCTATCCTTTGCCACTTTAAAAGTGAATTTTTCCGTGGCTGGATCGATATTACTAAATCTGATGTGCAGCCCGGTACTGCCCGAATATTCTTTAATGCTCATCGGTTGGCTGTTTCGAATGATATAAATAGGAGAAGCATCTTCTGTGATACCATTACCTGTAATCTTCAATTTGGCAGCTACAGCTATATCTTTGTCTTCCTTCTTGTAATTGGAGTGTTTGGGATCTTTGTCAAATCCCTGTAAACTTATTTTATATTCTTTAAAATCAAAAAATTCTCCACTTTTTATGATAAATTCATCATAATTCAACTGATCTTCAGGTGTAAAAAAATCGTCAACCACACTTTCTTCAAGTTTGATTCTTACACCAACATTTTCTATCGATGCCGGATAATTATACATAAGTGCTCCTTCGAGTCCCAAAGCGGGTTCACAATAATATGTGGTATCATTTTTTTTATCATAAACCTGGATATTTACGCCAATTCCCGCATCATGAGGATTTTTTTTGTATTCCTCGTTTTGCGGTTCAAATGTAAAAGATGTAGCTTTTACTTTAAAATTATCAAAACTTATCGAATCACCAACGGGCAATAAATATGATGTAAATTTTAATGAATCCTCAATCTTTTTGGCTTCTTCTACGCTTTGGAGTGCGGGAGGGAGACCGACTACACATGTGAATATATCTTTTTGAAAATAATGTTTTGTATCCGGATTGAATGCTGCGACCTTGCTGAAATCATTGGAATACACAGCATTTGGATGCAAAGTAAACTCTTCTACAGTTTGAAGACTATCATTTAGTTTTTTAAAGTTTATGTCATATTTTCTTTCTCTTCCGATCAGGCTATCTGATTCATATGTAATCATGTAACCCTGAGATAATAAGGGTATGCCTTTGATGAGTTGTACGTATTTCTGAAGATCTTCTTCAGTAAAAAGGCCTCTGAATACAAAAGGATTGCTTGATATAAATTTCTGATTTAATCCGCTGGCCAGTATACCAATGATCATCATACCGAATCCAAGGTGAGCGATGGCTGAATATGCCAGTTTGATATTTTGTTTCAGAGTACTCAACATATAATCAAAGTTGATAACTATGCTGAACATTCCGCTCAGGCACAGGACAACATATTGCCAGCTGTACAGAGTAATCCATAAAGTGCAGACCCACGTCAAGACAGAACTCAATATGAAAGCAGTCAACATTTTTTTAGCAAAGTCTATCTTTTTCTTTCCCCAATTGAAAGCACCATATCTCAGAAACATGGAAACTGAAGACAAGATGGCAACAAATACAGCTATCCAGAGCTGATATTTATTATAGTGTGTTATCACATCTTTTACCACTCTGCCTTCATATGCAGGGTTAAAATAGGTCATTATTTTGTTAAATACCGGAAGTGATGTAGAGCTTATAATCAATACAGCACTGAATAGTAAAATCAAAGACCCAATAAACATCCAGAATTCTCTCGAAGGCAATTGTTCTTCCTTTTCAGGCTGACTTATAGATTTATATCTGAATAAAAGATATCCCAAACCTACAATCGTAAAAAAAGCAACAAGTAGTATTAATTGCCACTCCAATCCCATCTCGGTAAAGGCATGTGCAGAAGTATCGCCGAGTATTCCGCTTCTGGTAAGAAAAGTGGAATACAAAATCAAAATAAATGATATCAAATAATAGAAATAAACCGAACGGGTAGCAAATCCGGTATTTCTTGATATCAAATGGACATGTATTCCTGCTACTAATGTGATCCAGGGTACAAGAGAGGCATTTTCTACAGGATCCCAGGCCCAGTATCCCCCGAATGAAAGGGCAACATATGCCCATAAACTACCCATTAATATTCCGGTACCGAGGATACCTGCTGAAAAAAGAGCCCATGGAAGTGACTTTTTTAGCCATTCTTTGTGTTCATTTTGAAGGAGTCCGGCAAATGCGAATGCAAATGGCACTATAGTCGAGGCAAAACCCAGAAACAAGGTAGGCGGATGAATCGTCATCCAGTAATTTTGAAGCAAGGGATTCATACCTCGTCCTTTTATCAGACTTAGGTAATCTGCATTGGCAAAAATAGGAGCTTCATTCATTTGGCGGAGCAGTGTGGTAGGATTGCTCCCTATTTTAATGGCTTGGTCTCCCCATGGAATATGGATGCCCAAAAGCATTGTCATAAGGATGGATTCCGCAATCGCAATTGTAAACAATACGGGCGCTTCCAGTTTTCCCGCAGTTTTAATAAGAAAAAGACCAAGCACAACATGCCAGAACATCCAGAGCATAAAACTGCCTTCCTGGCCTTCCCAAAATGCAGAAAGGATGTATTTTAACGGAAGATCTTCTGATACATGGTCAAATACATATGAATATTCATACATATGATTATACATGGCATAAAAAAGGACCGATATCAATCCAAAAAGAGCGAAGCCGTGAACATAAAATGACTTTCTACCTATATTTGCCCAATCACTGCTGATTTTACTTTGATTACTTTTAACAGCACAGAAGTAAGCCAATGCAGAAAGCAAAGCCGCTACAAATGACAAAATAATAAAAAGATGTCCTAATTGCCCGACCCAGAGGTGTTCGCCAATGTATTTTACTTCACTCATTTAATTTCTTGAAATTATCCCTTTTGTTCTTTGACAGCTATTTCCTCATCTTTGTATTTGGAAGGACATTTCATGAGAATTTCACTGGCATTGAAAATATCTCCTTCAACCTTGCCAGTAACAACTATTTGCTCAGACATTTCAAAATCCTGTGGTTTTGGTTTATTGAGAATTACTTTTTTTTCTGTTCCTTCTGCATCTTTCATAAAAAAGGTAAACTCATTAGGCGCATTTTGAGGATCGTAAAGCATAGGTTTATCTTTGGAAAGTTGACCGACGATTTTGGATGTCTGTCCTGAGCTGGCTGCAACTTCAAAATTTGCATAAGTGCTTACATCTTTAGATACACTCAGAAAAACAAAAATTCCTGTAGCAATGAAAATAAGAGCAATTATTATATTTCTGTTCATATATGGATAGATACTTTTTATAATAGTGCAAAAATACACTTATTTTAAAAGAACGACGCATCAGCAGAGATTGTTTAAAATATCTCTTACTATCTGTTTGACAGAAAATTACATTTTGTCTATATCCAGCAGATATGCCGTAAGAAATCAGTAATTATTTGTTGTGAATTATGATTCGATAGAAGATGACATTATAAAATAATAAATACGGAAAATGAGTCCTACTTTTCAAATTTAATGTTCACTTTGAATCTGATATCAAGAATGCCAAGGTCTTTTGCGATGGCTCCGCTTATAATAATCTCAATATCTTCATAATAAGTGCCGGTTGGTATTTTCCCCAATACTTTGGCTTTGATATGGTTTTTTAGCATAGGATTGTAAATATCCATCATACTACCTGGTTTGGCTTCATTGTGAAGTACAAAATAATTTTTTGCATTATCAGTTGACCTATCCCACATGCCAATCACATCTGATAAATAATATTTAACGATAGTAACGTGTCCTTCATCAGATGTACTTTCTTTTAATACAGGTTTTTTCAATTCTTCTTTGATCTCTTGTTTTACTGTTTTTTTGAAAGGCAATTTTTCCACCTCCTGTTTTGATCTGGGACGATCTGGTTTTTGCATACTTTTTATAGGCAACCAGGCTACGAGAAGTTTTTCACCGGTTTTTACATCTTCATTTTTTTTATTGTTGAATAATTGTAGTGAAGCCACATCGGTTTCAAAATATTGTTTGGATATTCGATATAAGGATTCTCCTTTTTTTACAAAATAAAAAACCGGCAAATATTGAGTTTGTTTTGTTTTACCGGAAGGATTGGTGACAAGTAAGTCTTTTCTGACAGGTATTTTTACAATCTTGCCGTCATTTATCGGTGTTGTGGGATTGAACTTGTTTATTCTCAACACTTTCTCCGGATCCACTTGAAAAACTTCCGCAAGATTGTAAATAGTAATACCTTTGTCATACAAATGACTATAATAAATATCATTCCCAGGGAGAACGTCTACGACGATCTCATATCCTGAAGATGCAAACCGGTTGTTGATATTTTGGCCCAAAATTAAAATCGGGGACATAAAAATTAAAAAATATGTACATTTACATTTTCTTGATAACAACATAAAATACCTATAACTCATCAGAACGCAGTTACTTAACGTTGCAAATATATTATGATTTTTTGTAATATGTAATTTTTTCACTTTTTTTTATTTTTTCGTTATGAAAACAAGCATAGTCATACCTGCCAGATTAGCATCTACCAGACTACCTGAAAAGGCATTAGCAGATATTTTTGGTACAAGTTTAGTAATGACTGTATATCAGCAGGCAAAAAAATCAAAACTCGCTTCAGAAGTTTTAGTAGCTACTGATCACAAAAAAATATTTGACCATGTATTGGCATCAGGAGGAAAAGCGGTCATGACATCTCCCGACCATAAATCCGGTACAGACAGAATTGCTGAAGTGGCTGAAACTTTAGATAGCGACATCATTATAAATCTGCAGGGAGATGAACCATTGATAAATCCTGATCAAATTGATGAATTGATTTTTTCTATGCAAATGCCTGATGTGGTTATTGCTACTCAATGTCAAAAAATTCATAACCCTGATATGCTGTTTGACTACAATATTGTAAAAGTGGTAAGGGATCACGATTTCAGGGCTTTATATTTTTCAAGACAAGCTATTCCGGCTTGCCGGGATACCGGTTTCAAACATTGGTTGGGCCAAACCGATTATTTCAGACACATAGGTATGTATGGTTACCAAAGAAAAATATTGCTGGCATTGACAAAACTTTCATGTACTTCTTATGAAGAGGTTGAAGCGTTAGAACAACTCCGGTGGCTTCAGCACGGATATAGAATACATTGTTTCGAAACCGAATACTCATCTGTAGGTGTGGATACTAAGGATGATCTGGAAAAAGTAAGGGAAATGATTATTAGAGAAAGGTTCCATTAAACCCAAGTGGAAGTAAATCGGCCACTGAATCAAGTTCGTAAACTTCATCACTGTCAGATTTCAACAGGATTCTTATTTTATGTTTATGTCTGAATTCGAACTCTGAGATAACTTGTCTGCATGCACCGCATGGCGATACAGGTTTGTCAATGGTAGTTTTCTGGTTTTTGATGGTGATTGCCAATGATTCCACAGGTATATCCGGCTGATTTGCTGCTGCATTATACAAAGCTACCCGTTCGCCGCACATACATAATGGGTATGAAGCATTTTCCTGATTACTTCCCACATATATTTCCCCGTTGGTCAACCTTACAGCTGCGCCCACATGAAACCTGGAATAAGGGGCATACGCATGTGGCAACTGGGCTATGGCTGTTGACATTAAAATTTTGTCTTCACGAGATAACTCATCAGTGGAAGCGTGTATTTTTAAATCGAAACTTACATTTACTATTTTCATTTTTCTGTAATCAGTGGAAATTTTATAGTGCAAAAATTACACCAATTTTTCGATTCACCTACGCTTTCCTGCAGTAGAGTTGATATAAATCAAGTCATCTACTGATAAAAGTCAGTATATATAAAATTTGATATCTGTATATTTGTTACAATGAATATGTTTACTTAATTGTTTATTGGTTATTATAAATGATATAAAATGGATACCATAGATTTACTGAATATGAAGGTGAAAGAAGTGATGAGTACTGATCTCATTATCGCTTATGAAGATACTATTCTGAAGGAAGTAAATAACATTTTTGAACGTGAAAATATTCATCATATTCCGGTGATTACAGAAGATAACAAATTTAGGGGCATTATTTCCAAATCCGACATGCTTTTATTGATGGATTGGGGTACGAAATTAAATCTTCCGGCCAGTCTAAGAAAAAATACCTTTCTGATGACCAGCAATCTGGCAAAAGATCTCATGGAAAAGAATGTTCTGAAGGTGTCTCCGGAAGACACGATCAGAAAATGTGTTCAGATATTCAGAGAAAATTATTTCAGGGCATTGCCGGTTTTAGATGATTTGGATCAGTTGGTAGGTATCATTACCACATATGATCTTATGATTCTGGCTTATTCTGAAATTCCACTTTTGACCGAATGAAACAAAATTTCAGGAAAACTGAATGTATTTTTTTCGATTTTTTAATGATAAGAAAGATTTGTTGTCTATTTTAATGTTATAAAGTAAAATGAATAAATTAAAAGCCTACACCTTGCAGTATTTATCTGATAAGTTTATAACTGTTTTTCCTTTTCTCAAACTGGAGTTTTATTCCACTGATCATAAAGGCAATGAAGGCTCCGGAAGAGCATATTTGCTTCAACACAATACTGCATTATCAGTTATTGATCCGGATGAAGCAGATAAAATAGATTTCAGCATTTACGGCGAAAAATCTGTAGCTGAATTTGAAAAAATGATGAAGGAAAAATTCCGACTGAATGTGCAGGTATTCCGAAAATCAGCCGATATCTGGTTGCAGACAACCGCCACAGATCATTGGTCACTGAACAAACAAAACGGTAAAGGTCAGAGATCTACTTTAGATTATAATATAGAACCAGTGGATATTACTGATTTTGATGTAGATTAATCTTATTGACAGTTTTATGGATAAAGACTTTTCTACTCCACTTAAGTAATCTGATTTCAGTAAATGTTTCTCTGATATCCAGATTAATTTAGATTAAGAGTATGTTTAAAATTCCATCATTTGTCTACAAGCTGCAAATTTCATTTTATACTTCGTTATATTTTTCGTCGTAACTTCCG
>Ga0138256_10007613_pt1 | contig 11414 bp, 9 predicted proteins | sample KNB2016incub_MG_FD_105486 | JGI IMG/M metagenome (GOLD analysis project Ga0138256, IMG submission 105486) | Active sludge microbial communities from wastewater in Klosterneuburg, Austria - KNB2014incub_MG | ecosystem: Engineered > WWTP > Activated sludge > Unclassified | place: Austria...
GTGCAGCAATACCATAAAAGTTTATAAACAGATTTCATTGCTGCTGCTGCATTGGTTTGGCACATCTGCTTGCCGAATAGGCATGAGGAACACCTTATTACCTTGCAGGGTGGGTCTTGTGATGGAGAGTATTATTCAACAGGTCTTGTAATAGGAACGACGCCATGTTGTTCAGCGTAAGTAATGATTGCTTCGCTTTCAGATAAGTCAAGATAGTTCAGAATATCAGAGTTCCTTAACTGATTCCACATATCATGTTGTTTGGGAAACAATTCTCTTGCAGGTTCTTTAGCAATGAAAAAGTCCTGCATCTGAATATTATTTTTTTGATAAGTAGTTTTAAGTTGGACAAAAGCATTGATATGATTTGCAACAGTTCCAGCCCCTGCTTCCATATCAACAGTTTGAGCATAAACATCAATTTCATTCCTACCAGCAAAGTCTATACGAACAGGAGCAATCAGATTTTGAACCTGTTCATGTGTAACCTCTTTATTGAAATCGTAATGTTCTTTAATCTTTTCTCCAAATTGAGTTTTGATAAATTCAACTGGCTTTTGTTTCGGTTCTACTTCTGCTGCTTCAATAATATCATCTATATACTTCCTGAATAATGATGAGAAATTCTGGTTATTAATTTCCAAATAAATCTCTTTAGGATTTGTAAACGAAATAACATTATTTGAATACTTGCTCAAATATGAAATGTAGGAAGTAGAAAAAGTATTATCTGTAATCCTGTTCTTGTATATCTTGAATTTTTTCTTATCAGACAGCTTCAAATTATCAGTTTCAACTTTCCTTTCAATGCTTTCTAAAACCTCTTTCAGAATTTTATAAGATGAATTGGAAAGCAATTCTTTTGAAACCTGTAATTTATTTTTTGAAAAGCTAAAATAAACATCGTTGGTATCAAACAATAACAGCCCTATTGAAATCTTCTCCTGGATTTCAGGTCTAATTAATACTGATAATATGCTGTATTGAGTTACCATTTATTTTATTCTCCTGTAAAGTATTGTAAAAATTCCAAAAAAGTATGCCAACACTCCTCAAACCACTCATCATTAAGTAAAAATTGGTTCAATTCTGCCTCTTTTGCTACTAAGTTAACGTTCCAACCTGCCGGAATGTTTTGTAAGTAGGCATTAACATTTTGCCTGCAATTTTGGCTGCAAAGGTAGAAAGAATCTTTGAGGTTTTCAATCCTTTCTTTGTTCTTAAATTCACTGGTTTTAAACAGTTTAGCAAAAAATGAGGAATATATCAAACTATCCTGATACGTAATTTGTACCAACCCATTTTCAAAATTCTGGAAATTAAAGCAGGCTTCATGGTCAATAGGATAACCCAAATACTCACCGCCGACTTGTTTGTATATGACATTGTAGTTATTTGAATTTCTATCCTCATTAGCTGTCCAAATATCAAAAAAAGCAAGTTTCATTAAATCCGCTTTTAGGTTGGTTTTATTCCTTGAACGAACAACCGCATCTTCTGATATATGAGTTAAGTCAATTGCATCATCAATTTTTTGTAATCCAAAACAAGGCACATCAAACTGGTTTCGGGGTATTCCTAAATCATTGGGAATATGTTCGGGTAGTGCTTGAATAAAATTGATTGAGGAACGATTGAATTGCCAATCACTTAAAAAAGATGCAATAAGCCATTCCTTGAATAACCTATTAGCAGTACCAACATTAGAATGATACTTACAATAATAGAAATTCAAATCAGAGGCATGAATTATTATTGGCCTATTGTTAGTTGCAATAATATTAGCCCTGTCTAATGCTTCTATGGATTGAAAAATTGGCAATAGTATTTTTTCTGTTTATTGTTTGCAATTATCTTAAAACTATTTCGCTATTCATAACATCATACCTGTACTTCACAATATCACCGCTAATGATTAAATGAACAACCTGCTCAATTATATCTAATGGAGCTACGAACCATTCTCTTGGAGTGTATCGTTTGCCTTGCCCGTCAAAAACATCTACATTCAAACAAGCTGCTCCAAAAAAATTATGAATTAGCTGCTCAAATTTTTGAGGGTTTAAATTGTAACACTTATACGCCATTACTAACCTTACATCAGCCATCAGGTATGTAGGTTCAAGTATTGCATTCTTTATTCTTTCCTCTACCGGCACTTTAGAATACCCAATCTTAAACAGGTTTTGAATTGACCTGATTTCTTCCTTATCACTTTTTGATTTAAGAATGTAGATATAACCAGCCTCTACATCATCTTCATTAACGGTGCTGAAATTTTCAGGCAGTTCTTCATAAACATCATCTTCGTTTTTAGTGATAGATTTACCATTTGCCAATAACGATTTGTACAGTGACCTGTAAAGCATATTTGATTCTGTACCGTTCTCAAATATTATTCTTGTACGTCCGTCCTTACGAACCCGGCTACCACTTTTAAACTCCTGCTTTTCTTCTATCTCTTCTATACTTTCCAACAAAAGCAATACTCCATTATGAACATAAAAGTCTCCTGCTCTTAAATCATCCTGTTTGAATTTTATCAGTTTCCTTTTACTTGCTGCAAGGTCTTTCTGTACCTCTTTAAAAGTAGCTTCATATTTCTCAAAGTCTTTACATGGCTTACGACGGGCAATAAAATCTGCACTGGCTCTCTCTTCCTGTTTCGTTACATGCTTTAAGTCATATAATCCTTCTGCTGCATCATCCAGTAATCCGAAAGCATCATCATTTAGTATATCATCTAAAGAAGCAACTTGCTTCTGTTCATAATTTAATAAACCAAACTTATCGTACTCTTTCAGCATTTCAGATTTTTCAGGATTTTCCCGTATGCCTTTTAGCCGTGAATACAAGTGGTGCTCTTGGATGCTGCCGCCTTGTTCCGGTTCTTTGTTGTTCTTTTCGTAGAAATCAATTATTTCCTGAAATGACGCAAGCAGGCGTTCATCTGCGTTACGGGCAGGGGAAGCCGAGGGCTTTACATTTAGCAAGCCAAATGGGTCATCATTAAAAATATCTTCCAGTTTTTTCTTAGGTAACATTTTTACGTTTTCTTGCTTGTTCTTTTAAATAAACTAAAACCTCTGCCATCCTTCTTTCTAACGGGTCGGTTGAGTTCAAATTAGGCTCTTTACCAAATGTTCCTCTGAAAGCCTTAATCTTATCCCATAATAATACAGCTTCTTCTTCTGTTACCTGTATTCTGGTAGCTTCAATACATTCCTGAATGACTTTCAGCACTTTTGTTGTAACAGATTTTGATAATATTTCAAATGCCTTTTGGAATGGATTAATCCGGTCAATAAGGTCAATATGTAAATCATCAATGTTTACAAACTGGTCAGCCATTCTTATAAAACGCTTATCACCAACTTCTTTAATCTCCCCAGCTTTAACAACAGAATCAACTACTACATACTGCCTTATTTCTTCAACTTCTTCCTCTGTAAGGTCAGGATATTTCACCTGAATGATTTTTGGTATTAAGACCTTATTGATTACTTCAGGGTCAAGATTTCCAGGCATTGCTTTGAGCATGGTATCATCCTGTAAAATTGTTGCTTTTAAGTCATTCAAGTCACTTTCAATAATATCATTCACCCTTTTTGAACTTGGCATTTTAAAACCTCTTATTTTTATTTCACCCGGTTCTGCCTTATCCTCGTCTGATAGTTTGGCTTTAAACTTAAAGTTTGGTGCAAGTACCTGTTCCATCAAAAGTGATGCTGTTATTGCTTTCAGCATATTATTAACTGCCAACTTTACTTCATCATCTGCTGCATCAGGTTGAGCAATCAAGTTTGTAAATTGTGCATGGGCTTTATTGTTACTGTCTCTTGTCGCCCTGCCAATAATTTGAATGATTTCAGTTAATGAACCTCTGTAACCTACGGTTAACGCATGTTCACAATAAGGCCAGTCAAAACCTTCTTTAGCCATTCCTAATGCAATAAGTAAATCCAAATCATCTATACTCTTGATATTTCGTAAATATGCAACAACCTTTTCCCTGTCCCTGGGATTGTCATTTACTAAATCTGCTACCTTCAATTCTTTACCGTCTGAATGCCTTTTTACATAAATGATTCCTGTATCAGGGTCAACCTTTGTTACATCCCCAATGCTGTCTAAAATTGTATTTACTTCTTTTTCTTTGTCTTTTGTTGATTCGCCAGAATTGACATTGGGAATATGAAGGATAGTTTTTTTATCAGTATCTAAAATTTCATTGATTGCTGATGTGTATTTGCCCTGATAAAAATGGTAGCCAATACCTAATGATTTAAGATAAGTATAGCCGTTTAACTGTTCGTAATAGTTATATGTTATTTTGGTAAACTTCGCTTCATCTTCAGGCAACAAAACCGGAACACTGTCTCCACGAAAATAAGAACCTGTCATGGCAACAATATGTGCATTTGTTTTCTGCATTATGGACCGTATCAATTCACCTAACCTGCTGTCTCCGTCTGCTGATACATGGTGAAACTCATCTATTGCCAATAAGGTGTTATTGAATTTTGATTCATCTACTTCCTCAAATGCAAAACGAAGTGTTGCATGTGTACAAATAAGAATTTGTTCATCGCTATCTAAGAAATTTTTAAATGCCTGTACTTTACTTCTTGAAGCATCCCCACCCGGTGTGCAAAGATTATATGCAGGGCTTGGCTCCCAGTTAGCGAAGAAGCCATTATCTTTTAACTTGTTTGGTGCAAATGAACCTCCGATAGACCTTTCAGGAACTGCTACTATTACTTTCTTGATGCCCTGATGCACCAATTTATCCAAAGCAACAAACATTAATGCCCTTGATTTCCCAGATGCAGGCGGTGCTTTCAATAAAATGTATTGAGCATCTCTTACCTGATAGGCTTTTTCCTGCATCTCTCTCATGCCATAAGCATTTGTTTTAGAGCTTTGCCCTGTTTGGGCATACGTTACATGTACAATATCCGGCATAATTATTTTCTTTTCTTTTTAGTTTTTAGTTGTTCAAAAATTAATTCTCCACTACGTTCTCTTTCTTCTGCAATCATCTGTTCATACAATTTAAAAAGATATGCTAACCTTTCTTCATCACTTTCAAATGGCTTGCTACGGTAGCAGCGTTCTACTGCAAGGTCAAGTTGATGGTGGGCTTCACGTAATTCTTTAGGCATATCTTCTGGGTCGTATAACTGTGCTAATGTTTTCTCTGAATGACGTTCTCTTTCTTCTATTATTGAAAAAACATATTTCCCAAGTATCTGTTTTTGTGAATCATTAATTGAAGGGAATGGAAAAGTGTTATATCCTAAAACTGAAGAATATCTAATACGTGATTCAAGAGCGCCACAAACAGCTTTTATCCAGACTACATGCAATTTTGAGGATAATAAAGCAAATGAATAAGGCTTAGCGTTACATATTACACTTGCTGCATTAGATACTATAAAATTATCAGCAAGGAAACCAATTGGAATATATTCCCGATGCTCCGAGGATGTTAATGGAATTATAATTGAATTGGCTACTTTATATCTTATCTCGCCAAACTTATAAGGAATTTTTGCAAGTTGTTGAGTGGCCTTTTTAGGGCTATCCCTTCGCATTTTTTCAACATCTTTAATCCTTTGTTTGATTTCTGGTATAGCCATAGCTTCATCAACTTCATCATCTTCAATCCAAAGACAATATCTTTCATCATTATATAGGAACTCATCTGAACCAATAAATGTTTTAATAAACTTTGATGCTTTTGGGTAATTATTTAATAGAGATTTTTTTTCAATTGCTGTTAGCAAAAGACTTCCTCCAACTACTTTGCTACCATAGTCCATTTGTTGTAAATTTGACAAGCATTTTTGCCTTTTCTCAACTATTAAATTATCCCCTTCAGCCAAATATGGATTTATATTTCTGACAAGGCGAACTCGGTTTTGGTAAAACAAATATTTACTTTTTGCTTTGTTAATGTTCCTGACACCTATAATTATCACCGTTACACCGGCATTAGCTTTAGCATTATTCTCCCATTTAAAAGATGTAAAAGCAAATCCAATCTCCAGGCTCTTACTAAGAATGTGAGGCCACAATAATGCGACTTGTTCTCCTTGACATAAAGAATTTGTACTTACAAAAGCAAATCTTGCATTATTATTTTGAATGTAGTTACTTGCTTTTAAAAACCAACAGGCTATATAGTCTAAGTTTTTATACCCTTCAATACCACTAAAAACAATTGCCATATCACTTTTCTGCTCTAATGATTGACCGCTACTTCCTTTGTATGGAGGATTTCCAAGTAGAAATATCTCATCACCTTCAGCAATAGAACAAACACTTCTCCAAGAAGTGGTAGCTGCGTTTCCATATACTATATTTCCACCTGCTTGAAGCGGAAGTGTTGGATTGGCAGAGCCGAATACTTCTTTAAACTTCATGTTCATCTGGTGCTGTGCAAGCCATAAAGAAAGTATTGCTATTTCGTGTGCAAAATCGTCAAGTTCAATTCCATAAAATTGAGATAATTCAACTCTTGAAAAAAGTGTTGGCTTATAAGCTGCGGCTAATGTTAATTGGGTCTTTGGTATCAGTTCCATTTGCTTTGGCTCAAAACCTGTAGCAGCTTTGTGCAATAACTGTAACTGCTGCAATATTTTTATTTCAAGCAGGCGTAGTTCTTTGTATGCAATAATCAAAAAGTTACCGCTACCGCAGGCAGGGTCAAATACTTTTATCCTGCTTAATCTTTCCAATAATTTAACAAGTCCTCTCGGCTCATTCTTTACAGCTTCAAATTCTTCCTTTAGTTCGTCTAAAAACAAAGGCTCAATAACTTTCATAATATTTGGCACACTGGTATAGTGCATACCAAAGCCGCCACGGTGTTCAGGTGTTACTACCGCCTGAATCATAGAGCCGAAAATATCAGGATGAATGTCTTTCCATTGCAAGCTGCCGCACTCAATTAGTAACTGTCGGCTTTTCCTGCTAAATGCAGGTGCATGATGTGGATTGCGAAACAAACCGCCGTTTACATAAGGGAAAGCATTCAGATAAGCAGGTGTATCAATGCTACGTTCCGGCTTATCTATATTCATAATTGCAAATAGATTGTCAAGGTATTCTTGCAGGTCGCTGCCATCTTGCTGTGTATGGCTTGCAATAGAATTAGTGAAAAGATTCTTTTCAAATATTTCTGTGTCCTCCGCAAAAAAACAGAATAACAAACGTGAAAGGAAAACATTCAGGTTATGTACATCTTCCGGTGTAAATGCAGGATTATCTTTTTTTATTTCATCATACAGCTTTGCCATTTTCTCTGCTGCTTTTACATCAGCAGGGTTTTCACCAATGGCTTGCTTTTTCTCCATGCCAGCCCAGGGCAAAAAGAAATCAAAATGTTTTGCTATTTCTAAAATGGGTATATCTAAAGTGTCGTTTGTTTTTCTATCAACTGCCAATAATGTTTCATAGTCTGTAACAATTAAAAAACGAGGGTCATGTTTAATTGCTCTTTCATTTACAGCTACATTATCTATCAGGTCGTGTAAATCCTCTCCGTTTATCTCTTTAAAAAACAGTTTCTTCTTCCATGCTATTTCTCCGGGTATTTTGGAAAGGTTTAGTCCTCCCTTCTGCAAACGGGTAATAGAAGCCTTTGGCTGGCCGTAAGCCAGCAACAAATCATAAATGAACGAATCCTTGTTAAAGGATTGAACAAGCTGTTGTAAATTATTTTCTATCTGTGCAAGGTTCATTTGCTGGTTGTAAAAATTAAATCAATATATCATTAAACATTCCGTCAAGTTTATCCCAATCAAAATCCTTTAACAGGTTTTCATCAAGCATAAATTCATTTGGTGATTGTGCAGTATGCAAAAGTTTACGCATCCCTCTCACTCTAAGGTTTATATTTCCTCCTCCATCCGCACTATAATCAACAAGGCTGTTTACAAATTTGCTGGATTCTTTAATATCAAGATAGCTTTCCGGCTCTGCATTCAATTCAACTTTTGTTCGCTGTGTGTTAGTGTCCTCATAAAGCTCTTTCAGATTTAATTTAAGGTTCTTTGAAATGACTGCCATATTTGGCGATACCAAATTAAAGGTTACCTGCTTTATCTGCTTGGAGTATTTATTTACAAGATTCCAAAATTCCTTTTTATCAAATAATGGTTCAATGAAAAAAGAAAGGTTGCTTTTCTTCAACCTTGTATCAATTGTTTTATTAATGAAGTGGCTTACAGTTTTACAATCGCTGAAAGCTGACTTATTAGCTTGAATGGCGATTTTCTGAATATCGGGATGGTTATTAAATACAACAAGAATATTAGGATAGTTCGGAAGAACTTTTTCAGTAAAATCTTTATTGTAATGTTTTTGACTTCTGCGAACACCTACTTTAAAATAACTAAGATTACCGCTTGTATGAAGCAGTTTAGTAGTGATTTCAGATTGAGAAGATAAAAAACCAAAGTTATCATTGGTAAGCAGACTTTGCAGGATGTTGTTTTTATCGGAACGTACATCTTCAGCAGACTGGTACTTATTAAACATATCCATCTGAAGTGTTTTATCAACTACCAACTGATAGCGGAACACTTCAAAAGAAGTTTGCTTTGAAACAATAGGTTGAACATCTCTGCTCATGGGCATCGTTTTTTGTTGATAACAAAAGTAAAGAAATATTTCTTAAATCTTACCAAATGGTACAATTTTTCGTATATTTGTAAGCCGCTTTAATGAGTATTATGAAATTATCCAAGCCAAATAAAGGTAATGTGCTTTCTATCTCTCGTAATGAGGCATTTGATAAGGGCTTTTATGACTACTTCAAAAATCATAAGCAGAACCGGCTAAGCCAGCTACTCAATAATAAGGAAAGAAATGTAAAAATTGAAAGCATAAGTTATCGTGAATTGAATAGCTGGGAAAAGGCAGGACTTTTGACAGTGCAAAGGGAAGGCCGAGAATGGCGGCGGTTCAGCATTATAGATGCTATCTGGGTAAAGCTGGTAAAGGAATTAAGGGATTTTGGAGTTACATGGAAGCAATTGAAAGTAACAAAGGAAAGTCTTGAATATGAGGGTGAGAATTGTGGTGTGCCTATGCCATTACTGGAATTTTATACTGCATTCGTTATTGCACAACGTATGCCTGTTATCATTCTTGTTTTTAAGAATGGCATAGCATTGCCTGTGAGCTTTACACAGTATAAAGTAGCAAAGGAAACTATTGAAATTCCTGACCATGTTCAAATAAGCCTTAATAATCTTCTCCAGGGAATGGTATCAGGTGTTGACCTGTCGCCGGAACATAAAGGAGAAGCCATATTAGCAGCAGATGAAATGGCTTTGCTTGCTTTCTTACGAATGGACAATTTTGAAAAAGTAGAAATTCAATATAAGAGCGGAAAGATGCAAACAGTTGAAGGATTACAACGAATAGAAGCAAGTGCATTGGTAAGTGATGTTATCAGAGAACATAAATATCAAAAAATTGAAGTTGTAATACAAGACGGACAAAAGGTATCATTAGTACGAACTATAAAAAAACAGATTAATAAAAAGGGATAATGCACCCTATACAATTGCCAACTGCTGCAATGACCGGATAAAGCACCGGAGTTGTGGTGAAGCAATTAACAATGTTAAGTTTAGAATTATGTAAAAAGATTTTACAAAAGAACGGAGCTACTTACACAGATGAACAGGTAAAGCAAATAAGGCAATTGCTTTACAAATTGGGTAATCTTGATTACCAGCTATACTCATCAATTAAAACAAAGAAAGATGCAAACAGCAATCATTTACACAAGGGTATCAACCGATGAGCAAGCCGAGAAAGGTTACAGCCTGCGTGACCAAAAGCAGCGGCTGGAAAAGCATTGCAATGCCAATGGCATTGAAGTAATAAAGCATTTTGAGGATGACCATTCGGCGAAAACATTTGAGCGACCCGAGTTCAAAAAACTGATAGAGTATATCCGTAAAAATAAGGGCTTGGTAAAAAAGCTGCTTATTGTTAAGTGGGATAGGTTTTCAAGAAATATGGAAGCATCACTTAACATGATTACTCAATTAGTAAAGCTGGGTGTAAGTGTGGAAGCTATTGAGCAACCATTAGATGAAAGTGTGCCTGAAAATCTTTTAATGAAAGCCTTTTACCTTGCTGCACCGCAGGTAGAAAATGCAAGGCGTTCCCTGAACACTACTAACGGTATGCGTAAAGCATTAAAGGAAGGAAGGTATGTAAGTACCGCCCCTTATGGCTTTAAGAATACAAGGGATGAACAAAACAGGCCGATTATTACTCACTCTGCAATGGCTCCGGTTATCAGGAAAGCATTTGAACAAATTGCAACTGGTGACTACCTAATTGAAGTGCTGCGTAAGAAGTTGTATAAAGAAGGATTGAAAATAAGCAGGAGCAATTTTTATACGTTGCTTCGCAATCCACTTTATTGCGGCAAAATCAGGATAAAGGCTTTTAAAGATGAACCGGAAGAAATAGTACAAGGCATTCACGAACCGATTATAAGTGAAGAACTGTTTTATGAAGTTCAGAATGTTTTGGATGGCAAGAAGAAAGCGAAAACAAAATATGCCCTTGTGAATGATGAATACCCAATGCGTGGGCATCTGATTTGTCCAAGATGCGGCAAAACCCTAACAGGTAGTTCAGCTTTGGGCAATGGTGGTAAATACTTTTACTATCACTGCACAAAAGGATGCAAGGAAAGGCATAAAAGCGATGGGGTGCATAATGCTTTTGAAATATGGCTGAATGATGTTTCTATCAAGCCTGAAATAGCATCCCTTTATTTGGCTATCATGGATGATGTTTTCAAAACCAATGAAGGCGACCGGGAAGCGGAAGTAAAGAAACTTGAAAAGTTAATAAGTGAGAATCAGCAAACGTTAGATAGAGCGGTAAAAAAGTTAGTAGATGATGTGCTGGACAAATATGGATATAATCGCATAAAAGAAAATGTAGCCCGTGAAAATGCAGACTACCGGACAAGGATTGCTGAACTGAAAGCCGCTGAAAGCGGCTACCAGGAATATTGCCGTTATGGGTTCTCCTTATTGAGCAATATGGGACACTATTACAGTGCTGCTAACATAGAAAACAGGCAGAAGATGCTTGGTTTGATATTCCCTGAAAAATTGGTTTATAACAACCATACTTTTCAAACCATGCAACCAAGTGAGATACTTGACCTGCTTTGCAATGGTGGCAAGGGTTTCAATGATTCTAAAAAAGGAAAGAGCAGCAAAAATGCTGCTCAATCCTGTGTGGTGACCTCGATAGGATTCAAACCTATAACCTTCTGATCCGTAGTCAGATGCTCTATTCAATTGAGCTACGAAGCCAAACTGACGGCAAATATACAGCAAAATAAAATAATGGAAAAGAGTAAA
>Ga0138256_10007615_pt1 | contig 11412 bp, 8 predicted proteins | sample KNB2016incub_MG_FD_105486 | JGI IMG/M metagenome (GOLD analysis project Ga0138256, IMG submission 105486) | Active sludge microbial communities from wastewater in Klosterneuburg, Austria - KNB2014incub_MG | ecosystem: Engineered > WWTP > Activated sludge > Unclassified | place: Austria...
AAAAATGAGATTAAGAACAACAGGCGCTACATTTACAAACCAAACATTAAATCTTGAATGGAGAAATGATTTACCTAATCCATATACTAAGATTGGAGCATTCACAGGCGAAGAGAATTATTTAATACATGAAATTCAAACTCCTTCAACTCATTTTATTGGTAGTTATTTGTCTTCCCAATTGATAAGTCCAATGCATAATTCTACGGATAATTATATAAACCTAAATTTCATCTGGGGAAAGAATAGCAACACAGTAAATTATCACTTACAGATTTCAACTGATTCACTTTTTAACAGTTATTTTTATAATGACTCAACCCTAACTGATACATCCAAATATATTTCAGGATTAGCATTAAATTCTAAATATTTCTGGAGAGTTAAAACAAAAGACACTACAGGTAATACATATTATTCCAGTACATGGAATTTCAGGACCTTGCCTACTACAATAATAAATCTGAATTTAACTGCATTATCTCAGGGTAAATACAATTTAAATTTTAACTTACTCAGACAAAAAGATTCTGTAACAGTTTATTTGAGAAGTATAACTGCACCTTTCATGGTTGTTGATTCAGCGGAAGGACCTATAGACACCATAAATTTTTCAAATGTTTTTACTTTTCACACAATTGAATCGGGCAATTACTATATATGTGTGAAAAATAAACAATGCGTGGAAACATGGAGTAAAGCCGGAGGAGAGTATATGATCAACAGCGGAGTTCCGGTTTATTATGATTTTACGACTTCTTCAGCGCAGGCATACGGAAGTAATCAAAAACTTGTGGGAAGTAAATACAGCTTTTACAGCGGGGATATAAATCAGGATAAGTTTGTAAGCATTGAGGATCTGGTGCCAATATTTAATGATGCGAGAGTCTTTACAAGCGGATATAAAATACTGACTGATATAAACGGGGATAATGTTGTAGATATTAATGATGCTAATATATGTTATAATAATTCGATTAATTTTGTTGGGACTTTGCAGCCTTAATTAATAATTCTATTTTAAATTTAAAGTTTTATACGATATTTTTAATAATAGAACTTTTGTTGTTCAATACTCATCTGAATTACTTATTTAATTTACGTTATGTAAATTTCACATAAAATTCAAGATTACAATAAATTAATTTTAATAACTTTATTATATAAATAAACAATATTGAAAATAAACTCATTTAAAGCAGTAGGTGTTCATGACTATTTAAATTTTGATTTATCATTTTATCCTGATTTAACTTTCCTAATAGGAATAAATGGATCAGGAAAAACCAGTGCACTTAAATTAATTTTAGGTCTTACTTCTCCTGCATATCAATACTTAAATCAAATTAATTATATCAGTTGTGAGATTATTTGTAGTACTAAAGAAAATGAAAAGGATATTATAATCACAGCAAGACAGGATAAAAGTGGAAACACGTTTACTTTAAACTTGACATTCAATGGTGAAACATTTACTTCTGGAATCATAAAAAGATTTACAAGACATGAACATACTCAATATGACCAAGATGAATTATCGCAGATTGAACAAAGACAAAAAGAAATATTTGATGATCTAGCTGTTTGTAAAAAGATTAGAGAGTTAGCAACTCCTAAATTTTTAGGGCTTGATAGAAGAATTTACGAGGGATTAAGAATAGATTTTAGCATTAGAAAAAGAAGGCAACAGTTACTTCAATTAAAATATCGAAATAGAAGATATGATGGATTCCCAGAACCTCAAGCAATAGATTTAAGTCTTGAAGAAGTTCAGATGCTTGTATTTGATTATATTAGGCAAATTCCAGAACAGCAATTCCAAATAAGCGATGAGTTCAAAGAAAAATTATTCAAAGAGTCTTTTAAATTTTATGATGATTATACTGATAAAGAAATCCCATCAACTATTGAAGTAAATAATAGAAAAGAAAATGTTTTAAAAGCTATAGAGGAATTGGGTATAAAATACTTAAATTATTATATAAATGATTTCTTTAGTAAAATGGAAAATATATCAAAAGAAAATGAGCAACTATATGAAAAGGAAAAAGATGTTTTATTAACAGATTCGTATTTGGAAATAATAAGAAAGTGGTATCTCAATGGAAATCAATTAAAGAGGATTGATGATATAATTACTTACAGTCAGCAATATCAAGATAAAATTATTGAATTAAGAGCTCCATTGAAGAAATTAGAAGAATTAACATCTAATTTTTTAAAAGAAGGTAAGAAGATTCTAAAAACTGAAGCTGATGGAGAAATTAAAATAAAACTAAAAAATGGAAACTTAACAAATATTTACGAACTTTCTTCTGGTGAGAAGCAAATAATAATAATGATTGCTCATTTAATTTTTGAAGAAGCACAAAAAACTTCAGGTGTATTTATTATTGATGAACCAGAACTTTCGTTGCATATTGCTTGGCAAGAAATATTTGTCCAATCAATAATGCAGGCAAGTCCTAATACTCAATTTATTCTTGCAACTCATTCCCCTTCAATTATTGCTAAAGTCGAAAAAGAGAAACACTGCCAAGATTTAAATAAACTTAATTTCTGAAAATGCTTGAACTTAGTGATGAAGCGAAAAGATTAACTTCTACATTTTTGACTTACCGTAATGACATTGATATTTATACTGAGGATGAGTTAAAAGATAAAGAATTTTATAAAGTTCTTTTTGATAGACTACTTACTAAAAAATTAAAGATAAATGATATAACCCCTCTTGGAAGTAGAAAAAATGTTATAACAAGATGTGGAAATGAACCGGAGAATGGAAGAAAAAAAATCTTTATAATTGATAAAGATATTAATGTAGTCTCTGGAAATAATATTCCAGTATTAAAAAACCTTTTTATTTTGGATGGATACTGCATTGAGAATTTTGTTTTAGATAAAGAAAGCATAACTCAATTTATTTATATGAACTGCGCTATAAGACCCAAAGAAGAAATTGAATCAGATTTAGATTATGAAAATTGGCTAGCGAATTATGCTAACAAACTTGTTGAATTGTTTATTCATTTTGGAATTATAGACTTTTATGGTGGTAAATTTACTTTATTTAATGCGAATAAATTCCATGATGGAATTACTTATAAAGAGGAATTGGTGAATGAAGAAATTGAAAAATCAAAAAATGAAATACTGTTACATACTTCAAACGAAAACTATCAACAAAAATATGACGAAATAAAAGCAAAATGGAGTAATTGTATTGAAAGCTTAATGACTATTGTATCTGGAAAAAATTATTTAATACCAATTTTATTACTTAAAACAAGCTGTTTCAAGAAATCAAGTGCACTTCCAACTAAAGAAGAAGCAAAGTTTACACTTGTTCATTTTTGCAAACTCGACAGATTTTCTAAATTAAAAATTGCTATAGAATCGCTCTAAATATAAGTTTTGTTAGAAAATTTGATTCAATCAATTATTTTTTAAAATCAAAAAAAGAACAATCTAAAGAACTGAAAGAATGTAACCAATGTCAGAAGCACAAAAAAAACAACTCGAACAACAACTCTGGAACATAGCCAACACGCTTAGAGGTAAAATGGATGCGGATGAATTCCGGGATTATATTCTGGGATTTATTTTCTATAAATACCTTTCTGAAAAAATGGAGATATATGCTGACAGTATTTTGAAATCTGACGGTATTAAATACAAATCCATAGACGAGAATTCCAAACAGGGTAAAGAATTTATAGAAGCTATCAGGGAAGAAGCTTTGGTTAAATTGGGTTACTTCTTAAAACCTTCTGAACTTTTTAGTGAGGTAGCTAAGAGAGGTAGCGGCGATCTTAGTAATAGTACTGATGAATCTCATAGTGTTTTTATTCTTGAAGAACTGCAGAAGATCCTGACTAATATTCAGCTCAGTACATTGGGAACGGACAGCGAAGAGGATTTCGATAACCTATTCGAAGACATGGATCTGAACAGTACAAAACTCGGCAAGACTCCTGAAGCAAGAAATGAGATAATAGCAAAAGTGCTTTCGCATCTGGATAAGATCGACTTTCAACTCGAACATACTGAAAAGGATGTTTTAGGCGATGCTTATGAATATCTTATCGGACAGTTTGCTAGCGGAGCTGGTAAAAAAGCCGGTGAGTTTTATACCCCTCAAGGTGTAAGTACTGTACTGGCTAAAATTGTTACTACCGGTAAAACCAAACTTAAATCTGCTTATGATCCTACTTCCGGATCCGGTTCATTGCTGCTTCGTATCGCAAGACAGGTAAAAGATGTGAGTAATTTTTACGGACAGGAACTGAACCGAACTACATATAACCTCTGCCGGATGAATATGATACTGCACGGCGTACATTACAGAAAATTTGATATCAAGCAGGAGGATACACTTGAACATCCTCAACATCTCGGAATGAAGTTTGAAGCCATTGTTGCTAACCCACCATTTTCTGCTCAGTGGAGTGCAAATCCTTTATTTACAAGTGATGACCGCTTTAGTCAGTATGGAAAATTAGCGCCGAAGAGTAAGGCTGATTTTGCATTCGTCCAGCACATGATTCACCATTTGGCTGAAAATGGAATAATGGCTATTGTATTACCACACGGAGTATTATTCAGAGGCGGAGCTGAACAACATATTCGCAAATACTTAATTGAAGATAGGAATTATTTAGATGCTGTTATCGGATTGCCTGCTAATATTTTTTACGGTACTAGCATACCTACCTGTATATTGGTTTTTAAAATTTGCAGAGAGCAGCCTGAAGATGTTATGTTTATAGATGCCAGTCAGCATTTTGAAAAAGTAAAGACGCAAAATATTCTTCGCGATAAAGATATTGACAAAATAATTGACACATACCGTAACAGAAAAGAGGAAGACAAATACAGTAGAAAAGTATATCTGGATGAAATTGCAGAAAATGATTACAACCTGAACATTCCCCGATATGTAGATACGTTTGAAGCTGAAGAAAGTATTGATATAAATGCCGTTGCTAAAGAACTGAAAGAATTAGAAAAAGAAATGTCAGCAACTGATAAAGCAATTGAAGAATTATGCAATGAACTAAAAATCTCAAATCCTTTTTAATAATGGAAAAACAAAAAAACATACCGCAATTACGTTTTCCTGAATTTAATGGTGAATGGGAAAAGAAGAACCTGGGAGAAATAGCTTATAAAAATTCATCAAACATAGCGGCAAATGCAATTGAAGATAATTTTGGTGACTATATTGTTTATGGTGCATCTGGAGTTTTGAAAAGAGTTAATTTTTATAGAGAAGAAGAAGAATATATTTCAATTGTAAAAGATGGAGCTGGTGTTGGAAGAGTTTTCCTATGTCAAGCAAACACATCTGTTTTAGGAACTTTGGATATTATAAAACCTACTGATACGAATCTTTATTATTTATTCTATTTATTACAAAAAACAAATTTTTTGCGATATATAACCGGTAGTACAATTCCTCATATTTATTTCAGTGATTATAAAGCAGAAAAAATACTTGTTCCTTGTATTAAAGAACAAACTAAAATTGCTAAATTCCTTGTGCAAGTTGATAAAAAAATAAAAAACTTTAAAAACAAGAAAAAATTATTAGAGCAATACAAAAAAGGTGTAATGCAAAAACTCTTTTCGCAGGAGTTGAGATTTAAAGATGAAAAAGGGGAAGAATTTCCAAAGTGGGAGAACAAAAAATTAGGCGAAATTGCCGAATTGACCTCAAGCAAAAGAATCTATTTAAATGACTACGTAAAGGAAGGAATCCCATTTTATAGAGGAAAGGAAATCACTGAATTAAAACAAAATATTCAACCTGAAGAATTACTGTATATTTCCGAAAAATCGTATTTGGAAATCAAAGAAATATATGGAGTACCATCTATTAATGATATTTTAATAACAGCTGTAGGAACTTTGGGTAATATATTAAGAATTAAAAATAGTAACCCATTCTATTTCAAAGATGGAAACTTAATTTGGATTAGAAAAATAAATGAAGTAAGCGAATTTTTAGAAATATTGTTAGATGTTTTTAAGAATGACATTGAAACCACTTCAATTGGCTCTACTCAAAGAGCTTTAACTATGGTTGAGTTGAGAAAATTAATCCTTCCATTTCCCACCAAAAATGAACAAATTAAAATTGTCAATTTCATTTCAATTATTGATAAAAAAATTAATCTTACCAAACTAGAAATAGAAAAAACAGAAAGATGGAAAAAAGGGTTGTTGCAAAAAATGTTTTGCTAAATTTTGAAAAAGACAAAAGAAATATTAAATTTACTTGGAAACAATTATAGTGATATTGAATATTATTTGGTGATTATTGAAAACATTGAAAGCAATGTTCAAAACAATCCTGATATTTCAATAGAGGCTTGCAAATCTTTAATTGAAGGAATATCAAAATTTATTTTGAAAATTTTACTAGGTGAAAATTACAAAAGTGAGCAAATAGACAAATCAGATTTTCATTCATTAGTTAAATATTCATTATCAAAATTATCCGATCATAATGAAGACATAGAGCAAGATTTTGTCAATAAGGTAAATAAGCTAGTTGTTTCAATTGGAGAAATAAGAAATAAAAGAGGAGACATTTCACATGGTAAACTCTCACCTAAAGAATATTGTAGCGATTGTTTATTTGCAAATTTAGTAATGGAGGTAACAGATAGCTTAATACATTATATTCTCACCTGTTTTTCAAAGATTGATCTCAAAAGCATAATTGAGTATCAAGATAATCCTGATTTCAATGAATGGCTTGATGACTCGTATCACTTTGAAAATTTAAGTTATAGCAAAGCATTGTTTGATCAAGATTTTGTGGCTTATGAACAAGAACTTTTATCTTATAATGAGTCCATTGATAATAATTTGGACTAATGCCGAAACAACCTGAACAAATATTAGAAGAACAATTAGTAGTACAACTGCAAAAGCTGGGTTATGGATTAGTGATTATCAAAGATGAGAAAGAACTAATTGCCAACCTCAAGAAACAATTAGAAAAACATAACAACATTCAGTTCAGTATTAAGGAATTTGAGAAAGTCCTCAATATACTGAACAAAGGTTCTGTATTTGAAAAAGGAAAGACCTTAAGAGAAAGACAGCATATAGTAAAAGATAACGGAGAGAATTTATATTTTGAATTCATACAGACAGAGCATTGGTGTCAGAATCAGTTTCAGGTTACACATCAGGTTTCAATGGAAGGTAAATACAAAAATCGTTATGATGTTACTATACTCATAAATGGAATACCGCTTGTTCAGATTGAGCTTAAACGCAGAGGACTTGAACTTAAAGAAGCATTTAATCAGATCAACCGATATCAGCGACATTCCTTCGGAGCAAATTCCGCTTTGTTTCAATACATACAGATTTTCATAATCAGCAACGGAGTAAATACTAAGTATTATGCTAATAACAGGCATCAGTCATTCAAGCAAACATTTTACTGGACCGACAAAGAAAACAATCGTCTTACAAATATACTTAATGGATTTACGGGTGAGTTTTTAGAACCGTGTCACATATCGAAGATGATATGCAAGTATATTGTATTGAATGAAACCAATAAGATATTAATGGTGCTGAGACCGTATCAGTTCTATGCAGTCGAAGCGCTTATAGACAGAGTAAAAAACAGCAATAAAAACGGATATATCTGGCACACTACCGGCTCGGGTAAGACTCTTACTTCATTCAAAGCCAGTCAGATAATAATGAATCTGCCGCAGGTAAAGAAAATAGTATTTGTAGTAGACAGAAAAGATCTTGATTATCAGACAAATAAAGAGTTCAACAGCTTCAGTAAAGGTTGCATAGACGGAACGGATGATACAAAAAAATTAGTCAAACAGTTTTCAAATGACACAAAGCTTATAGTCACTACCATTCAAAAACTAAATACTGCAATCAGCAAAAAGAAGTATTTGGGGAGAATGGAGAAGCTAAAAGACGAACGGATTGTTTTTATATTTGATGAATGTCACCGAAGCCAGTTTGGAGAAACACACAATCGCATAAAAGCATTTTTCAATAATATTCAATTATTTGGTTTTACCGGCACTCCAATCTTTTCAGATAATGCTGTAAAAAACGAATTAGGAAAACGGACAACAAAAGAGTTGTTTAGCGATTGCCTGCACAAATATGTTATCACTGATGCAATTAAGGATGAAAATGTTTTGAAATTTTCAGTTGAATATGTAGGCAGATACAGAAGAAAAGAAACTGCAACGGAAATTGATATAGAGGTTGAAGATATTGACAGGAGAGAACTGATGGAAGATTACAACCGACTTGAAAAAGTAGCAGATTACATTTTAGCAAATCACAATCGAAAGACTCACAGCAGAGAATTCACTGCAATGTTTTGTGTGAGCAACATAGAAACTCTGATAAAATATTATGATATACTTAATAAAAAAAAGAAAGAGGGAAAGCACAATTTAAAGATCGCAACCATTTTTAGTTATGCTCCAAATGAAGAAGATGCTGAAGCTACAGGAATGCTTCCTGAAGAATTATCAGTAAAAGAGGAAGCAAAAGTATTATATGGTTTGCCGTCACACAGCAGAGAAAAGCTTGATGAGTTTATTGAGCATTATAACCTAATGTTTGAGACAAAATTTTCCACGAAGGACAGTGTTTCGTTTTACAATTACTACAATGACATTTCAAAAAAAGTTAAAGAACGCAAGATTGATATTTTGCTTGTGGTAAATATGTATCTCACCGGATTTGACAGTCCAACATTGAATACATTGTATGTAGACAAAAATCTAAAGTATCACGGACTTATACAGGCTTATTCCAGAACCAACAGAATATTAAACGAACAGAAATCACAGGGCAATATAATTGTTTTCCGAAATCTTAAAAAAGCTACAGATGATGCAATAACATTATTCAGCAACAAGGAAGCGATAGATATAATCATCATGAAACCTTATGAGGATTATGTAAAGAAATTCAATGAAGCCAATGAAGAATTGTTGAAAATTACACCAACTGTCAACAGTGTAAATGATCTGCAAAGTGAAGTTGATGAGCTAGAATTTATAAAAGCATTCCGGGAGCTGATGCGGATAAAAAACACACTGACATCATTTGCTGATTTTAAATGGGAAGAACTATCGATGCAGGAACAGCAATTTGAAGATTACAAAAGTAAATATCTTGACCTGTATGATAAAGTTAGAAGCGATCATCAAAAAGAGAAAGTATCTATACTGGAAGATGTAGATTTTGAACTTGAACTTATTCATCGAGATGAGATCAATGTGGCTTACATTCTGCAGTTACTTATTAAACTTAAGGCAAATACGAAGAAGGATGCATCACAAACTAAGAAAGAGATCGATAATATACTCAATACAGAAGCTCACTTACGAAGCAAACGTGAACTGATAGAAAAATTCATAGAAGAAAATTTACCAGTATTGGAAAATACTAACGACATTCCCGATGCATTTGAAAAATACTGGAGTGAAGAGCAACAAAAAGCTTTTGAAGATTTAGTAAAAGAAGAAAATCTCTCTCCGGAAAAAACCCAGGCACTAATAGAAGAATATCTATATGCTGAACGAGAGCCATTGCGTGATGAAGTGTTGGGTTTAATTAATGGTAAAGAACCAAAAGTTTTAGAACGGAAGAAAATTGGTGAGAGGATACTTAAAAAGATAATGGGATTTGTGGAGAAGTTTATTAATGGGATGGTGGGTGTTTAAAGTACTAAAATTTCATAAATATTGAAAATTGGACTGGATTAAAGAAATAGCTGACTATTTAAATAATAATCAGGGAGTAATCTCATTAATAGGATTTTTCCTAGTAATTCCGCTGGCAATATTATCAGAAAAATTATTATCCGGAAAAAAGAGAAAAAAGAATGAAAATGAATTTAAGATATTTCTTTTATACGAGTTGTGGATAAATATTAATTTTGTTGCCCAAATACAACGTTCTTATGAAAATAATGTAAATGATAAATCAATGTTACATATTCCACATTACCCTCCAAGAACAGAAGTAATTAGCAAGTTTTTAAGTTTTGATTTGATAAACTGTTTAAACTCAGATGAAAAGAATTTGGTAATTGAAGTTTATTCACAATTAGAAGGATTAAAATTTGAATTCCTTAATTGGAAAGAAAACCTAGTTTTTAAAAATATAAAAGATGATGATGAAATATATCAGGTTTTAAGCTCAACTATGCTATCTTATATTGAAGTAGTTATGAAAAACATGTTAGATTTATGGATTGGATTGGTTAAAGACTTAGGAAAGAAATCAATAATCCCACAAATTAGAGATTTAAATAAAATTATACTTGTAGAAATAAAATGTGGAAATTGGATAAGATCAAGCTATAAAGCATCAGACTATAACAAAGAGCAATTTAAAAATTTAAAAAAGTTTGATGTTATCATGTGTTGGATAAACGATTGGCAAGATTGCCCTAAAAAAGTAATAGAAATAAGTAAAATCGTGCCAATATATGAAAGTTGGATTGATAAAAAATAATATAAAATGAATATTATCGAGCCGATGTTGTTGTTCCAAAAAATTTGCATAAATCATTTTGCAAACGTAAACTGTCCACGCAATTTTTTTGGTACCTAACTTCAAACAATCTTGCGTATCGACTGAGTCCGGAGTTACTAAATTGATTGAATTAAATGAAAATGTTAACTTGTAGTTAAAGTTAACACGACCGGCATCGTGGGTAAATTTCCCCAATCCACCAGTATTGCCGGATACACGCAGGAAGGATTGGTATAAAAGAAGTTTACCTTTATTAACTTTTTTCATTATATCCTCCTTTTCAAGTATTCTCATATAAACTGAACTACTTTTCTGAAATCTTCAATCTTAGAATAGTTATTGAGTAGTCATAAAATTTATATTATAGTCCGTCCATAATAAAGAAAAGCTTTGCCACGAATTAACATAAATGATCACGAATTTAAAAAAAATATCAATAAATTTTTAAGCAGAATTGATATAAATTTTTTTTGGACAGCAATGTTTTCAGATCAATAGTGTCAGGGATTTCTATATTTTCTGTTTCAAAGGAAAATGATAAATTAATGTCAGATTCAAAAAACTCCGATTGAGTTGGGGAGGTGTTCCACCGGGAGAAATCGGTCTTACCGGCGGTCGAAGGAGCTTTTAAATGTAGCACTTCCCCAATTTTGAACCTATCCAACAATTCTGCAAATCTTTACTTTTCATGATTACTTATAATTTCATCTATAACTTCATTCTGTAACATATTGAACTAAAGTCGATCCTTCTGTCTTCCCGCTTAAAAGATTTTATAATTATTAATGCTCCTTATTTTCTTTGATTACAATTATTGGTAATGTGTGTAAAGAAATAATAGAGACGCTTGACATG
>Ga0138256_10007617_pt1 | contig 11411 bp, 6 predicted proteins | sample KNB2016incub_MG_FD_105486 | JGI IMG/M metagenome (GOLD analysis project Ga0138256, IMG submission 105486) | Active sludge microbial communities from wastewater in Klosterneuburg, Austria - KNB2014incub_MG | ecosystem: Engineered > WWTP > Activated sludge > Unclassified | place: Austria...
ATAGATCCTGCCCTTGGTCTCAAGATAGCCAACTTGCCAACCGATATCTTCGTTGGGCCTCATACCCCAGCCTGATTTAGCCCTTATCACATAATCTGAAGTATCTTTTGTCACCATTATACTTTTGAGGATATCCATGGAGCGTTGACTGAAGGGGAGGTTGTTGTCATGTAGTCGCTGTAGAAAATCAATTTGCTGCTGAGGTGTGATGCGAAGACCTCCGGTAAGCCAGAATTTGTCAAGGCCGCCCGTAGTATCTTTATTGCCGTAATTGACTTTGTCAATCCAGTATTTCATTTGTTGACCACCGACGCGCCGGGCAAGTTCCTGATAGTACCAGACGGTGGAATTTTTAAAGGCGGTCTTGAGGTCATGATCTGCATCCCAGACAGGATTTCTCTTGATGCTGTCCCAGGCGATGACAAAGTTCTCGTCAGGGATGATGCCAGTCTCCAAACCAATGAGAGTATTGCAGATTTTAAATGTGGATGCCGGACTGAAGGGTTCGGTAAATTGATCTTTGTTGTAAAGCGTATATTTTTTAGCATGTGCATCATACAATGCGAAGCAACCCCTTACATTGAACTGGTCGTAATACTTTTTAAAGTCGTCGCGGATTTCGGTTGATTCTGTTGGCGCACAGGCAATAAATCCAGTAATTAAGAATAAAAGGAAGAAGGGTAGGGTAACAGGCTTCATCGTTAATTCAATTTAATGATTTGAGTATTAGCAAGATGCCATTGATGTGCCTTGCTTTCCAGGAATAGCTCTATTCCTAATAAAATTACATTTACTTTTCCGATGTTTAAAATGGAAACAAAGGGGTGTGTGTTTTGAATGTTTGTTGACTACTTGTCAAAAGGACTTATTATTGCAAACGCTTACTCATGGTGAATTGTAAATAGTGATAAGTTTTGTATATTCAACCAAACAAGCCGACTGCTATAAAAATGACTCCGCCCAGAATATTCTATGTCACTGTAAGCCTTAGTATTTTGCTGGCTGCTGTCAAGCCCGAATCACTGCAATCACAGCAGATCACCTATTTTAATTACTTGAATTATACATCTGAATGGTATTATCTGACATATTGGTCTTATATAAATCAAAATTGGGGTTATAATTATGAGTTTTATTATATTGATGGAGATACCATTATCGACAGTGATGCCTACTACAAAATCATGAAGCTTCTTGTCCATGAAGTAAGAAGCCCTGTATACTCCCGCAGTGAGTCAATCCAATATGCGTATGCATTACGAGAGGATGCTGACAGCCTTTTTACGTACAAGTACCCTGATGGTACTCAGAAAGTCTATTCGAATAAGCCTTCTGCCTGGACGGATGGGAGGATTACATTTTTTGGAGGGGAAATCCCACACCGGATATATTGGAAGTACCAAAGTCCGACGCAAGGTTGGGTCGAAGGTATCGGATGGGGCCAGATAGGTGGGACTTTTCCAGGAGAGAGCGGAAGTCATGTATTGCAATGCTATAAGAGAGATACCTTGTCTACTGACACATACGGAAACTCTTGTGAATTTAATTATGCTGTGACCGCTGTAGAAGAAAGTAATACGTTGGAAACCATTTCCATATTTCCGAACCCTGCGAGCACTGATATTTATTTCAGTGGCCTGGATGAGAAAATTGAAATAATCAGAATATTTAGTATTAATGGCGTTCTGATCAAGGCTATTCACGCTGTTGAAGGTAATGCTCCGATAGACGTCAGCAGCTATAACCCGGGAATGTACTTTATCCTTTTATGCTCAGGTGATAAAAACTATGTTGCCAGATTTCTTATTGCGGAGTGATTAACATAGCAGGATTGCACAATTGGAAATTCACTTCAAATAGCGAATAGATCATACTTGTCGTCAGGAGACGACTTACATATTGTTGCAATAAGCAGGATTTCTTTGACCTATCATATGCGGACGTAGATAAAATCTACGCCCAACAATTTTTCTTTTTCTTTTAAAAAATTGAGAATGTTAATGTAATTCGTCTGACGTCTGCGTGTCTGACGTCTCAAGTCTAGAGTCAATCGTAAATCCACTATCGTCAATCGTTAATTGTAAATCGTAATCATCAAGTCCCCTGGATGCTGAGCTGTAGAACATGGTTGAGCGAAAGCAGGTCGAAGTACAGGGGATTAAGGGGCAAATCGTCAATCGTCAATCCAAAATCGTCAATTGTCAATAGGGCAATTTATCGTAATTTTAGGCAGAGATTTACGTTTATAGAACAAACAATATCATGAAATACAACCTTTTATCCATAGTAGTCCTGGCATTGAGTTTGATCAGCCTGCCGGTTTTTTCCCAGGCAAAAACTGAAGAGGAGGCATTGGGCTTGCCCGGGGATAATCTCAGTCTTTATGCTGTATTGGATCTTTTTCAAAAATCGAAGACCATTGAAGATTTTGAAAAAGACTTAAATCTTGAAAAAACGGGGATCAACAACCTTGACCTGGATCTGGATGGTAAAGTTGATTTTATCAAGGTGGAAACCAAACAGAAGGATGATGATTTTACTTTTATTCTTCAGGTGGCCGTCAGTGAAAAGGAAACCCAGGATGTAGCAGTTATTCTAGTGTCAAAGGATGAAAAGAAGGAAGTGACGATGCAGATAGTTGGCGACAAAGATTTGTATGGTAAAGATTATATCATTGAGCCGGCCTCTAAAGCGGTTACTGCCAATCCGGGATACACAGGTGATGACCCTGTACTGACAACTACTACCACACAAACTGTCGTTGTTCAATCAGCACCTATCGTTCAATATGTATACTCCCCGGTGTATGTGCCCTATTATCCACCTTACTATTATGGATATTACCCGCCTTATTATGCGGCATTTTCAGTTATGGCAGTTGGCATATATTATAGTAATCATTCGTATTATCACCATGGTGGTTATGGTTATGGCCATACGACTGTTATTGTCAATCATAATAATTATAACAACTACAATGGCAATAGGAATTACTCGAATACAGTAGCACATAATAATGCGAACGGCAATTACAAGAACAACAGTGCCACAACTCGGCCATCCACAGGGGCTTCAGCATCCACACGTCCTTCGACCGGAACATCTGCACGGCCATCCACCGGGACTTCAGCGACAACGCGTCCTTCGACCGGGACATCTGCTCGTCCATCCACAGGTGCTTCAGCCACCACACGTCCATCAACAGGAAGTTCTACGTCATCAAGGCCATCCACAACACCTTCTACGCGCCCATCGACAGGATCATCTGCAGCATCCAGACCATCCACATCCCCAGCCGCAAAACCATCAACTTCATCCTCCATGGGCGCATCCCGGACCATGCATAGCAACAGTGGCTATAGCGGTGCTTCAAGAAGTGGTGGGTATAGTGGCGGCGGCGGCGGTAGAAGACGATAAGCATACTTCAAAACTGATTGTGTTGATTCGTTCATCAGGAATACTACATGCAATGAAATAGAAAGAGGCTGTCTGAATATACTTTTCAGACAGCCTTCTTTTGCAAAAAAAATATAATTCGGGTCTTTTATTCAAGTGGCCGGTCAGAAGCACTCATATCACGGAGGCAAACATATCTGCCATCTCTTTTTTCAAACAGGCTGAAATAATTTCCGGAATTAATGGTGGTGTTCGTGGAATCAACAACTGTATAGTACCCAATTTCAAGAACCTGTATACCGTCACCGCAAACGAAAACTTCATTCGTTTTAAAGGCAATTTTATTGGTATTGCCAATCAGGTCAGCGGTTAAAAAATCTACGATAGCCTTCTTACCCTCCAGTGGAGCGGCATTTTGAAAAAATGTTTTTGCATCTTCTGCATAGTAGCCAATATCTTTTATTTCGCGGCCATTATAAACGGCGGCATATTCATCCTCCCTGGCCTGAATTTCCTTTTTTATTTGCTCTTTATCAATCACAACTGCAACAGGTGCTTCTGTATTCGGATTACAGGCTATGAGGATTGCTAATGCACAAAACAATACTGGTTGCTTCATCGTTATTTTCATAAATACGTTAGTTCTGTATAAAGACTGAATAAGTGGTCTAAAGATAGGAAACAATTACTAAATTGCTAGGGAGTTCAAGGTGCTCATTGCCGTTCTTTTGCCCTCATCCAGTCTGCCCTAATCTAAGACAATAAATGAAGATTTCAGCAAATCGCTATCAGCAGAAGAAGATCCAATATAGACTTCATATTGCATAGCGTCTACGATCCATTGCCGTGAATCAGGATTGTACCATGCTAAATCCTGGGCGGCCACCGCTATGCTAATGATTTTGGTTTCACCCGGCTTAATTACGGTCTTTTCAAAACCCCTAAGCAATTTTACTGGTCGGTCCACTTTTGAATGCTGGAATCCAATGTAAAGTTGAATAACTGTTTCCCCTGATACGTTTCCGGTGTTGCTTACATCAACCGAAATGTTTATTGTATCCCTTAAGCCCATTTGGTTCCTGTCTAACTGTATAGTTGAAAACGTGAAAGTGGTATAACTCAATCCAAAACCAAAAGCATAAGCAGGTTTGATATTGTTTTTATCCAACATCGTGTAACCATGATAATAGCCATAATGTATGCTGTCAATATCAGCCCTGAAGTATGGAAGATGTCGCTCTTCTGTAGGAATGGTAAAGGGCAATTTACCACTTGGATTTGCGACACCAAACAAAATATTTGCAAGAGCCTTGCCACCCATCATTCCGGGATACCATGCCATAAGAATGGAATTCGTTTGTTGGTCCCATCCATTGGTCATAATACAACTTCCCCCGATGAGCGTAACAACAGAATTTTTATTGACAGGTAACAGATGATTAAGTAATTGTTGATCAGCCGGTTTGAGAAATAAGTCAGGACGATCACCGCCTTTGCCCCATGTGTGTTTGTACTTTTGATTAGTATTTTTCGGTGTTGTGAATTCACCTTCATCACCAGCTTCGAAGCCGACTACGTATAAGACAACATCGGCACTGGAAGCTACATCTCTTGCACTGGATATGTTGCTGCCATCATTATAGATTACACGAAACGTACCATTACTGAATTGCTGCAACCCTTCCATAATGGTAACGACATGAGGAGGATTGGTGTGACTGCTTCCATTATCTCCGATATTCTCTTTAGCAGCAAGCGGCCCTATAACAGCCATAGTTTTGATTTTATCAGCAGAAAGGGGTAGAAAATTGTTATCGTTTTTTAACAGCACCATACTTTTTTCTGCTACATCAAGGGCAAGTTGCTGATGCGCTTCAGAAGCAAGCAGTGCCTCACTATATTCTGGTTTGTCTTTCTTGGTGACATAGATCAGTTTGGTTCTGATGATACGACGTACCATCTCATCTATCTGTGCCATCGAAATAGTATTAGCATCAAGGAGATTTTGTATTTCTTTATTACTGTAGCGAACTTGCATAGGCATTTCTACATCCAGGCCCGCGTTTATTCCTTTTGCAGCGTCGTGCAAGCCCCATACCCAGTCAGAAGAAACAAAACCTTTAAAATGCCAGTCATCTCTCAATATATTGGTAAGTAGGTATTCATTTTCACCACAAAATTCATCACGTACTTTGTTGTAAGCACTCATAATCGATGCTACGTCTGCTTTTTTTACAGCCATTTCAAACTGGGGTAGATAGACCTCACGTAGGGTTCGTTCATCGGCCGTTACATTTACATTAAATCGTGAAACCTCAATGCTGTTGAGGGCAAAATGCTTTGCGCACGCCATGACATTATTGCTTTGTACGCCTTGGATCAGTGCAATGCCCATGTGGCCAACATGCCATGGATCTTCCCCAAAGGTCTCCTGCGCTCGACCCCATGCTGGATGACGTAGCAGGTTGATACACACACCTCCGAAATAGTTAGCTCCGGCTGCTCTCACTTCCGTGCCGATGGCATTTCCAACTCGTTGCTCAAGTGCTTTGTCCCAGGTAGCGCCTCTCGCCATGGCCACCGGAAATGTTGTTCCTTCTGCAACAGTTACTCCTCTGGGTCCATCCGTAAAGGTGAAAGGAGGTATATGTAATCGTTCATTTTCGCCGGAATAGAAAAGTGGAAATCTTTTGAAAAAGAGAATGGATACGCCAGCACGAAGAAATTCAAATAAAGATGCCTCACCCGACATTTGGTCAAGCTTTTCTTCCAATGTCATCTGTGATACAAGAGATAAGGCTATGGAATCTGTCGTCTCATAGTTCAGGTCTTTTGCCCAATAGATGCTATAGTCCTTGGAAGTCTGAGCCTTACAGAATGTAACGGACAACATCAGAAAGCCCAGAAAGAACAGCATCAAAAAGATCAGCATTCCAATCGTCAGGGCAAACCATCTAAGTATTGTTGCAGGTAAACTTTTTGCTCTTTCGGTGGGCATTGATATTAAGTACTATTGGTTTCGTACAAAGGCTGATTTTGATCGGTAATGTGGTGATCAGTATTCTGTAATCGGTTTTCGGTAAGCAGTATTCGGTTGTGAATTGTGAGTACTAATTGTCACGTGTCAATTCAAAATCGTCAATCGTCAATCTTCAATTGTTGATCATCAATCTCAGGAACTCTTCTTTTTTCCTCCGCGACACATCCACCGTGTCCCCATTTTGCATTACTACCTGACCTCCATCACCACGAATGTATTTTTGAATATAATTCATATTGATAAGATGGGAATTATGCACACGGTAAAAATGATAGGGTAATAGCAGATCCTCAAAGTCTTTCAATAATTTGGTGACGAAAATATTTTTTCCATTCGATAGAAAGATCCTGGAATAATTGGAACTTGACTCAATTCGAACAATGCCCTTAATCTCGATAAATTCAAGACCTTCACTGGAAGGGATAGCAATTTTGTCCTCCTGGTTTTTGCTGGTTGGACCAGATGGGCGGAGAATATCCAACTTATCTTTAGTTCCGCCTTGTTTAAGCCTGACAAGTCTGGCAACCGCATTTTGCAATTCTGCGATAGAAACAGGCTTTACAAGATAATCAAATGCACTGATCCGGATGGCGTCCACAGCATAATGGGCATACGCTGTAGTAAAAATGACCTCACCGGCATAATCTTTCAATTCATCCAGCATACGCATACCACTCATCCTGGGCATTTCTATATCCAGGAAGATCACATGAGGTTTATGTTGCCGGATTAATTCAATAGCTTCTTCCGGCTTTTCGCTTGACGCAATAACACATATATCCGGGCAATATTCCATTAGCTTAAGCTGCAGATTTTGCAAGCTGCTTTTTTCATCATCCACAATGATTGCGTTTAGCAATTCCATAATCAACGATATTTTATGGTTACTTCTACTTGTGTCCCTGATGGTTCATGATGGTCATCAAAGAGGTCTTTAATACGTATGAACCCGTTGGCCTGATGCTTCTGATTGAAATGCAAAATACGATCTTGCGTGATCATGAGGCCTACACTTTGGTGTCCTGGTTTATTTTTTAGATTGTATTCAGCAGATTGTTTGCGTCCCACACCGTTATCCCGGATTACATATTGAATGGTATCTCCATCCAATGTGACGCTTATGGTTAATTGTAAATTGACCTTTTCGCTATGGGCAATGCCATGAATGATGGCATTTTCCACATAGGGTTGAATCAACAGGGGAGGGATTTTGTAATCTCCGTTCATCAGTTCCGGGTCAACATAGCTTTGAAAACTGAAATTACCAGCAAAACGCAACTGTTCTAATTCAATATACAATTGTAACGACTCCATATCTTTTGCGAGTGGGACGACTTCGCTACGACTACTATCTAATATCATTCGTATGAGGCGGGCAAATTTATTCAGATAATCACTCGCCAATCTCTTTTCATTCTGCATGATAAAGTTCTCAATACTGTTCAGGCAGTTGAATATAAAATGGGGATTCATTTGCGCCCGTAATGATTGCATTTCTGTCTCCACTATTTTTTGCTGAAGGAATGCTTTTTGCTGTATTGTAGTAATCCTTCTCCTGATAAAAAGTAGCGTTCCTCCTACCAGCAAGAATAGGAAGGCAGCCTTAAATGCAATCGTTTGATACCATGCTGGTTCAACCTCAATCGTTAGGATGTCTTCCTGGGGATAGACATTGCCTGCTTTATCACCACCCATCACATATAATGTGTAATGGCCGGCAGCCAAGCCGTTGAAATTGATGTGCCCGTTGTCATTCACCTGAAATTCCTTCATCAAAGGTTCTAGTTTATAGTAATAGTGGCTTGATACCGGGTTGATATAATTGAGCATAGCGAAATCAACAGAAAAATATTTACTGCCCGGGGGAACAATTAGTTTTTTTGGTATACCGGTAATCAGCGGAAATGCGACAGTCTGTTTGTTTACGCTGGCTTCCGTAACCACTATGGCAAATCCCGGTTGCGGTTGAGTTAATTGATCCGGATGAAAAATAGCGATGGCTCCTTCCAATCCTGCAATGATGTCACCATTTTTTCTTTTCGCTATGATCCCATCAAACGTGCTTCCGGGTAGTCCGTCTTCGCTTGAAAAACCTATCCATTTTTTCCGGGCAGTGAGGTAGCACCATACCCCTGAACTTCCGTTTGCCCAGGCATTGCCAGCATTGTCAAAGCAAATTCTTGACAGCCCGCCTATTTGTTCGTTGTCATTTTTTTGTTCTATTATGGTATTTGTAGCAGGATCATAAATAAAAAGGCCTGCGGTTCCTGTAATCCATAAGTAACCTTTCTTATCTTCATCCAGGCCAAATAAATTACTCGCAAGTAAATGGAATTTGTCCTCATTTACAGCTTGTACAGTATTGAACAAGCCTGTTTTCGGTTCATAACGGAGAAGGCTCCTTCCAGTTTTTTCAGCTGTGACAAAGATCTCATTGTTACTGGTTTTCATCAGATAGTTGATCCGCAGTGGCAAACATGTGCTGCAGGTATCGTTGTTCGAAAAGGTCTTTGTAAATCGTTTTTCGCTGATATCAAAAACAAAAAGTCCTTTATCAAAAGAACGGATCAACAATTCATCTTCGGAAAGTGACACTATCGTGCGTAAATTGGAGTAGGAAGGTGTCAGCGGTGGAAAACACAAAGCGGACGTACCCTGAAGCAGATCGATACGAACCAGCCCGCTATCTGTTGAAATGTATAAATCATCTTTATGCTGATAAAAATAATAAGCAAATCCATTGGCGGTGGAATGGGTAGATGAAAGTGGATACAAGCTGTAGTAATGTTTTTTTAATTGGAATGTTGTATCATAGACAAGGGTGGATACAAATCTTTTGGAGATCCAAATACTATTGTCAGATTCAAAAAAGCTATAGACATTCCCATTTTTAGTATGCTGGTAGTTGACGGCTCCACTTTCAGTAATAGGGATAATGTTGTATAGGTTTTGTTCCGTCGTTATTTTATTAATACCCATATTGGAAGCAATCCACAGGTTGCCTCTTTTGTCAACATACAATGAATTAAATAGACTTCCCTGGATAGCGGATGGATCACCGGGAATGAAGCTATATTTCCTGGAGGAAAAATCAGCCGGGCTTATCAGGTATAGTCCAAAATTTCCATCTGCGCAGGTTATCCAGTTTTGTTTCAAATACATCCATTCGAGAATGTCCGAAAACACGTGTTCCGGTAATGTGCTGATAGGTTCTAACCGATTTAGCTCAGGGGAAAAGCGAAATACTCCGCTTTTCCATGTAGTGATAATATAATCGCCCTCTGTAACCTGTAGGATTCGCAATATCTGGTACTTTATGAACCCGGGGAAATAAAATATCTTATCCGCTTGTTTGGTGAGCTTGTTAATCTGGTAGATTCTGTTTGCCTTAAAAGCCCATTCAGTTCCCTTTTTATCCCTGTAGATATTATCATAACCTTTCGGTTTCAGGTTGTAGAAGGAAAAATCCGGTAAGTCAAGCTGCACTTCCTGCAAGGCCAAGTCATCAAGCACCTTGTAAAGGACTGCCTCCTGGTTGCAAAGCCATATCGTTCCTCTTTCATCTTCGTAAATTCCGGTACTTCCGTTAATTTTAAGGGCATAAGGTGCTTTGAGTTTAACGCTGTAATTAATAAACCTGTTTTCAGCTGGCAAAAAACAGCTTACACCATCATCGGTGCTCATCCACAATCTCCCTTTGGTGTCACAATACAAACGCTGCACGTTGTTGTTCACCAGTGAATTGGTGTCAGTATTATTATGATAATATTGTTTAAACCTATATCCATCATACCTGTTCAGCCCATTAGTGGTACCTATCCAGATAAAACCCTGCTGATCTTCTGTGATGCAATTGGCTACATTGCTACTGAGTCCTTCTTTTACAGTGATGTGATCAAATTGCAGTTGCGGAAAATCCTGGGCATAGCAAAGGGAGTCCATAAGGCCTATGGATAGAAGCAACCATATTATACCCCTCTTCGTCAATAGTGATTGATTTGGCTCGTTCTAATGTACGAAATGGAGGCCATAAGCATTATGTTGGTTATTTTTTTTCCAATCTGTCCATCCTTGCTTTTAAATCAGCATTTTCTTTTTGCAAGGCTTCTATTTGTAACTGTTGTTCCTGGACGGCTTTGATAAGGGGCATGACAAACTGGGCATAGGCAATACTGTAATTATCACCCTCATTTTTTGGGGCATTGACCCCATCAAAAGTATAACCCAACTCATTTGCAATTTTTTCTACATCCTGAGCTATCAAGCCGGTTTGCCTTAATTGAAGTGCTTTTTCATAGGCATCATCAGATTTTAGATAATGTTGGGCAATACTATCAGGCATATATTGGGTTAGGAATAAATCTAGTTTCCTGCAGTCAACAGAATAAGTAACAGGTTTGAGTTTTGAGATAAAACTTAATCCTGGCACATCATCCAGAATATTTTCTTTAAAGCGTCCATCACTTAAATTACTCCATCCGGCATATCCACCAATGACCATGCCGCCAACATTTGCCCCAATGACAATCTTATTGTTGGCATTCGTTACTGCACTCGCCCCTATAGCTGTGGCGCCATCCAGGTTTGAGGCGCTGACATTGGCATATTCGCCGATGCATGTATTCCATGATCCGGTAGTATTCGTATTCAGTGCTGAGCTCCCGATTCCGGTGTTATAATCACCTGTGGTGGTTATCAATAAACTGAAATCACCAACAGCTGTATTGTGCATTCCGGTTGTGTTTTGATTGGAAGCCCATTTACCGGTTGCTGTATTAAATGAACCTGTTGTATTGGTATATAAGGCGGCGTCGCCAGTGGCAGTATTGTCCGTACCTGTATTGGTATTCTGTAATGAGGCGTTACCGAAGGCAGTATTGGCAGTGCCGGTGGTATTAGCATTTAAAGCTGCATTTCCAGCAGCAGTATTATAATAGCCTGTAGTGTTGGAATACAAGGCAGATAATCCATTGGC
>Ga0138256_10007618_pt1 | contig 11411 bp, 10 predicted proteins | sample KNB2016incub_MG_FD_105486 | JGI IMG/M metagenome (GOLD analysis project Ga0138256, IMG submission 105486) | Active sludge microbial communities from wastewater in Klosterneuburg, Austria - KNB2014incub_MG | ecosystem: Engineered > WWTP > Activated sludge > Unclassified | place: Austria...
ATCCAATAATGAAAATAAAGTCAGGAATTTATTCAATGAATTCCTGCTGGGATTTTTAAGTTATGAAAAAGGTTGGTGGATCGAGTGCAACGGGAATACCATAATTTATTTCAAATTCGCTAAACGGATGAACCAGGAAATGGTTGAGCCATTTATTGAAGTAGCGAGTACCCTTCATCTCTTGCTGACCGGCTTTAAAAAACTGGACAATAAACATCTATAACTCACCAGGAAATCAAAAGCCTTTGAGCCTCGATTTTAAGAGGGTAGGGAGGGCCTAACTTCAATTTTGCTGGGCAGTGTCCTTTCGGGCATATTTAAAAGATCGATGACCATTTGCCCAATATCCTCCGGTTGAATTTTCCAGGCATCTTTATCATTGGGGATATGGTTATTAAAATACGTAGCAACCGATCCGGGCATAATCGTGGTGACCTTGATCCTGAAAGGCCTGAGGTCCAGCATCAGGGCCTGTGAAAACCCTACCAATCCAAATTTACTCGTATTGTATGCGGTCCCATTGGCGAAAAAATTGGTCCCCGCTAAGCTGGCAATAGTAATGATATAACCTTTGGAATTTTTTAACGCCGGTAGCGCTGCTTTGACACTATTAAAAACCCCGGTAAGATTTGTGTCCAGGGTATCTTGCCATTGTTCGACCGTCAATTGATCGAAAGGGACCAGATGCCCTACACCCGCATTGGCTACCAATACATCTAATCTTCCCCATTTTTGCAGAATGGTTTCTATGGCAGCGTTTTCATCTGCTGCCTGTTTTACGTCTGAACGGATCAATAAAAATTGCTCCGGTGGAAATTCGTTAGTGTCCAGCTGGTCTGTGTGCCGGCCGCTTACAGCGACCTTCATCCCGGCTTGTAATGCCTGCCGGGCAATACCCATTCCGATCCCTTTGGTGCCACCGGTAATGTAGATTACGTTGTTCTGAAGTTTATGCATGATCAATAAGTAATTAATAAAAATGTATTTGATAAAAAAGCGTAAAGGTTAAACACAAAAGCCACTCCGTATGGAACGAAATGGCTTTTTGTAACAAAACCTATGACATTTAAGTTTATAGTCCTTTGCCAAAAGAAAGGCTCACTTTCAAATCAAACTCATCTTTGATCATCTTATCGCCGATTTCCGGGAAAAATTTTCCACTGCGATATTTGATATCAAACCAGGTCCGGTCTACTTTAAGATCAGCAGTTGCTGTTCCGGCAGAAGGATTGATCAATGCATCAAACGTAATTTCTTTTACAATCCCTTTGATGGTCAGGTCAGCGGTAACAAAATATTTACCAGCCCCTTTGTTTTCTGATTTTTTTACCGTCAATCCGGCTGAAGGAAATTTATCCACGCTGAAAAAATCATCATTTTTTAAATGATTAAGCAACTTAGTACCCCATTCACCCTGAATATCCGTTACGGCCAGTGCTGTCATATCAATTTCCAGTTTTCCGGCAACCAATTTTTCGCCATTAAATTCAAGTGTCCCGGTTTTTACATTAACGGTACCGGTATGTTGCCCGGTTAATTTATATGCAACCCATTCCACTTTGCTGGAAGAAGGATCCACTTTAAACGATATTGGTTTTGGAGCCGGCGCTGCAATAGAGGCTAAAGAGATTAAAGTCGTAAGAATAAAGGAGAGTACTAATTTCATATGCGTGATTATTTAAATGATTAACTAATCACAAAAGAACACAAACTTTAGTTGCCTTGTTTAGTAAAACCCAGAATTAAATCTTAAACTTTTCTTAATCCTGCTTTATATTAGACGGATCGGGATTAATCTTCGATAGTTACTGAATGTTTATTCTGAAAGGCAGGCGCATCAGGGGCTGAGCATGATTATCGGCAGTGGACCACTGCGTAATTTGTTTATACGTAGTGTACCAAGCCCCGAACTTTTTCTTTAAATGTGACTCACTCATCTCCGGTTCGATATTGGTTAATCTTTCCATCCACTGCAGGAAAGGTTCTTTTACTGCAGGAAATTCAGTGGTGCGGTATTCATCCAGTTTGGCCAACTGCGCTGCGCATTGGATAGCATCTTCTAATCCACCGGAAGCGTCTACCAGTCCATTTGACATGGCTTTTTGACCGGACCACACCCGGCCCTGAGCAATTTCATGTACATCAGTTTTAGTCATATTTCTTCCTTCTGCCACAACCGTTAAAAACCGGTCATACACCATATCCGTTTGTTTTTGAGCAATGATACCTTCTTCGGAAGACCAGGGCATAAAAGGATTAAAAGCAGTAGTGAATCTCCCAGTGCGCACGGTATCGATATCGATGCCTATTTTATCGCCAAGTAATTCACTGACATTGGGAATCATAAAAAATACGCCTATTGATCCGGTGATAGTATTGGGTTCCGCGAAAATAGTGTCTGCCTGACACGCGATATAATACCCCCCTGATGCCGCAAAATCGCCCATGGATACTACCACAGGTTTACCCGCTTGTTTGATCAATTGGATTTCATGTAAGATATTATCCGATGCAAGTGAACTTCCTCCAGGGCTGTTGACACGCAGGACAAGGGCTTTAATTTTATCGTCCTGTCTGATCTTGCGCAATAAACGCTGATACTTGGCAGATCCGACCTGTCCATAATTGCCTTCTCCATCTACGATTTCCCCTTCCGCAAAGAGTATCGCTATCTTGCCTGAGCTGATTGGCGCAGTCTGCGTTTTAGTATCAATTGATTCGAAATATCGGGTGGCAGAAACTATTGAAGGTTTGGTTTTTTCAGAAATGCCCAGTGTCTGTTGAATCAGACGATAGGCATCATCCAGATATCCCAGGGTATCAGCCAGTTTAAATTTAATGGCATCTTCAGACGAACGGGAGAGGTACTCATTCGATATCACACGCAGATCCGCCACAGGGATATCCCTGTTTTTGCTGATATCTGCAAGATGAAACTGATAGAGGTCTTCGAGGTATTCCCTGGTCTGGCTTCGGTTTTGATCGCTCATCTTACCCAACCGGAAAGGTTCCGTAGCACTTTTAAACTGTCCGGCATAATAGATATCGAAGGTGATACCGGTTTTGTCAAACAATTCTTTGAAAAAAGGGATCATGGCGCCGAAACCTTTTAATTCGATCATGCCGTTTGGATTGAGGATGATTCGGTCAGCTACAGAGGCTAAATGGTAAGAACCTTCGGTAAAATAGTCGCCATAGGCGTAGATTGGTTTTCCTGATTTTTTAAAATCAACGAGGGACTGGTTCAACACAAAAGCAGAAGAAGAACCCAAGGCAGAGTAACCGGAACGGAAAAGGATGCCTTTTATTTTGGGGTCATTCGAAGCAGCTTCGATGGCTTTTAGCAGGTCATGTAGACCCAGGTGTTTATCATCCAGGCTAAACCCGGTAGAAGTAATGTTATCCGTTTTTTCGGGATACATCTTGTCTGCCCGGATTTCCAGAAAACTCGCTTTATCAAGCGGCTTTTTGTTTTCACTACCGGCACTGCTGGCGATAACAGAAATTAAGCCGATACTCAGAAAAAATACCAGGCCGGTTGCGAGAATGGTGCCGAGACAGGAGCCGAATACTATTTTAATAAAATTCATTGGAGGTTAATATTTATTGCAAAATAAAACACCATAACCGATTCCACCCCCTTTTTTCGAATAAAGTACCTTATTGTTCTACCAACTGCATCATTCGGGGCTAAAGGGGATTTGCCTTAGGGTTGTTATGTGGATGCGAGGACATGTTATCCTGGTTTAAATAGTTACTTGCCATTGTAAATAATTATCTAATATTGCGCATTAAAATCAGACTGAATTGTAAGAATGGATTATTCCGGTAGTAGTTATGATACAATTTTATGCACGGGAAGATGGCCATTTAAGGCAATTGCAACAGGCTGCGGCAGGTTGTTGGATCAATCTGCATCCCCCTTTTGAACAAAGTGAACTGGAGGTTTTTGCAGCTTCCAAAGACATCCCGCTGGATTATCTGACCGATTCCCTTGACCCGGATGAACGATCACGTTACGAACGATGGGATGAAAACCTGAGGTTTATCCTGATCCAGACCCCCATCCTCAATCCAGACGAAGAAGCAAACCAGCCGATTTACATTACCGTGCCCATTGGCCTGCTCATCAACCCGGATTTTATACTCACCATCTCCGCCCATGAAAATACCATACTCAAAAAGTTTATTGACGGCAAGGTAAAAAACTTCAATCCCGCGGATACCAGGTCCTGTATCCTCCAGATCCTGGAACAAAATGTGTGGTCTTATCTTGATAGTCTCAAACGCCTAAATCTGAAACGCAACCTGATAGAACAGGAACTTTATGATTCCAGCCGGAATGCGGAACTAAAACAATTGCTTCGCATCGAAAAAAGTCTGGTATATTTTGTCAATTCTTTGAGTGCGAATGACCTGGTCAAATTGAAGATGAAGCGCACTGATTTTCTGAATATTTCACAGGATGAAGATAAAGCGGACTTATTCGAAGATATCCTGATTGACAACAACCAGGCGTTGGACATGGCCAATAGACATACCAACATCCTTTCCGGGACAATGGAGGCTTATGCGAGCATCGTTTCCAACAACCTCAATAAATTCATTCAGCGGCTCACGGTGGCAACGATCATCCTCATGGTACCGACCCTGGTAGCCAGTTTTTTTGGCATGAACGTTAGCCTTCCGCTGGCGGATAAACCGATGGCATTTTTTTACATTTTATTTGTTTCCGGTTTATTGATTGTTTTTCTGGTTTGGTTTTTCCGAAGGAAACAAATGTTTTAGTTTTTTTTCAGGTTTTTTAGGATTTCGAAGGTGGTATTTTCCCAATTTACCCGTTGTTTTTTATACAATACTAACAATTTTTAGTAAATTAATCAGTTGATTATCAAGTAAATATACTTGTTACCAACAGGATGTTGGTAATTTTAAAACATATTAAAGAAATGATTCATTTATTTAGCAGAATACTTGATGAATATTTTTAATGTGTCTTAAAGAAGTTCATACAAAAAATTATCAACAAGTGTGCCGAATCGAACAAAAAATAATAAAAAACTTATATAAATAATATTTATATTTAGTTTTTGTAAACCAATAAGACGCTTAATTTTGATCCGCAGATGAGACCTCCGAATTTTTAAACTTTCCCGGGGCCTCCGCTGCAATCCAATATACCTGATTTTTTAACAAACGTAATTAAACTGACCACATCAGTATGGAACAACGTGTCGAACCACTTCTGCAGGAAAATCCGAATCGCTTTGTGATTTTCCCCCTGCAGCATAATGATATCTGGCAGTTTTATAAAGACGCCGTAGCGGGCTTTTGGGTGACCGAGGAAATAGACCTGGCACAAGACATTATTGCCTGGGTAGAAAAACTCAACGATGACGAACGCCATTTCATAAAACATGTGCTTGCTTTTTTTGCCGCCAGCGATGGGATCGTCAATGAAAACCTGGCCGAAAATATGCTTCGTATGGTCCAGTATCCCGAGGCCAAATTTTTCTACGGATATCAGATCATGATCGAAAATATCCATTCTGAAACCTATTCCCTCCTGATCGACACCTATATCAAAGATCCACAGGAGAAAGATTACCTGTTTCACGCTATCGATCATATGCCTTGTGTTAAGAAAAAGGCCGACTGGGCGTTGCGCTGGATCAGTAAAGGGAACTTTAAAGAACAACTCATCGCATTTGCGGCGGTAGAGGGTATATTTTTCAGCGGGTCATTTTGTTCCATATTCTGGCTTAAGAAAAGAGGTCTGATGCCCGGGCTGACCTTTAGCAATGAACTGATTTCCAGAGATGAAGGCCAACATTGCGATTTTGCCTGCCTGTTGTACAACAAACATATAGTCAATAAACTGCCAAAATCTCAGGTAGAGGAGATTATCAGGGACGCTGTCCTCATTGAAAAAGAATTTGTCACCGATGCTTTACCCGTGAGACTCATCGGGATGAACGCAGATCTGATGTGCCAGTATATCGAGTTTGTCGCCGACAGACTGCTGGTAGCCCTGGGCAACCCTAAAATTTACAAGGTCGAAAATCCTTTCCCATTTATGGAAATGATTTCACTGACCGGTAAAACCAATTTCTTTGAGAAAAGAGTAGGGGAATATAAAAAATCCGGGATCGGTACCGCCCGGGAGAGCCAGGTGTTTAGTGTGGATGAGGAGTTTTAAAGAGGTACGAGGGGTGAGGTCAGAGGTGAGAGGTGAGAGGTGTCAGGTATGAGGCGTCAGGTGTCAGGAACGAGTGCTACTGAAGGCTGATACCTGACGGCTGACAACTGATAGCTGATTGCTGAAACCTGACGGCTGAAAGCCAACAAATTTGAAGAAAACTAACATTGATATAAACTACAAAAGAAAACTACGATGAAGGTCCTAAAAAGAAGCGGGAAACACGAAGAGGTCTCCTTCGACAAAATCACAGCCCGCATAAAAAAACTGTGCTACGGTTTAAATTCTACTTTCGTCGAACCCATTGAAATCGCCAAACGCGTGATCATTGGGCTTTACGACGGGGTCAAAACAACTGACCTCGATGTATTAGCTGCTGAAACAGCGGCTTCACTCGCTACAGTGCACCCCGATTACGCCCAGCTTGCCGCCCGTATTGCAGTATCCAACCTGCACAAGGAAACTAAAAAATCATTTTCCGAGACCATACACGACTTGTTCAATTATATTGACCCCAAAACACAACATCCTGCGGGGCTGATCGGACAGGAAACCTATGAAATCGTGATGCGGTATGCGGACGAACTGGATTCAGCCATTATCTATGACCGGGATTATAGCTTTGACTATTTCGGTTTTAAAACACTGGAAAGATCCTATCTCTTAAGAATGGATGGCCAGGTCGTTGAAAGGCCCCAACACATGCTGATGCGTGCCGCCGTCGGTATCCACGGTGAAGATCTGACTTCCGTACTCGAAACCTACGAGCTCATGTCGGAAAAATGGTTTATCCACGCCACACCCACCCTGTTTAATGCAGGTACACCAAAGCCACAGCTATCATCCTGCTTTTTATTGAGCATGACAGATGACAGTATCTCGGGTATATTCGAAACCCTGGCACGTTGTGCCAAGATTTCACAAAGCGCCGGTGGAGTAGGGCTCAGCATTCATAACATCAGGGCACAGGGAAGTTATATCAAAGGTACCGGTGGCACCAGCAATGGGATCATACCCATGTTGAGGGTGTTCAACGATACCGCCCGGTATGTAGACCAGGGAGGAGGCAAACGCAAAGGAGCTTTTGCCGTTTATCTCGAACCCTGGCACGCCGATATTTTTGAGTTTCTCGAACTAAAGAAAAATAATGGCAAAGAAGAGGTACGCGCCCGCGACCTGTTTTATGCTATGTGGGTACCGGATCTATTCATGGAAAGAGTAAAAGCAGATAGCAGCTGGTCCTTATTCTGCCCGAATGAATCTCCCGGACTTTACGATACTTACGGCAAAGAATTTGAAACGCTGTATACCCAGTATGAAGCTCAGGGCAAAGCCCGTAAAGTAATCCGGGCACAGGACCTCTGGTTTGCGATCCTCGAATCCCAGGTGGAAACCGGCACCCCTTACATTCTGTATAAGGATGCAGCGAACCAGAAATCCAATCAGAAAAACCTCGGTACTATCCGTTCCAGCAACCTTTGTACAGAGATCATGGAATATACTTCTGCTGATGAAGTAGCCGTGTGTAACCTCGCTTCAATATCACTGCCTAAATACATCAACAATAAAAAAGAGTTTGATCACCAGCGCCTGATGGAGATCACCAGGGTGATTACACGCAACCTCAACCGGATCATCGATATCAATTATTATCCGATTCAGGAAGCCCGTAACAGCAATATGCGCCACCGTCCGATAGGTATTGGTGTACAAGGACTGGCTGATGCATTTATATTGATGGGTTACGCTTTTGACAGCCCTGAAGCCCGCCAACTCAATAAAGAAATTTTTGAGACCATTTACTACGGCGCTTTACTGGAATCGTGCACGCTGGCCGAACGCGATGGCGCTTATTCCACTTTCAAAGGCTCACCTACGAGTGAAGGTATCCTGCAATACGATATGTGGAATGTAACTCCAACCGCCAGATGGAACTGGGCCGATCTCAAAAAACAAATTAAAAAACACGGCTTAAGGAACAGTCTGTTGCTGGCTCCTATGCCAACGGCTTCAACTTCTCAGATCCTGGGCAACAATGAATGTTTTGAACCTTATACGTCCAATATCTACACCCGTCGCACCCTCTCCGGTGAATACGTGGTAGTCAATAAACACCTGCTCAATGACCTGGTAAACCTGGGCTTATGGACCAAGGAGATCCGCGAAAAAATAATCGCATCCAATGGTTCTATCCAGCATATCATGGAAATCCCGAGCGGTATCCGCGAACTCTACAAAACGGCCTGGGAACTCAGCCAGAAAGTATTGATCGATATGTCGGCCGACCGCGGCGCCTTCATCTGTCAAAGCCAGAGTCTCAACCTTTTTGTCGAGAATCCGAATTTTGCCAAACTCTCCTCCATGCATTTTTATGGCTGGAGTAAGGGACTCAAAACAGGCATGTATTACCTGCGCAGCAAGTCAGCTGTCGACGCCATCAAGTTTACGCTGAGCGAAGAATATCAGAAAAAATACGTGACCAAAGAGCCGGACTCTAAGTTGACGGTAAGTGATCTGGCCGAGCAGGAAAGACCTATGGCCCAAACTTCCCGGACCTCCAGGGTACCTGCCATCTCCCCAAGAGAAACCGTCGTAGCGATGATGGAAGAACCTGTGATGGTGGTGGAAGGGGTTAAAGCTTGCAGTCTGGATAATCCGGATTGTGAGGCCTGCAGTGCGTAGAAAAAATAATGCGTAATTCTAACGAATGCCATAGAAGTGTATTGACAAAAAGACTTTGTTAACTCACCTCTGGCTTTCGCTTAGATAATTTAGATGCTGTTCACTCCACATGTTTACTAAAACAGTCATGCCTTTCCCTGGAGAGTTTATCCAAAATCAATTTGAATGAATGTGACCGGATTATAATCCCGTATGGTTATAAAACGGTGACTGACATCCAGTAATTTTTTTCGAAACTCGGCAATCATTAATTGATTACAATATTAATATTTACCGAGAAAAATTATAAGTTCACGGAATAAATTCAAGTGCACGTAAAGCAAGACTTGCTCACTACGATTAAATCCGGTCACTGAAATCCATCCTGCTGTGTAATACCCTGAGGATTAAAATCCGCTGCTTCGCTTCAATGGTATAAATAATCAAATGTTGGCCAACTGGGAATACCAGCATGTGACCTGGAAGATCTCTCCGTTTATGACCTAAACTGGGGGACTTTAAAATCAGTTTAAATCCTTCATCCATTAAGGAAGAATATTTCTGAACCTGTGCAGTGCCAAACTCTAGTAGTGTAAAATGCATTATACCAATAAGATCTTGTTCTGCCTTTCTGGTAATGACCAATGTCATGGTTTGAGATAGGAGGGGATCATCGTTTTTGCAGCAGCAGCTTTTTTAGCCTTAGCCAGGATGTTTTTCATCGTGCCTGAAGTGTATTCAATTAAAGGTTCGTGGGCAGCACTCCATTCACCTTCTTCTACAAGAGACCGGATATGATCTATTCTGTTTTTTTCTGAGGCAGCCATTTTATCGCGCAATGAATCCCGGATGACCTCAGTAGCCGTTCCAAAATAGCCGGCGTCAATCTGGCGTTGAATAAATTCATCATATGGTTTTCCCAATTTAATCCGTTGCATAATAACATCTATTTAGCATATAAATGTACATATAAATGTCATACTAAAAGTAAAACCGTTGAACTGTTGAAGTGTTAAATTGATTTGGAATGGGTATCACGACCTGAGGAACATATTTAAATATCTGAATCACATTTTGGTTAACCCCACGGAGGAGATTTATAAGATAAAATTGTTGAATCGTTAAACCCTTGATCTGTTTGGATGCTCAGCAGGATTGCCTTGCTGGGCCTAAGGGTATATGGACAGTAAGGGATGAATTGCAACTTTATTATTGTTCAATCAAAATAACAAAGGGAGGAAGTGCCGGACAAAATAGAGGTACAAAGAAGAAAAGGTATTGTTAAATTTTAACATATATAAGCTTAAGATAGTCGGCCACTTAAATTAAATCCCTATACCTGTGTTTTTTCCTGTACCTTTGTGCCGTGATTTTATATATTAAGAGCTCCATAATCAGATAGTGTATTTCTTACATTTTTGTTTGTAATAATTTATCCTCCTTTTATCGACTGCTTTTTCCATCTATCATCACATCATTTATTAATTTTTAATTTTTATTATTATGAACATTTATGTTTCAAATTTAGGGTTCGATGCCAATGATTCGGACTTAAGAACCCTATTCTCAACATTTGGTGAAGTAAGTTCAGCCAAAGTCATTATGGACAAAATGAGCGGCAGGTCCCGGGGATTCGGATTCGTTGAAATGTCTGACGAAGAAGCAGGCAAAGCAGCTATCCGAAGCCTTAACAACAAAGATATGGATGGAAGATCTATCTCCGTATCCGTAGCAAAAGACAAATCTCAGCTTGGAAGTTCTACCAGCTTTAACAAAGGCTTTGGTGGCAACAGCACCTACAAGAAACGATATTAATCAGCGCTATTTGCACCGTTATTGATCAGGGTTTCCCTCAAAAGAAGCCTGGATAAATAATCCGGAAAGAAAAAAGTGTCCCATCTCACGATGCGGGCACTTTTTTTTTGCAGGAATCCCGCTCCTGTTATTGCATTTACTTTTAACCTTAATTAACCAGATTATATGCAACTCGTTTGACCGTTGTTTATCTTTAATAGGTATGAGTTGGTATTCAATGTTTTTTGCAGCAATTGCATCAATGGGACTTAATGCTTGTTCCAAGGAGGCCCAACCCCACAGCCCCCGTACCTGGCCGGATCCCGGATTGGTCAACCTCCGGCAACCGCTGGAGTACGTGCAACCCAGGACATTTGATATTGACAATTCTTTGGTCAGTTCAGCCCTGGATAAAGGAAAAAAAATACCGGGCCTGGAAAGTGTGGTGATCCTAAAAAATGGAAAACTGATAGGTGAAAAGTACTTTACCGGAGACTTAAATACACTGCGACATATCCGATCGGGAACTAAAAGCATCCTGGGATTGCTTACCGGGATGACTTCCGATAGTTTACTCCTGGATTTAAATGAGCCCATCGGGCAATTTTTAATCCCTCATCTTGTACCTGAGTTGGATTCATCAATCCAACGAGTAACTACCCGGAACCTATTGCATATGACTGCGGGCTTTCAATGGAATGAAGCCGATTATGAGACGTGGTGGCAGTCGTCCAAACCAATGACCTACCTTTTTCAA
>Ga0138256_10007620_pt1 | contig 11410 bp, 7 predicted proteins | sample KNB2016incub_MG_FD_105486 | JGI IMG/M metagenome (GOLD analysis project Ga0138256, IMG submission 105486) | Active sludge microbial communities from wastewater in Klosterneuburg, Austria - KNB2014incub_MG | ecosystem: Engineered > WWTP > Activated sludge > Unclassified | place: Austria...
CAAGATCCCGACGACCCTCGCGCGCGCGCTCAGGTGGGGTATTTGCCCGAGCGATTGCATTTGCCCCAGTCCTTCACGCCCGTACAATTCCTTGCGAGCGTCGCTCGCATGAAGGGTTTGACGGCACGTGACGACGTGACGAACCGGCAGATTGAACGCGTAGGTCTTGGCTCGGACTCGAATCGTCGCATCGGAGGTTTTTCCAAGGGAATGCGACAACGGCTCGGGCTCGCCGCCGCGCTTCTGGGATCTCCCCAATTGCTCATCCTCGACGAACCCACCGATGGAGTGGATCCTCTGGGACGAGCGGAAATCCGGCGCATCTTGAGTGAAGAACGAGCTCGAGGTGCGACGCTGTTTCTCAATTCCCATTTGCTCAGCGAAACCGAGCGTGTTTGTGATCGAATTGGCATTCTCTCCGAGGGGCGCCTCGTGCGTGAGGGTACCATTGAAGCCTTATGTGGAAGTGAATCGCGGTATCGATTGCGGTTTGCTCCTGGGTTCGATGTGCACGCCATGATGGCGCTGGGGCTTCGACCAACCGAGATGGATGGGGTTTGTCTTTACGAAGCGCCGGACCCAGCTGCGCTCAATGCGGTTCTCGACCGCACCCGCGCATGGGGTGCTTGTCTCGTGGAACTTCGGCGCGACGTGCGCGACCTCGAAGAAGTGCTCGCCGAGGCGCTTTCTTCAGCCCGCACCAAGAATTCCTCGGAGAAACTGTCGTGAAAGTCTTTGCTGTCGCCATGGATTTGCTTCGCGAAGCGGCGTCGCGAAAATGGTTTCTTGCTCTTGCCATTGGTATCACGGCGGTGCTGGGCATTCTGGCGTTTGCTTTGCGCCTCGACGTTGTCGACGGAGCGCTTGCTGCGACGAAATTTTTTGGCCAAACCATTCGCACGGACATCCGCTCGGCGGATGTTGCACTTCGGCCAGTCTTTCAAGCGACGGCTTACATGATTTTTTATGGCGGATTGGTGTTTGGAATCGTGGCGTGTGCGGATTTTGGTCCGAGCTTGCTGGCGCCGGGACGCATCGAGCATTTGCTGGCATTGCCACTGCGCAGGTCGGAACTTTTGGCGGGAACGTTTCTCGGCGTGCTTGCGCTGTCCGTGATGGGGGCGCTGTATGGAGCGGGCGGTTTGGCGCTCATTCTGGGGCTCAAGACGGGCGTGTACACCGTTCGTCCCGTGTTGGCAGCGCTGTTGGCGAGCGTCACATTTGCTGCCATTTACGGGGCCATGCTTGCGGTCGCCGTGGTCGTTCGAAGCGCGGCGATTTCTGCTGCTACGGGCGTGTTCTTGCTGGTTGCTGGCACGATTGCGGGCAACCGAGACAAACTAGATTCGTTTTTCGAGGAGGGAATCGCGCGAACGATATTCCGCGCGGTGACGCTGCTCTTGCCGCGCGTGTCGACGTTGGCCAATGCATCGTCGGACTTGGCAGGTTCGCTGCCCATCGACGGCTTGGCCCTGGCCAGTCAAGTTGCGGGGCTTTCTGTATTTGGCTTTGCTGCCTTGGCGCTCGGAGTTCACCTTTTCGAGCAGAAGGACTTTTGATGAAACGCTCATTTTGGCTGCTCGTGGCCGTCGCGCTTCTTGGTTTGGCGGCATTCTTGATGTCGCGAGGAGACAAACCCAGGCGTGCCGATCGCAAACCCGATGTCGACTTTCCACGATATCAACGCGGCGACGAACGAATGCGTAACGAACGCCGGCGGACATTGCCGCCCTTGCAATTGGAAAGCGACGTGCCGCCGAGCGATCAAGTCGTCAAACGCGATCCGCTCATTGTGGCTTTGCCGGGGGGCAAGAGCAAGAGCACCGTCGTATTCGAGGTGGCCGGATTGAAGGATTCGCCAGTGGGCAAAGCGTGGCTCGATTGCTTGATGCAGCGAGATGGAAAGCGAGGGCTCGACGAGATCCAAAATGAATTCGGGATCAATCCGCTCGAAGACATCGACCGGGTGGCCGTGTCGTCGGCGCCGCTCATGGTCTTGTCAGTTCGTGGGGACAAATTGAAGTTCGATCGTCCGGAATTTGCGAAACGAACATTCGGTTCTCGAGGTGTCATTTACGAACTACCGCCGGGAGCACAAACATTTGCTATTTGGGACGACTCGTTGGTGCTCACAGGACCGAATGCCAAGATCGTCGAAGAAGCGATCTCGCGTCTCGAATCGCAAGAGCCGACGACGCCGGCAATACCAGAATGGTCGATGTACGGGGATATTTATGGATCCATTTCGCCCGAAGAACTTTCGAAAATGATGCCCGATGCACAAAATGGGCTCGCAGAAAAGATTCAAAAAGCGGTGGAGCGAGTCGATTTGCACGTGGATGCGTCGGAAGATGTGGCGATCGTCGCGGATGTGGAGGGACCGGGACAAGAGGACATCGAGGATCTAGGAAAATCGTTTGGCGCAGCGCTTGCTCTGGCACGGGTGAAGGCGCAAGGGGAAGACGACGGGAAGCTCGCCGAATTGCTGGACCATGCGGCGGTACATCCGCGCGGCAACCGATTTTCGCTCGACGTGGCGCTTCCATTTGATTTGCTGAAGGAAATGGGGCCGTGCCGCAAGTGGAAGGACAACGCCGCCGACGCAGCCGATGCGCCCACGCCTTGAACTTCGTTTGACCTCAAAGGTCGTACGGTTTGCCAAACCCGATCGGAAGCGGCTCTTCGACGGAAAACCCATCCGTATTCTCGGCAAGCCAGGTCAAACTTTCAGACTCGAGGTCCCAATCGAAATCGTACCGAACCACGCGCGGGCCTTTCGGCCCCACCGCAAGAATGGTCATGCGCACACCAGGCATCGTCGCAACGTCACCCACGGCAAACGCTCCATGGTCCTGACGGAACAGATGATCCGGACCGCTCGAATACACGCGGTCGCCCGGACGTACGATGATGTCGAGCGTTCGAGGACCTCGACGAAGCACGAGCGCGTGGCTCGTTTGCGACAAGATTCGACAACGCACGGGCAAACGGCCCAGCGGGTCGATGGCAAACGGCATGTAGAACGAATTGACGACGGCACGGACGACGACGAGCTCCGTGCTCGAAGACGCGACGAGCTGCTCGCGCAACGATTCGGCATGCGTGATGAAGTCTTCCGCATGCTGTCGTGTCCGACGAGCAGAAAGCCACGATGCGCCCGGCGCATGCACGAGGTGTGCAAAGCCGAGCACGATGGCTGCAAGTCCGGTGATTTGTCCGGACAAAGTGCGATCGTCATGCTTGGGCTCTGAGACAAACCACGCATGCTCGAGGAGCATCGCCACGAGCGGCGCGACGCCGAGCATGGTCGTACCGAGCACGCGGGGCGACGGAGACACGGCCATGACGGGAACGACCGCAAGCAGAGATCCGATGACGAAGACGGCAAACCATCGCTGGCGCGGCGAATCGAGCGTGACGACGACACGTCTCATCGCGGTGACGACAAACGGTACGCCCGCGGCGAACAAGACAAACAGTAACCATGCAGGCGCGGTGGAATCGAGCGTTTCGTAGTCGAGTGACATCCATGCGTTGGCCAACAGCGTGACGAAGCGACGAGGCATGAGGCTCAGAAACCGAATCGGATCGCGAAGAGGATCGGTGTAGAACCCGGAACCACGCGACCCGTATCCCAGTGCCGCACGCACACCCAAGTACACGATCGCCGGCAAAGCGAATGGAACGAGGCCGACCGGTCGACGCAAGAAGCTTTCACGAAAGAGCGCTACCTCGACCGCTAAGACAAACCCCGCGAAACTTAGCGCATACTCGCCTGAAAAGAGAGCAAGGGCAAACAGGACGAGCGCCGCTGTGCCATGGCGAAAAGCGCCACGTTCGCGGTACGAAACGTACGCATTCAAAGCAAATGTGCCGAACGCGAGCGACATGAGAGCTTCACGATTGGCCAGCCACGCGAGGGGCGTGACGTGGCAAGGCGCGAGCGCAAAAATGAACGTGGCGAGGTTTGTCGCACGAGGCGCGAGCGTGCGCCGAAACAGAGCTCGAGCCGCGAGCACTGTGGCGAGCCACCAGGCAAATGAATGCAGATGCAACAGGAACGTGTTGCGACCCAACAGAAGATGCTCGCCCCATCGAAGCGCACTCGCGAGCGGCCGGAAAAATCGAATCTCGAGATGCGGATCGGCCCACCACGTGATCATCCCCCGCTCAGCGAGAACAGCGCGATCGGTGTCGTTGATGAAGTCGTACAGGTCGAAGATGCCGCGTTTGCCCGGAAAGGTTCCGTCGACCATCGACGCGTGGAGATAGTCATCGGAAATGAACGGTGACCGAAGTGCCGGAAAGAAGATGACGATTGCGAAAAGGACGATGATCGCTACGCCCATCCAGGGGCGGTCGAATGCTTGGCGCATCGGACGCATTACATCCACAGGTTCCGTCGTACCTCGAATCGTCGCGTCTGACTGCGCACTCGAGCTATCCCGAGCGCCGTCATGCATTGAAAAGTCCAAGGATTGGAAGTTGTGTACAGCGGGGCATTCGTGTAGCTTGAATACACCCCCGTGAAACACGCCAGCATCCTTCTTTTGACAATTGGGCTCTGTGGACTCGGCTTCGCCGCGTGCGCGGAAGGAGATGAGAGTCAATTCGGCAATTCCTCCGGCGGCGACGGCGGAAATGGCGGAGACATCATCATCACCGGTGGAAAAGGCGGCGACGGCGGAAAAGGCACGTCGTCGAGTTCGTCAAGCTCATCGAGCAGCAGCGGCAGTGGCGTCTGTTCCGTGCAGTGTTCGGCCGATACCGATTGCCAAAGCAACTGTCCGCAACCGGGGGCGGGCATCAATTGTTGCGACATCGGGACAAACACTTGCTTCGTCTCGGGCGCGGCTGTGTGCCCGTCGCAGAGCTCGAGCAGCGGCATGATGTACTGATCGATCCCTCGCGCTGTTCGCATTTCGATCCCGAATCTCGCTCCAACCTCGGCCGCGCTTTTGGCCTCGTAGGCGCGCATCGACTACCTTTTCCGATCGATGCCCTGGCAAGATCGCTCGTTCTGGATTGCAGCCGTCATCGTCGCGTACGCATCGGTTGCGGGGCTGCGAGCGACGGGCGGCGAGCCCACGGGCTTTGTCGTGCTCGGACTGTCACTGCTGGTTTGTCTCATCGGTTTTCGAGCCACCGATGACGTTACGAACTCGAACGGTTTGTCCGGAGCTGCGACGAGCGACGCCATGCCCACGTCGGCAAATCCGGAGCTGCGCGTCGCTGCGCGATTGACGATCACAGGCGCAGCGCTGTTTGTCGCGGCGTCATCGGGGACGCATTCAGCAGGGTTCGTCGCGGGGGAAAACACAGGAGCGGCGCTGACCAGCGTGGGATCCTTGTGGGCGCTTGCGCGTATCACACCGCTCGGAGGCGTTGCCACTGCAAGCCAAGCGTCGCGACGGCTTGATGCGGTCGTGTTCACGGCGCTGTTTTGGATCGTCGCCGTAGCGCTGCCCGGAGCAAAGGCGGTCCTGCCAGAGAGGTCCAAAGAGCTCGACGGGCTGGTGCTCGATTACGCCACGGTGGTGGCGTCGCTTGGGTCACTCGGCGTGGGGCTCTTCGCTGCCGCGCGCATCGCAACGGTTCGGCGAGCCGAACTCGGCGTGGGTGAACGCGCGCGTGCGGCGCTTTGGGTGGGCTCGGTAGCGCTTGCCGTCGGCGTGATGGCAGCCGGCGCTGATGTGCTTGCGCCGGAACGAGTGTTGCCACTGTCGGTCGTGATCGCATCGTGCGGCAGTGCGTATGCGGCGTCGACACGAGAGCCCGAGGCGGCGCTGCGGCTCTTGCGGACGATCGTTGCAGCAGCAATCATCGTGATGCCGGTTCTGCTGGGCGTGGTTTTTCTAGTGCATAGACGTCCGGATCTTGCAGGACCGATCGCGTTTGTCGGCGTGGGCCTGGGCGCTGCTGCTGCGCTCGTGGCAAGACGCGTCGCGGGGCGTGACGGTCCGCGAGGCGGTCGGCTCGGCGATGCGCTTCGTTCGGCCACGCGTGCGGCGATGACGCCCGATCCGGAGGATGCGCTTCGTCGTGCGCTGTTCGAGTTGCGCGGCGTGCTGGGAAGCGACGGCGAACCAGCGGCGTTGTACAGGTTTTTCCCTCCGGAACGGCTCAGCGTCGACCGAGCAGGTTACATGCAAACACTGAGGGCGGAGGTTCCATCGCGGCTCGTGGCGCTTGCAGACGAGGAGCCGGGGCGTGTGATGCGCATCGAGGCGCTCGAGTCAGCGGCGGTGAGAAGGCCCGAAGTGCGTCCGCTCATGGCGTGGATGGAGGAGCGTGGGCTTCTCGCGGTGAGTGTCGTGCGTGATGCCGACGGTCCGATCGGCGTGGTCGTCGTGCCTCGAGGATCTCGGACGGCGCCTTCGATTCTCAGCGAGGTGCGAGCGTTGCGGGAGTTGTCGGATCGTTTGGGAGCGGTGTTGGGCGTGTCGTCGATGCTTGCGCGATCGCGCGAGCGTGAGGTCGTTGCACGAAGTAGCGTCGCGCAGATCGAGAACGAGCGTCAGAGGGTCGAGGCGGAGCTTGGGCGTATTCAGGGACAGTTTGTCGCAATTGCACAACTGCTCGAGCGGCCTGCGCGCGTGGCCGTGTACAGTCCCGCGGCGCGAGCTGCGGTGCAGCGTTTGGAGTGGTTGGCGCAGACAAACGACGCGGTGACGCTGCTATCTGCGCCGGGCATCGACGTCGTGGCCTGGGCGGCGTTGGTTCATCTTGCATCGCCGCGAAAAACTGGCGTGATGGTGGTGAAAGACGGTGGCAATGCGGCCGAGCACGACGTGGCCAAGTGGCACGATCGTGTGACCAATCCAATGACGGCGGCCGCCGGCGGTACGCTGGTGCTGCTGGATGCGCACTTGTTGCCCGCGCTTGTGCAGATGCGCATTGCGTCGGCGACGCGCGATGATTTCGGGCTGGTTGTCGTTTTACCAAGAACAGTGGATTCGCTCGCTGCGAATGGGAAGCTCGTGGAGACATTGGCGGATCGATTGGGGGCTCGAGCCGTTGCTTTGCCGGAGATCTCGGCGCGTGCAGAGGATCTTTCGCTGCTCATTTTGGACAAACTCACACGCGTAGGGCAGCGGGTGCGGGGTGCGCCCATGGGAATCGAACCGCATGCGATGGCGGCGCTCGTGGAATACAATTTCCCTGGCAACGATATCGAGCTCGAGGCGCTGCTATTGCGTGCCGTCTTGGCGACTCCGACGGATGCGAAGGTGATAACGATTCGTGACTTGGAGGGGGCGGGTTTTTCGCCGCCACCGGGCAGTACGCGACGCGCCAAGCGGGTGGCACCGGCGGCAGAGGGGAAGCGAAGGCGGGGCGGAAAAACGTCGTAGTCGCGGTCGTGGTTGGCTATTTGTCCCGCGACCATTCGACGAAGGCTTCGTATCCCTTTTCGAGAAAAATGGCGCTATGGCCGCCGGGCAAGGTTCGAAGTTCCGTATGACCCGGAACGAGGAATCGTTCAATGGCTTCGCGATAGTTGTCTGCCGGAACGAATGCATCGTTATCGGCTGCCGTGAACAGTACGTGGTTGCGAGAAATGGCGGCACGCAATTCGGCGAGCGAGGGAAACAGCGTTGCTGCGGGGGGAGCCGCATCGAACGCACGGATGAGATCCTGGCGCCACGAGCCGTCTTGTCCCGTTTGCATGAGCATGATGTTTTCATCGATCATCCACGATTCAAAGGGCATTTCACGCAGACCCAGGGCCGCAAGGGTGCGATCGGTATGCCCGGGCGAAAAGTTGACGCTCGACAAGATGTAATTGAGTAGATCCGGAGCTTCTTGTCCAGCTTCGACATCCTCGAGGATCTGCTCACGAGATTGCTCGAGGATTTTATCGAGTCGCGCAACGAAGGCAGGCTCCCACGTGCCGGGAACATCCTTGCCGAGCAAAACGAAGAGCCCATGGATCAGGGCTGGATCGAGCGCAAGGGCTTCGTAATGCGCGCGCACTCTTTTAATACGTTCCGCAATGTCGGGAACGACTTCACGAAGATGCAGATTGAGGCGAAGTTGTTCGCGGCGGCGAGCCAATGCTGCACGAATGGGGTCTTCGAATGGCAGCGCGGAGCTCGAAAAAACGATGCCGTTGGCTGGGCGGCCAGGAAGTGCCAAAAACTGCATGCCGGGCATGCCGCCGTAACTCTGTGCAATGATGAAAAACCGATCGCCCTCGGGAATGAGGGCATTGATGACGGCACGGTAGTCGCGCGCGTGGCTGTCGGAAGAGAAAAACTTCGCAATGAACGCGGCATCGAGTGCAGGATCGCCCATGTCGAGAGGCGCGGAACAACCATCTGTGCCGCGTTGATCGACAATCAGCACGCGGAACGATTGCAACAGGTACTTGAAGCGATCGAGACCGCCTCGCGGCATCGAGTTCGTCGTGTAGTCATAATCGAGCGGGCGATAGAATGATGCCGCTATGCCGGGACCGCCATTGAAGACGACGATGATCGGTTTGTCGCGATCGTGGACTGCGGAGCCGTGCGCCGGAATGAGGCGGTAGAAGACGTCGATCGTCGAACCACTGGAGCTATTGTAGTCGAGCGGAACAGGGACGAACCCTCGTTGTTCGACCGGATGCTGAACGACTCGTGGATCGACGGATTTGAAGCGCATCGGCAGATGATACGACGAACATGGATCTTGTCGAACGAGGCGAACAAGTCATCAAGGTGCCATTGCGCGTTCGTCGCCTCTACTTCGATCCCTGCGCCCACTTTTGTCGTGCATGGGCCTTGCCGTTGCATCCGGCTGCCATTGCGGCAAGGATGCGCCCATGCGCATTCGCCCGGCGTTCGCATCTCTCTTTGCGGTGGTCCCACTGCTCTGCAAAGCCACCGCGTTGGCGACGGTTCCCCCGTCCCCGAGCATCGTCGCTCCAGCAGGTGCTGGCCAACAGGCCCTCGCCGTTGCCGCGAACGACGGGACCGTGGTGGCGAAAGTTTGTCCAAGTCCTGCTGCGTGCAGCGCTGCGGGGGGCACGACGATGGACGTGCCAGTCGATGCTGCGGCGCTCGTCAAGAAGGGTGTGCGGCTCGACGCTCTGAAGCTCGCAGGCGGTCGTCACGTCGTGCGGGTCGTTGCCGATGGCCCTGGCGGTGAACGTTTTACCATGCTTCTGGCGGCTCCTTTGGCGGGCAAGGGGGATGTTGCGCTGCCCATCTGGAGCGGTTTCACCGGCCAATCCAAGGGCGAATACGGCGAAGAGCGCGTCAACGTCATCGTCGAAGAAAAGCTCGACGACGGACTGCGCATCATCGTGGGCGAACACCGCAGCGACGTCACCATCTGCGGCAGGCCCGCGCTCGTCGCTGCGCGCGAGATCGACCCTGCAACGTTGACCCTACGACGCGGCACGAGTGTCCAGAACTTGTTGGAAGCCGATCGAGCCGCTGCAGTGAAGGTCACGGCCAAACTCATGACGGAGCCGCGTCCTTTTCCTGTCGTGTCGGTCCTTCGTGCTCAAACGGCTTCGAGCGCCGTGGGCAAAGCGATCGGAACGCTCACCGACAAAGACCTGGAAACATCATGGTCCGAAGCGAAGTCGAACGTCGGTCGAGGCGAGTTTGTCTCCATGTCGTCCTCCAGCGAGATCGCCATCTCGTCGATTGAAGTTGTCGTCCGCCCGCCTACGGCAGACGTTCCCGATGGTACGGCTCCAAAGAAGTTTTACTTGGCCAGCATTGACAAACTTTTTGAGGTCACACTACCGGAAGATGCTTGGCGCAAAGCAGGTGGTCGATACGAAGTTTCACTGCCGAACGAATTGTCGACATCATGTTTGTCGCTCGTGCTCGACACTGCGTTTGCTCCGGCCACTGCGGACAGTGCACGCGTCACGATCGCCGAGGTCATCGCGCGAACGTCGCTCGATGATCGAACGCCGGAAGCTCTCGTCGAGCTGCTCTCTGGTGGACAAACCCGAAGCAAGGCAGCCGCGGCGCTGCTCGCACGAGCGGGCACGGCAGGTGCCGATGCGGCCATGAAGAGCTACGACAAACTCGACGAATCCGGTCGACGCTTGGCCGAAGGCATCATCGACGCATCGCCTTGTTCCGCCCACGCGCCGTTCTACGTCCGCATGATGGGCGACATGCTCGAAGCAAGAGGTCCGAAGCGAGCCAAGAGCGATGTCGATCCTGCTTTGGCGCATGCAACCGATCGCGTGCGTCGCTGTGGGAGAGCGGCAGCTCCCGCATTGGCCGAGCTCGTTGCGCATGCAAAACCCTTCGTCAAAGTCGCTGCGGCTGCCGAGCTTGCGCTCATCGCCCCGGCCGAATCCGTACCCGTGCTCATCGAGCAGCTCGCCACGTCCGACGACGCAGTTCGTCGAGAAATACGCACGTCGCTGGCCCACGCCGCAAAGAACGAGCGCACCTGGCCTGTGCTCGCCACCGAACTCGAACGCGATCGTTTCTCCACACGAACCGAAGCCGTGAAGGTCGACATCCTGCGATCGCTCGGTGCGCGCATCGCCAACGTGACAGGCGCACGAGATGCCTTCTTGACGTTGTGGGCACCGGAAGCGCCATTTCGCGCCCGTTATCTGCTGCTTGGTCCAGCCGCCGAGCTCGCACGAAAAGGCGACGAGCGAGCGTTCGGTTTGCTGACCGAGGCACTGCTGAAAGATGAAAACCCGCATGTGCGTCTGCGAGCGGCGCAGGTTGCCGGTCGCGTACCGCAGATCCAGCGGACGTTGATTCAAGCTGTGGATGATCGCGACGTGCGCGTGCGTGAAGCAGCCGTTGAAGCCTTGGGCGAAGCAGGAAAGGACGCGTCCGGAGCGCCGCCGTCCGACGAGCTCGTCCGTGCGCTAGAAGGCCGTCTGAAGAAGGATCCCTTTACGTTTGTCCGGGTACGTGTCACGACGTCGCTCGGTCAGTTGCCCGGTGCACCTGCATCCGACAGAGCGCTCGTCACGGCGCTTCGGGACGCTGCGCCGGAGGTTCGAGCGCGTGCGATCGACGGGCTCGCCGCGCATCGCGCGAAACTGCACGTTGGCGCGCTGCAAGAGATTTCCGATCGTGAGGAAGAGTTTCCCGAGGTGCGCGCGCGCGCGATCTTGGCTCTCGGCGTATTGTGCGACGCGTCGAAGGTTGACGCGTGGACGAAGCTGGCGCGCCTGTCGGTGCAGGGCATGTCCGATGGTGAGCGGATGATTGGTGCCGCGGCAATTGCCGCGCTTGGAGACGTAAAGCCAAAGGATTTGGCCAAGCGTTTGGCGCCCATGCTCGATCCAAGGTCTCCTCGCAACGTGAGGGAAGCGGCGCGTGCCGCGCTCGATGCGCCGTCCGGTTGTAAATAGCCAGGCCTGTCCGCGTGAATTTTTTGCTGCGTTCCTGAGTGCTTTCCGATGGTGGATACGCAACACTAGCTCGTGTAA
>Ga0138256_10007621_pt1 | contig 11409 bp, 15 predicted proteins | sample KNB2016incub_MG_FD_105486 | JGI IMG/M metagenome (GOLD analysis project Ga0138256, IMG submission 105486) | Active sludge microbial communities from wastewater in Klosterneuburg, Austria - KNB2014incub_MG | ecosystem: Engineered > WWTP > Activated sludge > Unclassified | place: Austria...
CCGTAGCGCCGGTTCGGAGCGGTCGGGAGCACCTTCGACGATGTCTTCGATCATGGGCGGCCAGGGTACAGCGGCCAGTCGCCGCATGTTTCATCGTCAAAATAAATGTGCAAATAACACAGAATTGCGCATTGCGCAACAAAGCAATCGGCAGCGTCGTCACCGTCCTGGCACAGTATCTGGGCAAAGCCGGACCGGCAGTCTGCGCCAGAAAGCGATGCCCTGCCGACTCAGGGGCATGCTGCTGCCAAATGTCGGTTTCACCAAATTGCGTCATTGCCGAAATATTCCGAAGAATCAGAGGATAGCGGAACTGAACCGCCTGAGCGCAATGCTTACTGACAGCGTTTGGTGCAAACAACTGCCCAATGACAGAGTTTTCGGAATAGTGGTGCCTGCGAGCACCGGTGAGTCGATCCGGCGCAAGTTCTATGGCTAGCTCGCCAAGCATCGAAGCTTCGGTCGCGGTGGCCAAGGGCAATTTCCGACGAAAGGTCTAACGGCAGGTACCATCCAGCATGGGGCATTCCAGCTGCTGCTAGACTTCTCGCCAGTGTTTGATCTGGGCTTGCACTTTCTCCCACGAGAGGCGGCCTCCATCTCTTCGAATGCCTTCGCAAGCCTCGGCCACCCGTTCCAAGGGGACGAAGCCATCTCTCAGTAGTGCCTCGATAAGCCAAAGCGCGCCATTGACTTCGATCCCTTCAGCGGCGGCGGCGGCGCGCAGTGAAGCATCGCCCGACAGCAGCATGCAGCGCAAAGTTCGCGCTAGAGCTAACGTGAACAGATCATTGATGCTCGGGCCTCGGTAACGTAAACACAGTTCTGTCACATACTGCACGGCTTCCGCCGACTGCGGCTGGACCTTCAGTCCTAGTCCGGGCAGCACACCGTGGTGATCGGCCAACTCTTCTACATAAAGAGTGTCTGGAACAAAAAACTCGCACTGCGGCAGGTGGAAAATGTCCTCCAGCAAACCGGCGGCGGCAAAGTCGAGGATACTATTTGCATCAGTGACAACCAGCGGCATCGAACACGTCCATGCGGCGACGTGCACGCAGTTCCGTCAAGGTCAGTCCTAGAATTTCTGCAGCCTTCGACTCGCCAACTAGATCTTCAGCCAAGGCCCGGTATACCAACTGGACGAAGCGCTGTGGACATTCCTTGACGAGGGCCTGCCCTGGCTCTTGCCGGCGCCATGTAGTTCCACCTTCACTTTGTTGACTAAAGAACTCCCAGTGGCGCCCTGCAGCCGTCTTATTGAGGATACCTAGATCCTGCGCGCGGAATACCCAGCCGTTCATGCTTAAGCCCCACTCATGCTTAAGCAAATATAGTTCGCGTGGCTCGATCCAGGACCGCGAGGACCCTAACTTCCGAATGGCTTCCTGTTTAGGCACAAGAAAAGCACCGGCAAATCGGTTACAAGCAGTCTCCTCATTCAGACCTGCAGCTAAACGCCCATTCAGCACGAGATGCCCCAATTCGTGCGCCAAAGTGAAACGCTGCCGATCCCCGGGCCAGTCTTGGCCCACGACTATCACCGTATGGCCGTTCGCTCGAGCGACTAGGCCGTCAAACTTCTTGCCACCGTCGTGAGGCGTGAGGATGACCTTGATGCCTTCCTCCTCCATCTTGTCAATCAGGTTTCCAATCGGCCCCGTGCCCAATTGCCAGGCGATGCGGATCTGGTCGGCGACCCCCTCTATTTCTTCAAAGGTTTCGACTTCCTTTTGAATTCCCTTGGGCAAGGCAAACGCCTTGGGCCAGGAAGCCGGAATGATTGCTTCCAGATCCAGCCAGCGCTCCAGCTTTTCGCGAACGTCCGCTAGCGCCCTCGCCTCGTCTTGTGATGAGAGCTTGGGATGCTTGCGGAAGTCCACTTCAGTCAGCTTGATGTCGGGCTGTCGGAAGAAGTACTCGGTGCGCACGCCCAACGCCTTAGTCATGCGCAACAAGGTTTCCGATGACGGCTTGATTAGACCGCGCTCGTACTTGGAAACAGCCATCGCGCTAAGCCCCACGTTTTGCGCCAGGTCGCGCAGAGACAAGCCGGCCGCCAAGCGGCCTTGTTTGATGCGAGATCCCAGCATACCAACTCCGGTTTACGACATTGGAAGCATATTGACACAACGTAAACCTCAGGAGTATGGTTTACGAAACCTGTATCTAAAAGGACTACTGTAAACCATGGCCACCAATCCCCCCAAAGGCGACGGGCATCGAAATGGCGTTGTCCGTGATCGCAGTCAGACATACAACCCGCAAAACGAGCGATGGACAAAGCGCGATACCTCCACGGGCAAGTTCATCGACCAGAAGGCCGATCCCAAGCCGTTCAAGGGTGTCCGCAAGGAGCGTTAGACCAGCAATTGACTTCGCGGCATGCGAATCGAAGCTCGGGAAGGCCACTTCCCGGGTTTTTACTGACCATCTGGGGCAACGCTACATGCAACGCATTATTGATTTCATTGAAACGGAATTGCAGATCCTCGAGGCGGTATGGAGTTATCGCATCCGCAGTTTTGTTCTGCTTATCGCCGCCTTTGTTGTTCCGTCGGTAGTGGCATTGGTGGGTTTGCAAATGATCGCGACTTCGCCGTTGCTGGGATTGGCGCAGAGCATGGGCGCGTTGTTCCCAGTACTGACCTTGGTGCTGATGCTCAAACTGCTATCTCTTGCAGTTCACGAATACCTCAAGGATCGGGCTGCAATGCTCAGGTTCTGACCTCCGCTGTTGCCCACCCATTTTCACCGAAACCGGGAGTGAGACGTGGCACGATTCAATGTAAACGAGTTAAACCGAAAGTTGCGAGAAATCCAGCGCCGGACCGAGCAGCAAATTCGGCAGAAAGTCGACCAGATCAATCGTGCCAACAAGCGTGTTGTCGACGAACACAACCGCAAGGTCAACGCCCACAATCAGCAGGTCGTCGCAAATTTCAATGCGCGACTGGGTGAAGAAGGTCGGCGTATCGATACCCGCAACCGACAAGTGATCGCCAGTCTCAATTCAAGCATCAATGATCATAATCGCCGCGTGGCAGCTCATGACCGGCAACGCATCGCCCAGCTAAACCAGCAATTGCGATCCGGCTCAACCGGCATGAGATACACGGAGCCCGAACTTCGCTTGGCCGACCGTGTCCATGAAGCCGTTTCGATGATCGATCCGCGTGAATATGAGACGTTCCTCAGCTATGCCCGCATTGATGGGCATGCCGTTGCCAGCGCCTTGCGGGACCATTTGGAAGATTTGGGCGTAGCGGTCTGGTTCGATGAAGTCGCCATCGTCCCCGGCCGCAGCCAGTCGCTACAGATGGATGCCGGCTTGCGCAAGGCGACTTCAGGAATCGCGCTGCTAACGCCAGCCTATTTGGCCGGACGGTTCTGGACAGAGCGTGAGTTGGGCGCGTTGCTGAGCAAGAGCACGCTAATCCCCGTTCTGGACAACGTTACGTTCGATGATGTCAGGCAGTACAGCGGCATCCTGCCCGATCTGGCCGGATTCTCGACAGCGTCAGACAGCATTGAGGCCATTGCGCACAAGATTGCTGCAGCAGTGTTGCCGGAGTAGAAAACGCATTCATGTACATGAATGTGCCCTGTGGCCAAAGCGGTAGTCCTTGAAGCGGAACCACTAGCTGCCTTGGTCGATAGGGTCCGTCTTCAAGACAGGTCGGACGGCACAATTGTCACGGGCCCATTTGACGGACATCGTTGCTTGACTATGTGCGCTTCACTGGAGATCGCGTTTGACTATGACAGTCATGTCTACTAGCAGGTGGCAGATACTTGAGCACACTCAAAGTGTGGGAAGAATCCGTTCCAAAATCTAATCGGCGTGGTGATAAAACCATGCCATCAAGAGGACAACTGACATGCCCAACTTCATTGTGAATTCAAATGCGCAGAGCAACGGTGACCACGAGGTTCACAACACTACCACGGGATGTTCATACATGCCCTCTGCTGCAAATCAGATTGACCTTGGTTACCACGTGACTTGTCAAAGTGCTGTCACGGAGGCCAAGCGTCGCTGGCCGCTACAACGAATAAACGGTTGCTACTACTGCGCAAACCCTTGTCATACAAGCTGAGAAGTCCAGCGCTTTTCGGATGGCAAGATTGAGTGAATATTCGCATGCAACTGTCCATTGCCGGCTAGTGACAGCCGCGGGCAAGTTGCGGTCTCTGTGGTTGCTGGCTCCTTTCAGACTGCCAAGTTGTTCTCATGTCTGGTTGCGCTCGAGAATTGCTGACGTTTTCACCTCGGCGAATCTAGCACGGCACCCATGGACGTAAGCTGCCAACAGAACCGAGTCGTCCGCTTCTAGCACAGGCCCATTTCTGCGGGTCACCGACCTGAAAACTTAGCCGCTCCTCCCATCGATCACTTCTGCTTTCATGGCTTGATCCATCCGCCAGCAGAAGATTCACGCCCAACAAGTCCAATGTCTGTGCGGCGAGAACCAGAACTGCGCGCCGACACGGCAGATTGGTCAGACCTTTGCGGACACCCTTCCAGGTATTGATACTTCGTCTCATTCGGTATCTCCTTAGTGTGAATGAAATGAGGCGGTGCTCCGCAAACGCCGGCCGGAGTGCAGATGCCGGCATGACAGCGGCATCCGGGCCTTCGTAGTTCAATAGCAGGACACAGATGCCCATAGCCTGACGCTCAAGTGCGTGGTTGCGGCAGACCTCTCCTCTTGCCCCTGGGCTACCTACTCCCTCAGACAGCAAGCGTGCTTCGAAGGCGATCAGCGCATTCCAAAGCACCGCCGATTCAGCTGAAATCGGAGGAGAGCCTTTGGCGAATTGCATGGCTTCGTTGAGGTGACGCCGGAACCACACCGGCGTCTTTTCCGACAACTCGAATTGATCGAGATGCCACTCATGCGGAAAGTACCGAGTTCCCTTGTATTTCACGCGACCCCATTGGTAGAGAGGGCATTGATGCTGAGGACAATGTGTCAGGAAGAACCGTGCCCAGTCGCTGCGAAAGTAGGGGAACATGCCTGAACGCAGGTCCGAATACATGCACAACGGGCAGTATGAGAATCGCCCATCTGACGCAACACAAAGTTCGGGTCGCGTGATGCGATTGGTATCGATGTGAGTTGCCTTCAGCCCGAATCCGCTAAGCCACTCCCGTCGTTGCCGTTCATCCTTGAATGCATCGATATCAAATTGGGGCCCCAAGAGTCTGACGTCTCGCTTTGAGACGAACTCCTCCCGCCGCGTGCCCCAGAGACTTGCGTTTCGATCCAACCACGAGGAAATGGTTTCGGTTGACCTCAGAGATCTGGCCAAGAGATGCCGTTCCAAGCTGGTTGGCCCCTTTCGCCCCCCGGCTTCATTGTTAGCAGACACTTTGAAGCACCTCGATGGAGGGAACGTCACGCGCTTTCTCGAGGATTTCGGCTGTGATGCGCTCCTCACCGGACAAGATGGCGTGAACGGTCGCATCACGGATCGACGTCATGATTCCGTCGAGAGAGCCCTTGGATTCCTTGATCAAGAAGCTCATTGCGGCCTTGGTCGTCAGAGCGGAAGGGCGCCTCAACGGCAGGCGCATCTCGAGCGAGTGAAGGAAGTCGGCAAAGACATCGTCTTGCTTCCAGATGGGAAGGTGGAATGTCTTGAAGCGAGCGCTCAAATGTCGATCTTCGCCGAACGCACGCTCGGAGTCCTCCGAGCCAAGGGCAACGATCGGCAGCTTCATCTCATTCATGAGAAATTTGATCGCATCGAGGGCACGCCGCTGCTCTGCGGGACTTCTTTTGAGGACGTCTTGCACTTCATCCAGAATCAGCATTCGACACCCAATGCTCCTCAACACCCGCAAGACGGCCAACTCCCGATCGGCTGTACGCTGCGAGGCCAAGACAGGACCATTGAGTGATTCCAGGATGCGCCCAAAAACCGCCCGCATCGTGGTCAGGCCCGTCATTGAGATCGACACAATGCCCTTGGAATTGGGTGACGAAGTGGGCGCAAGGGTATTTTCGATCAGGGTACCGAGCGTTGACTTGCCGCTCCCGACAGGTCCAATGACGAGGAGGCCCTTCGGTCGGGTTCGTTTCGGCTCGAAGAGCAACCAGTTGGCGTAGGCATGTGCGCTCGTAACCGCCGGGTGACGCACGACGATTTCGCGCAACGCGTGGTTAATACGACTGCGAGGAGGGAGCATCATCAGCTCCCGAATATCGGCATCCAGGTGATCGAACGTCTCGCCCGACTGGAAGGCGGCTGCGGATGAGACTTCATCTTGAATCTGGTTCTCAGATGCTTGATTGTCCAGGTTCATGGTGCGCTCCAGGTTTCGGCTGCAAATTTCTGACGGTTAGGCGAAATCGTGGGTACGTTGGCGGGCGGTGCGACCGGCTTGTCGACGGCGACATCACGCTGGGTTTCGGCTCGTTTCGCGGAATTGCGGTGCGCGGCACGAGTTTTCTTTACCGATTCGTTGATCATTGCGCGTCGCCGTGCAAGTCCTTCGTCATATTCCTGGCGGGCCTTGGGGCTTCCTCCAGCCCGCTGACGCGCCCGTTCGTGACGCCATTCGGCGAGGCTTACCTTCGGAATGTCATCGCGTGTCGGTTGGGCTTCGAGCACGCTGCCATCGGGCCCACGGAGATAGACCACGGAGATGTCGCGCGGGTCGTAAAAGATCTCCCTCTTTTTCGGCGTGGCGACCCATTCGTCCAGTCCGACGGCCCAGTAGTGAATGTCCCACAGCTGGATACCTGTGCGCCGAATCAGGCGCTTTTCAAATGGCAGGAAGTTTGTGAGCGCGTTCAATCGCTCCCAAGCGTCAGGAATTCGCGGTGCCTTGAATCCCTGTGCAATCGCTTCGTTCCACTTCTCAAGCGGTGTGCAATTGATGCCGCGGTGCAGCCGGCGGGGGTAGTTGCATATTTCATTGGCCACCCAGCGGCGAAGCTCGCTGAGCGTCATTTGCGGAAGACTCTGAGCATCCTTCCCGCCGCGCTCTCGCGTGTCGCGTTGAGTCGCACCCGGCAACAAGGTAAACAGACTCGACATTGTGCCCATCAACCGCTCGATGTGCCCTCCCTGGTGAGGCGATCCAATTTGGCGGAACTGAATCTCGATGCCGAGTTCTGCACAGCCGCGACGCAATGCCTCGGCATGGAAGTCAGCACCATTGTCTGAATGAATGAGCTTCATCTTGCCGAAGTGGGGCCACGAAATATCCAGCTCGATCGACGCCAGCCATTCGTCTTTTGGCAGCAGCGCGTGCGTGAGACAAAGCGCCGTCGTCACGCTGCTGGGCGGGTCGAAGGAGATATGAAATCCCAGAATGACCCGGGTGCAGATATCGATCGCCATGGTTAGAGTTGGCCTGCCGATTTCCTGACGAAAATCGTCGTCGCTGACCAAGATGACGTTGGCGGGGGTGTGATCGATTTGAACCTGATCCAACGGGAGTGCGGCGGTGACATGGCCCACCATGGGCTTCCGCTTGTAGCGCGCAGCCTTTGGACCGTGGCGACGCTTGAGAAGCTCGTAGGCATCGATTGCTTCTATCCGCCTGCGAATCGCGTGGGCACTCGGAACCGGCAGACCGTCCTGCCGGCAGGCTGCCCGGATTTCCTCACACACTTGCGCCGCCGTGGGCCGGTTCTTCTTGAGATAGACCTCGTCGAGGGATTTCGCGATACATACCTCAACAAGCGGCTCGAGCATTCTCAGTCCGGCGGGACGACCTGCCTTGCCGGGCAAAAATGCCGAGGGGCGCTGATCACGCTCGGCACGGCGCATATCGCGATAGACCGTGCGCACCGAGATGCCCAGGCGTGCGGCTACTTCTTCAACAATCTTCGTGTTCGGATCCGGCGCGAGTATCAGCGCCTTTGCAGCCTCACAGCGCTGCTTTGCGGTCTCCCATTTCTCATTACAAACACGGAGCAAGCCTTCGCGGCTAGGAGGTGCCTCCTCACAAATCGTTGTCAGCTGGTCAGCAGGCACGACAAACAACTCGCCGCTGCTATCGGAGGGATCCGTAATGAGGGTTCCGCCCGCGTAGTGGGCATCGACGATATGGATCGGGCGGTTTTGCCAGAAGGTCAATGTCTTCCCGATCATGACAGCACCTCCGCGATTTCGCCGGTGGAGCACTCGGTCAGCACGGTCAGCGGCATGGCCACCGCTTTCTCAAGTGCGATGGAATGACGCGAAAGACGTGCTTTGAAACCGACCAACTTTGCGAGAGGCTTCACCTCGAAAAGGCGAACGGCAGGCGGTGCGGCGCAAGGAGGAACGAAGATGCCCAGAATGTCCGGGGTGTAGCGGTAGTTCCTTCCGTTCCAGCGATACCAGAGCGTCAACGGCTGGGTCGCAAGCCCCACGCAAGCATTATTGGATGCCAGGGCGTGCAGGACGCGACGCTCAAGCTGGCTCTCGCATTTGAGCAGGGGTTGTCCGGGCCAGGTGACCACATAGCCGGTCCGGTGGCGCCCGCATCGGGCATTGGGGACGACCCGAAATGCCCACACAAGCCGCTGGATCATGATGGATCCATCGTTACTCGCATTCTCACGAGCGACGGCGTCGCCCCCGCGAGCCGCATGAATTGGATAGGTTGCTTCCCGGATTGCCGGGTATGAAGGTACGTTAGTCATGAATGATCCTCCTGAACCCGCACGCGAGCGTGTGGGGTGATGGGAGGCGTCAAACGATTGGCAAGCCGATTCCGCTCCAGAAGCTCTGGACTTGATTGGGAATTTCGGCTACCTTACAGGCGTTGGTCTCAAATCAACGTCTTTTCCGAACGCCGCAAGTATCAGCTTGCGGCGTTCGTCGTTTCGGCGCCCGTGATTCTTTCTGCGTTGGTCTCTGTTGGGGCCTACTATTCGCTCATTGCCGCGCCCTCCCTGATTGCCAGGCGAAGTCCACGAGATCCTCGCGGTTTGCCCTGTTGCAAAAGCCAACCAACTTCAGCGGTCAGCGCAAACAACTCTGCTCCGTCGCGAAGTCGGAACGTGGTCAGTGCAGTCGATTCTCCTTGCATGGCGCGATTCAACGGCCGGTCGGATTTGAATCCCAGTAGTACTTTCAAGCGCTGCGCAGAAACGAGCGGGCCTTCACGCCCAATAAGGGCTCGCACCGCTTGGCCACTTGTTTCAACGCAGTTGTTGCGCTTGGATGGATCGTGCGCCCTACCACAGGCAGCCTCTGAGGCAATCGTGCCCGAGCATTCGAGAGGCGTGTCGCCCCGCGAGGCGTGGTCAGATGGCACCGTCGGCGAATTCGAGCCCTGAGCTTGTTTCATGCTGCCCCCGCTCCCTGATCAGACAATTCGTCACCACGGTTGTCGGCATACCGGCTCCTGGCCAGGAAATCAGCGACGTCTCGCGTCATTGCGAATTTCCCGCGGCGACCAAACAGTGTGAAGATCTTCACGCCAATCCGACCCTTGGCGCGTGCCCGCTCGAAGGCACCCCGGCTGTTGAACCCCAGTTCGCGTCGAAGAATCTGTCCAGTCATCAGGCTGCCGTTTTCAACGGTCAGGCGGCGCTCCAGCTCTCGTTTGAGCGCGCGAAGTTCCAGATCTTCAGGCATTGGGCTCTCCTTTTTCACGCAAACGTCGGTGGCGGACACCGGCGCGTCATTTCTTCCATTAAGCCCAATCGCAGGCCCTCTGGGCAGGGCACTAAAAATGTTAAATTCGGTGCCGCCAAGCACCACCCACATGACAACGAGCCACTTTTGACCGCCCGAGCCAAACTCATTGCGCAAATACGCGGTCAGCTCTGGTACCACCATGTTCTGCACGTGTCAGGGCTATCAAGGAGCGCACTTGACCGTGTCCTGGACCCCCCAATGGGCGACTTGAAGACTGGCGAGCCAAAGCGGCATTTCAAAGTGCTTCTTGAAAAGCGCACCGACCCCGATCGAAAAAGCGCCTGGCGGACTTGGAGCCTTGTTGATCGAATGGCTGCGCGACTTCCTGCGTGCAAGGCATCGCGAGAGATCTATCGCGCTGAACTATGGAACTGGTTGCGCGGAGACATCCCTAGCCTCGAACAAGCTCATGAATGGATCGAGCGCGAGCTAGCGGAGAGGGGCTACTTCAGGCCCACTGCTGAGCAAGCAGAACTATTCAGGCCTTTGATCCCGGAAAGCCAACTCTTCGAATGGAACGACGATCACGCAATGGTGTGGGCTCTACGCCGATGGGGATCTTCGTTGGCTGACCTTACGCTTGCAGTCGGTCTGGTCCTTGAGGCCTCACTCGCTCGAAATTGGGATGCCCTCGACCGTTGGGTTGAGCCACTTCATGGTCATATCGAAGCATTCAAACACCAACCGTGGCTGCGATCCAAGGAGGCGCAACGGGAGGCGACGCAACTTGGCGACCAGATCACCGCGATGTTCCTAGACTCGCCGAAAACAGCGTCGGAACCCGCCGATCCATTCATTTTCAGAGTGATCAGTAGTCCTATCGTCGACCTACGTGGCGACGCGGTCTGGTTTCTGAAATGGGAGCGAGAACTCTATGCAGCGCTCCACAAGCGTTCCTTCGAAGATCCGTTCGCCGAAGGTGGAGAACTTGCCAAGTTGCTCGCAAAACGAGCAGAACATGCGATTCGAAAGCGAAAGGGCGCTTTTTACTTAGGGCAACGCTGATTAAGTCTCCAACCTCTACTATAATTATCCACAACATAGCATGATCGGGATGTGGCGATGAAGCAGCGGACGTTAGCCTTGGCCGGTGACCAGAATCAAGGGTTTGAGCAGCATCGCCGTCCGACCCGTCGGGATGTGTTTCTCTCGACGATGGAGCACTTGGTGCCCTGGTCAGCCTTGTGTGCGGTGATTGAGCCCTTCTATCCCAAGCGGGGGCAACGGACGCCCACCCGTGGGCCTGGAGCGCATGGTGCGCATGTATTTCGTGCAGCAGTGGTTCAATCTAGCCGACGAGGCTTGCGAGGAGGCGTTGCTCGACAGCACGGCGTTACACCGGTTTGTCGGCATTGATCGCGGTGGCGAGCGTACCGGATGGAACGACTTTGTTGAAGTTCCGACGTCTCCTGGAAAAGCACCCACTGGGCGCAGCCCTGTGTGCGCAGGTAAACGAGACTCTGGAGTCACGGGGCCTGAAGGTGGGCAAAGGCACGATCGTGGGTGCCACGTTCATCGGTGCGGCCGGTTCGACGAAGAATGCGGACAAGGCCCGGGATCCGGAGATGCGCCAGACCCGCAAGGGCTAGCAGTGGTACTTCGGCATGAAACTCCATATCGGCGTGGACAGCCGCACGGGACTGGCTCATGGCGCGGTGGTGATGGCAGCCAACGTGCACGACAAACACGCATTGGCTGATCTGCTGCACGGTGAAGAGCGGCGCGTTTATGGTGACAGTGCCTATGCGAGTCAGAAGG
>Ga0138256_10007622_pt1 | contig 11407 bp, 9 predicted proteins | sample KNB2016incub_MG_FD_105486 | JGI IMG/M metagenome (GOLD analysis project Ga0138256, IMG submission 105486) | Active sludge microbial communities from wastewater in Klosterneuburg, Austria - KNB2014incub_MG | ecosystem: Engineered > WWTP > Activated sludge > Unclassified | place: Austria...
CCAGGCAGATTGCCCTGCGCTTTTCCGAGAATCCCAGTGAGGAAGCCATCGCAGGCATGGGTCGGCGTGTTTCACTGGTGCTGGATGTGACCTTTCGGCTGGGCGAATACCGGGAGTTCCAGGTGCAGTTGCAGGAGTTCTTACGCAGCCCCCACGCTAAGATTCGCGGCGACGCGGCGCTCTTTTTGGCGGCTCGCGGACGCGCCATCTGGGAAGAAGCCAAGTCAAAGCCCGGCGTTGACCAGACTTGGAATCCTGCGGACCAGATCAGCGTAGCATTGGGCGCTGAGACCGATCCCTATGTGTTGGCATCACTTGAAAAAGCTCTGGCAGCGTTTTCATTGAGTCGCTGAGTTTGATGCGCGCCTTGGGCGCGATCGCTTCTGGCGCATTGCGCCTGATGAACAGCAACGGACGCGGGCGACAAGCCCACGCCACACGCGTAGACGACGGGAAAAACTATGAATCCTTTTGGCACACTGGTCAGCGCCGACGACGCTCATGACATCATTCTCGCCAAGCTCAAGCCGGTTGTTGATGTCGAAACCGTCGCCCTGGAAGACGCCGCAGGCCGCGCTCTGGCCGAAGACATCAAAAGCACGGTCTTTGTGCCCGCCTTTGACCGCGCGGCTATGGATGGCTACGCAGTCATCGCCGAAGACCTGCACGAACCCGCGATGCTGAAAGTTGTGGGACAGGCTTTTGCCGGTAAGCCTTTCAAGGGCGCCATCAAGCGTGGCGAGTGCGTCGAAATTGCCACGGGTGCGGGTATCCCCAAGGGTGCCAATGCCGTGGTGATGGTTGAAAACGTGCAGATCGTTGGCAGCGCGGTGCAGTTCCGCCAGACGGTGCATGTGCATGACAACATCACGCGCCAGGGCGAGGACATTTCCAAGGGCGACATCGTCGTCAAAAAAGGTGCACTGCTTGGCGCAGGCCAGATTGCAGCCGTGGCGATTACTGGAAAAGCCAAAGTCAAAGTTTATCGCAGGCCCGAAGTACTGCTTTTTACGACGGGCGATGAGGTCGTGGCGCCCGGAAAAGCGCTCAAGAACGGTCAGGTTTACGACTGCAACAGCTTTGCCATGATGGCAGTTGCGCGCCGCGCCGGTGCCAACGTGACCTACCGGGCCAACGTGCCTGATGCGGAAGCGGCGCTCGAGAAGGTAATCAGCGCCAGCGCCAAGAAATACGATCTGGTTGTCTTCTCAGGCGGCACCAGTGTTGGCAACAAGGACTTCGGCTACGAAGTGGTCAACCGGCTGGGCGAAGTGTTTGTGCGTGGCGTGGCGATCAAGCCCGGCAAGCCCGTCCTGTTTGGAACCGTGGGTAAGTGTGGCGTGTTTGGCATGCCCGGCTATCCCACCAGCTGCCTGCTGACGGCTGAAATGTTCCTGGCGCCCGCGGTGCGCCGCTTGGCTCACAGTGACCACCACGACCGCGTGCGTTTGCCGGCCAAGCTGGGCCACGAAATCAAGCAGGACAAAACCAAGCAGCAGATAGTGCCCGTGCGCATCGATGAAAACGAGCTGGCCTGGAGCACATTCAAAGGCAGCGGCAATATTACCAGCCTGTCGCAGAGTATCGGCTTCATTTCAATCGAAGCCGGTGACGGGGTTATAGCCAAGGGCGCGATGTTGGTTGTGAACTTGATTCGCTGAGTCGGCTACCAGATCCTGACGCGAACTCACGAAAACGTGCGTCGACTCAGCAACAACGCACCGGATGCGATGATCGTGAAACTGTAAATCGCTGTCGCAGTTCTGTGCAGGGCGTCAAACTCCGCCTGTTCGTCCGCGTAGACCATTTTGCCCGCTTCCCATTTGCCCTCTCGGCGAAGTTGGTGCATGCGCTTGTTGCTCAAGCCCTCCATGTATCCGACGGCCAGTGCAACTAGAACGCCAAGCACCGCCATAGCGCGCCATAGGCTAATGCGCAGCTTTGACGGCAACTCGTTGAGGGGTGGGCGAAGCGCGCCATAAATCGTTCCGACCCCCACCACGCAAGCTGCAATCAGGAGCGGTGGCCCCACGCGGGCAAACATCTCGCCCGCAAGAACGACCGCATGGGCGCGTTCGAAACCCTGCTGGGTGGATACCCGGAAGATGGAAGTTGCTGCAAGCGCCGCGACGATGGGCCCGCCAAAGCAAAACGCCAGCGCCAGGTCGGTCAGCGCATGCAGGATACGTGATAGTTTCATGGGCTATCTCGCGGCAGCGGTAAGCGCTGTTTTGTGGGCTTCAACGGCCGTAAGGGCGCGCTCTAACGTAGCCTGTACAGCGGGTTCCGTACGCGCGAGGATTGAATTGGGGCTGAGGCCGATGAAGAAGATAAGGACGACAACAGGCACGGCGAAGGCCATTTCAGTGCGGTTCACGTCGCGCAAAGTCAGGTTCTCTTTGACCGTAATCTCGCCAAAGAATACTCGCTGGTAAGCCCAGAGCATGTACACGGCGCCAAGCACCACGCCCGTCGCGGCAAAAGTTGCCATCGTGGAAGAGAACGTCCATGTCCAGGGGCCAACGCCCGAGCCGCCAAACGTTCCGAGTAGTATCAGGAATTCGCCAACGAAGCCGTTGGTCCCCGGCAGGCCCACGCTGGCCAAGGTGGCGATCATGAACAGCACGGCGAATTTGGGCATGACTTTGGCAATGCCGCCGAACTCGGCAAAAATGCGCGTGTGGCGGCGCTCATACAGCATGCCCACCAGAAGGAACAGCAGGCCCGTGGAAAGCCCGTGATTGATGTTCTGGATCAATGCGCCCTGGGTCGCGATCAGGTTGAACGAGAACAGACCCAGCACAATGAAGCCCATGTGCGCCACCGAGGAATAGGCGATCAGCCGCTTCAGGTCGTCTTGGGCCAGGCACATCATTGAGCCGTAAATGATGCCGATAACGGCCAAAATCATCATCAGCGGCGCGAGATCAAAGGCGACAACCGGGAAAAACGGAATCGCAAATCGCAGCATGCCGTAGGTGCCCAGCTTCAGCATCACGCCGGCCAGAATCACGGAGCCGCCCGTGGGCGCCTCCGTGTGGGCGTGGGGCAGCCATGTATGGAACGGGAACACGGGTGTCTTGATTGCAAAGCTCAACATGAATGCGCCAAAGCACAGATACTGCGCGCCCATGGGCAACTTCTGGCATTCGGCGGGCAGGCGTTCGATGTCGAAAGTCTTGGCCACCCCCGCAATGTAGAGCACCGCCAGGAACATCAAGAGTGAGCCAAGCAGCGTGTAAACAAAGAACTTGATGGCGGCCGCGCGGCGGGCGTTTTCGTCGCTGCCCCATACGCCAATAAGGAGGTACATGGGGATCAGCATCAGCTCGAAGAACACATAGAACAGGAACAGGTCCAGGGCACAGAACGAGCCGATCAAACCGGTCTCCAGCACCAGCATGGCGATGAAGAACTCTTTGACCTTGTGATGAACGTTGGTGCTGCTGGAAAGCATGATGATGGGGCTCAAAAACGTCGTCAGCATCACGAGGAAAAGGCTGATGCCGTCTACGCCCATTTTGTACTGGATACCAAAGGCCGGAATCCAGTCGGCGGTTTCCATCAGGCGCTTGTCAAAGCCGGTGCCCACATTGAAGTCAAACAGGACGGGCAAGCTGGCCACAAACGTGATTAACGAGAAGAAGAAGGCCGTGGCCTTAAGCTCGCGCTCGCGCTTGCGGTTGATGAAAGCCAGAAACACAGCGCCCACCAGCGGTAAAAACGTGATCACGCTGAGGTGATGTTTGATGTTTGGGTCAATCGCCGCAGCGAGGAATTCGAACATGCCGCCCATCCAAGTGTTATGCGCGAGGGGATGTTAGGCGCACAGCCGCGCGATGCAAGGCGGATTTAGGACGCCTACTTGAACAGCAGGCTCACGCTCTCGCTGAAGTGGATGCGCCTTATGGCCTCGGCGAGCAGGCCCGCGACGCTCAGCACCCTCAGTTGCGGGAACTCCTTGCCAACCGTGGGAATCGTGTCGCAGACCATGCATTCCTGAATCGGCGCGTTGCTCAGGCGTTCCACGGCGGGGCCACACATCACAGGGTGGGTGCAGGCCACATAGATCTCGCCCGCTCCGAACTTTTTGCAGGCCTTGGCCGCGTCAACGATACTGCCGCCCGTAGCAATCATGTCATCAATGATCACGCAGGCCTGGCCTTCAACGTTTCCGATCATGTCCAGGAACTCGGTTTCTTCTCCGCTTACACGGCGCTTGTCAACGATCGCCAGACCGGCATGCAGGCGCTTGGCGTAGCCGCGCGCGACCTTCGAACGACCGACGTCCGGCGCGACAATCGTGATGTTCTTGGTGTCGAGGCGTGCTTTGAGATCGCGAAAATAATCAAACAGAACAGGCGCGGCGTACAGGTGATCCACGGGAATATCAAAGAAGCCCTGAATCTGTGCGCTGTGCAGATCCATGGTCAACACGCGGTCATAGCCGGCGGCGCCAATGCAGTTGGCAACCAGCTTGGCCGAAATCGGGACGCGGCCTTCGTCTTTGCGGTCCTTACGGGCATAGCCGTAATAAGGAATCACGGCCGTGATACGTTCGGCGCTGGCCCGACGCGCGGCATCGCCAAACAGGAGCATTTCGAGAAGGTTGTCGTTGACCGGCGGACAAGTGCTCTGGATGAAGAAGCAATCCACGCCTCGCACATCGTCATAGATCTTGACGTCGATCTCACCGTCGGGGAACTTCTCGATGCGTGCATTGCCAAGCGGCATCTCCAACCCGTCGCAAATCGCTTTGGCGAGTGCCGGGTTCGAGTTGCCCGCGAAAACTTTGAGACCCTTGCTTCGTGCCATGATGCACCTGCCCCGGGCGCAGAAATCTGTGGACCTTTCTTATGCCAGCGCGGTTTTCGATTGTCGATGCGATTGTGGCGCAGCCGCTTTGGTTCATGCGCCCGGCTTGGCTTTCTTTCTCAATACGCGGGCTGGCGCACCGACCACGATCGTGTCGTCGGCCACGTCTTTGCCATGTGGAACCACGGTGTTTGCGCCCGTCTGAGCGTTGTTCCCAACCTTTACGGGGGCTACCAGAACCGTGCCGCAGCCGATGAAGGCGCCATCGCCGATTTCTGTCTTGTGTTTTTTCTTGCCGTCGTAGTTGGCGACAATGGTCCCTGCGCCAATGTTCACGTCTTTGCCCAGCGTCACATCTCCCAGATAGGCAAGATGGCCAGCCTTGCTTTCATCGCCAAGCCTGGCGTTCTTGGTTTCGACAAAGGCCCCGACCTTGCATTCGTTGCCGACCACCGTGCCCGTGCGAAGATGGGCAAAGGGTCCAATCTCGCAGCGCTCTCCGATAATCACTCCGGCGTGAATCACCGTGTGCGGGTAAATGGTGGTGTCGCGGCCAATCCTGACCCCTGCTTCGATATAGGTGTTTTCCGGATCCAGGATGGTAACGCCGCCAAGCATCAGTTCATCCAGCATGCGGTTGCGCGCGATTTTGTCGCAAGTTGCCAGATCCCTGCGAGTGTTGATTCCAAGGAGCTCCCGCGAATCCTCGCACAGGCAGGCAGCAACCCTTTTGCCATCGGCAACCAGCAGGTGAACCACGTCGGTGAGGTAATACTCGCGCTGCGAATTCGAATTGGTGAGCCGGCCCAACCGCTCGAGCAGTGCGGCGGAGTCGAAAAAATAGGTCCCTGAGTTGATTTCATGCACGCGCTCTTGCCCTTTTTTCAGGTCGCGCTGTTCGACAATGGCCTGAACGTTGCCTTCTTCATCGCGCAGGATCCGGCCATAGCCTGTGGGTTCATCGAGTTCGGTGGTCAGAATCGTGCAAGCGGCGTTCGAGGCGCGGTGGGTTTCAGCCAGACGTTTCAGCGTCTCTGGCAAAACCAGGGGCACATCGCCGCAGAGCACGCAGATCTCGCCGGAGTAGCCTTTCAGCGAGTCAGTGGCCTGCATCACCGCGTGGCCGGTGCCCAGCTGCGGCTCCTGACTGACAAACGACACACGCGGCTCGGATTCAAACGCCCGCCGCACCATGGCGCCTTCGTGGCCGACAATGACGACAATCTGTTCGGGGCTCAGACTCTGGGCCTGATCCAGCACCCAGCGCAACACCGGAAGTCCCGCCACATTGTGCAGGACTTTGGGCTTGTCGGACTTCATCCGCGTGCTCTTTCCCGCGGCGAGAATGATGATCTTGAGTGGCACGGCGCTGACTCTAGCAAGGGTGCTGGCGAATCCAAAGCATGCCAGGGCCAAAAGGAAAGCCCGCGACAGGCAACTCGCGGGCTTTGAGGATTCAAGCACATGTAATCAGGAGCTGCTAACCTCAGCGTCTGCCAGTCGTTCGCGCATGGTGGCCTTGGCGCGATGCAACCTGGACATCACCGTGCCGATAGGGACGTCAAGCTTCTCTGCGATCGTGGCGTAGCTTTCACCGGCGACACTGTTGCGCAGAAGCACGTCGCGGAAACGGACGTCGAGGTTGGCAAGCTCGCGTCGCATGGGCCCCTCAAGAGACTCCAGAAAGCGCTGGTCGTGCATCAACTCATCGGGAGTCTCAATTTCAGCAGCGCTCTCGATTGTCGCATCTTCGCCCAGAAACGGCTCAACAGCGGAAATTTCAACTTGAACACCCTGCTTCTTCTGACGCCGATACTGGTTCACAAAAAGGTTGAACAGGATACGCGCCATCCAGGCTTTCAAGTTGGTGCCGGCCGTGAACGATTCAAACTTGTTGAACGCATGCAGGTACGTTTCCTGCACCAGGTCTTCGGCATTTTCGGAGTTGCGTGAAAGATGCAGGGCCTGACGAAACAGCACGTCATGCAACGGCAGAGCTTCCCGAGCAAATTCTTCTCTCATGTCTTTGGCGGTGGCAACCATGATCCTCTCCTCTTCTTGCATTGGCAGTACTTGATCCGCCTGCCTGACTTTCTTTCCCCGGTCGAACAGACCGGTCTGTCTAACTATTCCGAAAAAGAACTCCTAAATTTCAGCCAAACCGAGAATTCGCTCCGCCATTTTCTGGGCATGCCTCAGCCCCCGAAACGCACCTGTGGCGCGGGCGGCTGTCATGCCGCCGTGGATGATGACTTCCAGATCATCTACCAACCCTGCCGCGCGCTCCTTTTCGAGTTTTTGGTCCCGTGTGGCACGTGCCACGAACTCCTCAAGGAGCTGCCGCTGTGCACTTATGTGCCACCGCATAATCTCTCGAACTTTTTCGTCGGCGCCCGGCACTTCGGCCAAGGTGTTCATGAACGGGCAGCCCCGGAAGCCTGAACCTTCCAAGCGCTCCTCCTGAAACCTGAAAAATTCTGCCAGCTGGTCACGCGGGGTGCCGGCCTGGGCCAAACGCTGCCGCAAAGCCGACATGGCTTGGCTATGGCTGCGCTCGAGCCAGGCAATCAGCAGTTCTTCCTTGGTCTTGAAGTGGTTGTAAAAGCTTGCCTTGCAAACACTTGCCTCGTCGATGATCTGGTTGATGCCGGTTGCCTGATAGCCCTGCGCGTAAAACAGCCGCGCGGCCGTCTCAACAAGCTTCTCTCGGACATCAACTTTGGCACCGGTTGTCATGCGCGCAATTGTAAACAGACCAGTCTGTCTGTCAAGGGGTCAACCTTAATGATTTGGCTGGCGTGAAGTGTTCACGGCATGGCTAGGACTCGATTGCCTGCGTGGGGTTGGCGGCGCTTGGCCCGGTTGTCGCCAAGGATGGTATTGTTGGCGACCCGGGCGGGTTTGGGCGAAAATCAGGACAACATGGCATCCACAGAAATCATTATTCGCGGCGCAAACGAACACAACCTGCGCGGCGTGAACTGCACGCTTCCCCGCGACAAGCTGATCGTCATCACGGGCCTCAGCGGGAGCGGCAAGAGCTCGCTAGCTTTTGACACGATTTATGCCGAGGGCCAGCGCCGCTACGTTGAATCGCTAAGCGCCTACGCGAGGCAGTTTTTGGGCCAGATGCAGAAGCCCGACGTCGATCATATTGAGGGTTTGCCCCCCACTATCGCAATAGAACAGCGCCAGGCTGGCCATAACCCACGCAGCACTGTTGCAACCACGACGGAGATCTACGACTACCTGCGCCTGCTTTACGCACGCGTGGGCGTAGCGCATTGCCCGGTTTGCCAACGCGAGGTTGGCCGCCAAAGCGCTGAACAGATGGTCGACACCATCATGACCTGGCCGCAAAACAGCAAGCTGGTGCTGATGGCGCCGTTGATTCGCGGGCGCAAGGGCGAGCACAAGGACGTATTCGCCAGCATCATGCGTGAGGGTTTCGTGCGTGCCCGAGTTGATGGCCGCATGACCGAGGTTGGCGCAAAGTCCAGCGCCGGCGACAAGAACATCAAGCACGACATCGAGGTCGTGATCGATCGCATCGTCCTGAACGCGGAAGCGCGCACCCGGCTCAATGAGGGAATTGAAACTGCACTCAAACTTGGGGGCGGTGTTTGTTTCGTTGCCCGCCAAGAGGGCGAGACACTCCACGACACCATCTTCAGCGCCAAGATGTACTGCCCCGACCACCCCGAGGAAACAATGGGGGAACTGGAGCCGCGCCTGTTTTCGTTCAACTCGCCCTGGGGTGCCTGCCAGACCTGCCACGGGCTGGGCACGAACACGGAGATAAGCGAAGCGCTGGTGATTCCGGACACGAACAAGAACCTGGCGAACAACGCAATTGCCGCGTGGTCGCACGGGCCGGAAACCGGCTGGTATCGTCGCTCTCTCGAGCGCGTGGGCAAACGGGTGGGCTTTGACATGCAGACGCCCTGGGCCAAGCTTGAGCCCAAACATCGCGAGTTCATTCTCAAGGGAGAGCCGGGTAACGACGGTCGCTGGCACTGGCATGGCGGGAAATTCCCCGGCGTGATGAACGACCTCCAGCACCGCTTCGAGAACAGTGAGAGCGAGAGCGTCAAGAATTGGATCATGCGCTTCATGCATGAAAACGAGTGCCCAAGCTGCAACGGCTCTCGCCTGAACCGATTTGCCGCCGCCGTCACCGTTGGCGGACGGAGTATCCGGGAAATCAGTGCGATGAACGTGTTTGCGGCCCGCGATTGGCTTGAGGGTCTGAAACTCGGCAAGGAAGGTGCGCTGATTGCCAAGGCCGTGCTGCGCGAGATCCGGTCACGCCTGGGATTCATGCTCGATGTCGGCATCGGCTACCTGACTCTGGATCGCAAATCGGGCACGCTTTCAGGTGGCGAAGCGCAGCGAATTCGCCTGGCCACGCAGGTGGGAAGCGGGCTGGTCGGTGTGGCCTATGTTCTTGACGAACCCAGCATCGGCCTTCACCAGCGCGACAACGACAAGTTACTGAACACCCTGAAGCACCTGCGGGACATCGGCAACACGGTGATTGTCGTTGAACACGACGAAGACACGATTCGGGCTGCCGACTACATCCTGGACCTGGGACCCGGCGCTGGCCTCGAGGGCGGGCACGTGGTGTTTGCCGGCACGGCTGACGAGCTGGACTCCGCCAGAACGCTGACTGGCGATTATCTTTCGGGCCGCAGGCAAGTCGAACTGCCGGGAGAAACCCGTGTGCTTAGCAAGAAGAAAGCGCTCACGATCAGGGGGGCGCGCGAGAACAATTTAAAAAATCTTGACGTGTCAATACCGTTGGGCGGCATGGTCTGCATCACGGGCGTTTCAGGCAGCGGCAAAAGCACGCTGGTGACGGATATTCTGGCGCGCGCGCTGGCAAAGCACCACTTGGGGGCAACCGCCGAGCCAGGCAAACACACCAAAATCGAGGGTCTGGACCTTGTTGACAAGGTCATCGAAATCGACCAGTCGCCCATTGGCCGCACACCCCGGAGCAACCCAGCGACTTACACCAACGTGTTTGGGCTAGTGCGCGACCTGTTTGCCAAAACCGTTGAAGCCAAGCAGCGTGGCTACCAGCCCGGCCGCTTCAGCTTCAACGTCTCGGGCGGTCGCTGCGAAGTATGCGAAGGACAGGGCATCAAGGTAATCGAGATGCACTTCCTGCCTGACATTTCTGTGGTGTGCGAGGCCTGCAACGGAACGCGCTACAACCGCGAGACGCTGGAAGTGAAGTACCGCGGCAAGAGCATCGCCGGCGTGCTGGACATGCCCATCGCCGAGGCCGTCACGTTCTTTGAGAACCACCCGCAGATACTGAAAATCGTCAAGACACTGGCCGACGTCGGCCTGGGCTATGTAAAGCTCGGCCAGGCGAGTACCACACTCAGCGGGGGCGAGGCTCAACGGGTAAAGCTGGCTACCGAACTGGCGCGGCCTGACACGGGCCACACGCTGTACATTCTTGATGAACCCACCACCGGATTGCACTTCCACGACGTGAACAGACTGATCGAAGTGCTGCAGAGACTCGTGGGCAAGGGGAATACCGCCGTAATCATCGAGCACAATCTGGACGTAATCAAATGTGCCGATTGGCTGATTGATCTGGGGCCAGAGGGCGGTGATGCCGGAGGCCAGTTGATTGCCGAGGGACCGCCTCGTGAAGTCGCCGACAACGAAAAGAGCTATACGGGGCAGTACCTGAAACGCTATTTCGCCGGTCGCGGGAAGCAACCCGGCAAAGCAGTGGCCGCGATGAAGCCCAAGGCCAAGCGAACGGCAAAAACGACCCCCCTCCCAGCGCGGGCCTGAAACATGCGCCTTTGTTGAACCCTTTGGACGTTAAATTGCGTTTCAGGTGCGGGGAGTTGCTATGGCAAATGCCGCAAAAACCTTGCTGGTCACATTGATACTCGTTGTCGCCTCGCCCCTGCTGGCCCTTTCGCCGGTACCCGACACCTATGAGGTACGCTCGCCAAACGGTCAGTATTCATTGCAGCTGAATCGCCGCGCTTCGACTCAGATCGTGATGCGACGTGGCGCAAGCAAACTGTTGTGGACGTTCGAAGCATCGCTGACGGGCCAGGAGTTTTTTCTTTCCAATGACGGAACCACCGTCATTGAAATCGCGCGCGGCTATCTGCGTACCCAAGAAGGCGACAGGTTTGCCGTTCGGTTGATGCGCAAAGGCAAACTCACGGAATTTCCGCTTGCACGAGTGAGCTCAGTTTCCCCCGATCTGTTCACGCCCTGGTTGCATCGAAGCTGGCAGGAAAACAACTGCGTGTTTGTGCAAGCGCTTGACGGCAAACTCAGTCGATTCGATCTGGGGAACTTTGAACTGGCCGAACAGAAGCAGCAGCCCCTGGTTCGATTTGCGCAGGACTGTGTTAAGTGTCCGCAGGACCAGCACAGCGGCAGCAGGCACGATCTGCTACTCGATGCGGCCCTGAGTGGTGGCGTATTTGTACTGCTGACCTTTGGCCTGATAGTTGACGTGCGCAACCGCCGCCGTGAGCGAACTCGCGCCAGTCTCGCCGCTTTGCATCGCGCAGGTTAGACTCGTTCACTTGAAGCACAC
>Ga0138256_10007623_pt1 | contig 11407 bp, 12 predicted proteins | sample KNB2016incub_MG_FD_105486 | JGI IMG/M metagenome (GOLD analysis project Ga0138256, IMG submission 105486) | Active sludge microbial communities from wastewater in Klosterneuburg, Austria - KNB2014incub_MG | ecosystem: Engineered > WWTP > Activated sludge > Unclassified | place: Austria...
AATATTACTTTTTTAAGTATCAAAGGCAAAAATAAAAGGAAATGTTTTTATCTATTGATTCCTCTGCTCCTTACAACTTCATATCCTCAATCACTTGCTTAATCTTATCATCCATCGCTGCATTCACTTTTTCAAACTCAGCAGCACTGTTCAATTTTGTATTCACACTAAAATAAAATTTAATTTTTGGTTCTGTGCCACTTGGTCTTGCAGAAATGCTGCTACCATCTGCTAATATAAATTGCAGCACATTCGATTTTGGTAATTCAATCGGCCACTCCTCTCCTGTTTGCGGGTTCGTTCCTTTTTGTAGTTCGTAGTCCAATAATTGCACCACATCAGAACCATTAATCACTTTCGGCGGATTATTACGATAAGCTTCCATCATCGCTGCTATCTGCTCCTGTCCATCCATTCCTTTTTTGGTAATAGAGATCAGGTGTTCTTTATAAAAACCGTACTCCACATACAGGTCAATCATTTTTTCATACAGGCTGCGGCCTTTTTCTTTTTCATAAGCTGCCATTTCGCAAAGCAATGCTACGGCACTAATGCCGTCCTTATCCCGTATCTGGTCACCAATCATCAGGCCAAAACTTTCTTCTCCACCAATTACATAATTTTTCTTGCCTTCTTTCTGACGAATCAATTCAGCAATCCATTTAAAACCTGTCAGCACTCGGTAGCAATTCACACCGTTTCCTTTTGCAATCGCATCAATCATTGGTGTGGTAACGATTGTTGTCACCACCATATCATTCGGCTGTGCAATCCCTTTTGTTTTCCGAGCTTCCATCAGATAATTAAAAGCAAGCACCGCAGTCTGATTGCCATTCATCAGCACCCATTTGCCATTGCTGTCCTTTACACCAATTGCAATTCTATCTGCATCCGGATCAGTACCACTTAGTATATCAGCATCTAATTTTTCTGCGAGCTTCAAACCATAACTCATCGCTTCGCTTTCTTCCGGATTAGGATAAGCTACTGTTGGGAAATTTCCATCAGGCTCACTCTGTTCTTTTACAATATGTACATTATCAAAACCAAATTCTTTTAACACCTGTGGTAATAATGTAATGCCAGTTCCATGTATCGGTGTGTACACAATTTTCAGGTCTTTGTGCTTTTGAATTACTTCCGGATACACACTCAGGCTTTTCACCATGTTGATGTATGCATCATCCATATCTTTCCCAAGCATTGCAATGTTAGCTTCTCCACCACTCCATTTCACATCATCAACAGATGCAATTTTATCAACTTCCTTTATCACATTCTTATCATGCGGCGGCACCAGTTGCGAGCCATCATTCCAATAAGCTTTGTAGCCATTGTACTCTTTCGGATTATGCGAAGCAGTTACTACCACACCGCCCTGGCATTTTAAATGACGAATAGCAAAAGATAGTTCCGGCGTTGGCCGCAATGCTTCAAACAAATAAACTTTTATACCATTCGCTGCAAAAACATTGGCTACAGTTTCAGCAAAAAAGCGACTATTGTTGCGGCTATCATGTGCAATCGCCACACTCACACCATCAGGAAAACATTGCTTCAAATAATTGGCATAGCCTTGCGTTGCCATTCCCACCGTGTATTTATTCATGCGGTTTGTACCCACTCCCATCAGTCCACGAAGTCCACCTGTACCAAACTCCAAATTTTTATAAAACGAATCTGCCAGTTCATCTGGATTATTTTTTTGCAGATCAGCCACGGCTGTTTTTGTATCTACATCAAAATTTCCTTCAAGCCATATATTTACTTTCTTCGCTATTTCCTCTTTCATATCGCAATATTTAAATGAGCCTCTAAGATATTGAATTTCCTGCCCGACTGCGTCATTCAGGCGGGCATCTTTTCAATCCGGTTAAGTCTGCGAGTCGTAAATTTGATGTTTATGAGGTCATCGGCATTACTACTATCGTCTTTCGTTGCGTCGCACTCTTCAAGGTTCTGTTCGCTATTCAGCATTTTGATAGTATTCCTACTTCTTTCAACAAACATTAAAGCACAAACAGATAGTACTTTAAATGTTCCAGATGATTTAACCTTAACCATAGACACTCAATCACATTCTTTAAAGCAAGACCCCAAATATTACAGCCTTACTCCACAACAAAAGGAAAAAAGAATATGGTTTGTTGCCGGTGCCAATGTTGTTGGCTACAGTGCTACCATGATTGCACTTTCATCTGCTTGGTACAGCCAATATGAAAAAACAAAATTTCATACGTTCAATGATTTTCCAGAATGGAAACAAGTAGATAAGGTTGGTCACTTGTATAGTGCTTATATCGAGAGCCGTGCCAGTATGGAAATGTGGCGATGGACAGGTATTGACCGTAAGAAAAGAATCTGGATTGGCGGAATGAGTGGTGCAGTGTATCAAACGGTAATTGAATTTCTTGACGGTCATAGTGCTGGCTGGGGTTGGAGCTGGGGAGATTTTGGTGCCAACATTCTCGGCAGCGGAGCCATGATAGCACAAGAACTAGCTTGGGATGATCAACGCATCAAACTAAAATTCTCTTTTCATAAAAAATCATATTCAGATCCAACATTAAATCAGCGAAGCGATGTGCTGTTTGGAAAAAGTATTCCAGAACGATTGCTAAAAGATTATAACGGCCAAACCTATTGGGCAAGTGCTAATTTGAAACCTTTTTTTAAAAATTCAAATATCCCCGAATGGTTATCCGTAGCTGTTGGCTATGGCGCCGAAGGAATGTTTGGCGGTACAGAAAATATTGGTAAAGATGCTAATGGCAATATTATTTTCAACCGAACGGATATAAAAAGATACCGCCAATGGTATTTAGCTCCGGATATTGATTTAACAAAAATCAAAACAAATAAAAAAGGATTGAAATTTCTTTTTACTGTTTTAAGTGCATTCAAGTTTCCTACGCCTTCGCTGGAACTATCAAATGGAAAATTTAAAGTTCATGCTTTGCATTTTTAAAGTTGTTGCCCGTTAATTCATTATTTGAATGTCATACCGGGCTTGACCCGGTATCTGTTGCTTCTTGTCTTGCAGGACTTGATCCGGCATCTCTCTCTGAAATATCTTTTGAAAAAGATACCGGGTCAAGCCAAGTATGACGGAATAGTAGTACTATACATTTAAACTATTTGAAATCTTATTTTTCTATAAAAAATTCAACCTTTTCCATCCCCTCCTTGTCGAAGATTCCGATAAAATCGGAAGAGAAGGGCAGCAAAACTGCGCAAATAAAACTTTGTAAAGGGGGTGGGTTTAAAACCGATGCCGTAAATTAGCAGTTGTAAACATCTGCCATGCAAATTATTCAACAGGTTCTCTTTATTCTTGTCAGTGCATTTTCTGTCTGGTTCTTTTCAAAAAAAGTAAGAGAGATCAGCCGCAACATCAAGCTCGGTCGGGATGAGGATATCAGCGACAACAAACCGCAACGCTGGAAAAATCTATTGTTGCTATCATTTGGACAAAAGAAAATGTTTCGCAATCCATTGGTAGCAGTCATGCACTTTTTTGTTTATGCCGGATTCGTCATCATTAATATTGAAGTACTAGAAATTGTTTTAGATGGAATTTTTGGGACACACCGTTTGTTTGGTCAATACTTAGGTGGCCTTTATACATTTCTTATTAATGCATTTGAAGTACTGGCTTTATTGGTTTTAGTTTCCTGTGTCATATTTTTTATCAGAAGAAATATCGTCAATATCAAACGGTTTGTAAGTAAAGACCTAGATGGCTGGCCAAGGAGCGATGCAAACTATATCCTGATTACTGAGATTGTATTAATGTCTTTGTTTCTTTTTCTAAATGCAAGTGATACATTGTTACAAGCAAGAGGTGCCGAACATTATGCAGCACATCCAACAGGTAATTTTATATTATCACAATACTTGCATCCTGTAATCAGCGGCATGAGTAATGACTCGCTGATAATTTTGGAAAGAGGTTGCTGGTGGTTACATATCGTTGGCATATTCGCCTTCTTAAACTATTTACCTTATTCAAAACATCTGCATATTATTTTAGCGTTCCCGAATGCATATTATGCCCGTTTGAAACCAATGGGACAAATGGAAAATATGCCATCCATTCAAAACGAAGTATTGTATGCCATGCAGCCTGAGTTAGCCCCAACTGGCGAACAAGCAGCCGTTGTACAAAAGTTTGGCGCAAAAGATATTCAAGATCTCAGTTGGAAAAATTTAATGGATGCTTATAGCTGTACAGAATGTGGAAGATGTTCTGCTGCTTGCCCGGCCACACAAACCGGCAAACTTTTATCGCCAAGAAAGATTATGATGGATACCCGTGACAGAGTGAACAATGTTGGAAAGAATATTAATGCAAACGGCGAATTTAAAGATGACGGAAAAAGTTTGTTGCATGATCATATCTCTGTGGAAGAATTAAGTGCCTGCACCACTTGTAATGCCTGTGTGCAGGAATGTCCGGTTAGTATTAGTCCACTGGATATTATTTTACAACTACGCCGTTATCTTGTAATGGAAGAAAGTAATACTTCGCCTGAATGGGCTGCTATGTTCAGCAATGTGGAGAATAATTTTGCGCCGTGGAAATTTAGTCCTGATGAGAGGGATAAGTGGGTTGAAGAAATAAAATGAATAATTAGTAATTAAAAATTAATAATTGAAACTCGATTCATTTCCATTCCAAACAATTGACTGGTCTTCCATTCCCGCGGAAGAACATAAAGGCGAAACCGGCACTGCATACTGGAAAGTACAAATGATGAATGAGATCAGAGTAAGAGAAGTCGTTTATTCTCCTGGCTACAAAGCCGATCATTGGTGTAGCAAAGGCCATATTATTTATTGTGTGGATGGAGAAATGGATACAGAGCTGGAGGATGGCCGAATCATGAAATTAACAAAAGGCAAGTGCTATTTTGTTGGCGATAATAACGAAGCACATAAGACATCAACTAATACAGGCTGCAAACTATTTATCGTTGATTAATCAAAATTGCAAGGAAGCAAAATAATTATGGCATCCATTCGTTTTACTATTACTTATGCTACGATTTTCTTTATTACTCATCGCAATATCAACTACAATAGTAAGCCAGGCTCAAAAACCTTTTGAACTTGGTGGCGAATACATGCGGCTCATTGGCAAAGGCTATAACAATGCAAAAGCTGCCCTTCGGGGAGAATCATTTAGTAATAAAAATAGTTTTAGTGCAGGCATTACGTATCAGTTGGCCTCCAAAAAAGCTTATTCAGTTTCACATGGCTTCGGCGTATATATCGGCTATCGTTATGCTTTCAGCGATAAAATTATAACGAAAGGCAGCAGCCCTTTTGCTGGTGCAAGGATTTTATTCTCTCTCGAAAACTTCGAAGGAAAAACGAGCCGAAACAGTTTATTGATTACTCCATTTGCAGAAGCAGGCTATCATCTTGTATTTGCAAAACGGATTTATGCCGCACCTTCAATTGGCTATGGTTACACATTGAAAATTAGTAAAGATTATAATTCGATGGATGAAGACAATGGCGGCAGGGTTATTCCATCGCTTTCGGCAGGCTATCGTTTTTAAAACTATTTGATCATCTTTTTTTCAAAAGGTGTAATTGCATCTTCTGGATGTTCCAAATTATGAGCAGGGTCTTTTTTCTTTAATATTCTCCACAGTTGAAAAATTGCAGTTATAGCAAAAATACCGCCGATTACCCAACTAAGAATATCCTGGTTGTTACTGATCTTACTTGCAACTAACCGGCCACCAAAAATAAAAACACAATTGCCGATAAAAGTCCCCATACCAATTCCAATTATATAAATATTGTAATGCTCATTCTTAGGCAGTAAAACTTTCTTGGTAAACAATACTGTACTCCAACCAAACCAAAATGGTATCTGCACCGGATTTAATGCACTCATTACAAAACCCAAAATAAATTTAGGCATTGGACTATCTAATATTGCATTTTTTGAAACAGATGGATGCAAAGCGGCATAAAAACTGGCAGCTGCCAATGCCAGCACAATAACCAGTGTTACCCATTCCAATGCCTTTAGTATTTTCTCCTGCTTTCGTATCCAATCCATTGCCACCAATGAAATGCGTACATAAATTATTTCTGCCAATAAAGAACCTGCTGAGAAGAGGATGGCTGCCATTACTCCATCGCTTATTGAAATCTGCATAGCCGCAATATTCAGCGTTCCCAATGGCAATGAGCCAAGGAAACTAACCAGCATTCCAACAAAGAAGATTTTAATTAACGGCCGCATAAAACGAAAATAGGAAGTAATGGTCAAGTTACCATTACCAGTTGCTGTAGTTTTTTAACATCTGGTATTTCAATTTTCTTTCTTGAGATCTTTACTAAGCCTTCTCCTTCTAGCTGATTGATGAGTGTAGTAACTGTTTGCCTGGCACTACCAATCAGTTTTGCGATATCATCATGTGTTAAAAAATTATCAATAGAATAAGATGTTGCCGATCCGTTATACCCATCCATAATGGCAAGGTGATAATAAAAAGCAAGCAGTCTTGCCCGTACATCTTTGTTGAGCATATTCAACAAACGAAACTCTGCTCTTCGCAACTTCTCCCCTACTTGTTTGCTATACTTAATTGCAAGCTCCGGTTTTTTCTTCAACAATTTTTCGAAGTCTTCAATAGAAAAAGCACAAAGGCTAACATTTCCTTTATATGCTTTGGCGAATTCTCCATTCAAGTTATTCCGTTCCAGAGCAAACTGTCCAAATATTTCACCTTCCTTAATAATTTCTTTAATAATTTCATTGCCCTCATCATCAATAAATCCAATTTTGATATAACCGCCTTTTAAAAAATAGAGTTTGTTTAAATGATGAGAATCGAAGTAGATATAGTCGCCTTTCTTAGCTTCGATAAATTGGTGAGCAACATTTAGTTCATCATATTCCCGATCCTCCAGATTACACCACAAATCATAATTACGGAGCATTATAAACTTTTCATCATCCGGCATTAGAATTATTTTAGAAACTAAAGTTAGTGAAAGCAAGGAGAATGCTGTAACGGCTTAGTCATACTTTTCAAGCATCTTAAAATGCTTCTTAGCATCCTGCAGGTATCTGTAGCCTTTCATAAAAGACCAATAAGGCACCCCTTGTTTATGATTATAGCGGCTAATCTTATATAACACTTTCCAGTGATGTAACAAAACGCCGTATGCTTTCCAAATGCTCATATTACAATCATAAATATGATTCGGTTCTGCACCGCAACCGTTAAATTCAAGAATCAAAAAATTCTTTCCCTGTTTTAAATCTTCGATAGAAGTGGTTTTAATATCATAACGGCCATAATAAAACTTATCGGTGAAATGGCTCAGTTCATCAAATACTTTATGAAGGCTTTCATCAATTTCATTGTGCAGATTAGTGAAATGTGCGCCTCTGTTATGATTACCTGCATAAGACAGATAAAATATTTCTCCTTTGGGAATCACTCTATCGAAACGATGTCCATGACGATGCTCCATTTCTTCCATCCGAAACTTTGCACGGGGATGCATCGCCACTAAATCTTTTAAAGTTGTATTTCCATCTCCTTTTACCTGAAGCAGTTCCTTATCAATAAATCCACTCACAACACCTTTTTCTTCCCATGGATAGCGGTAATAAAATACACTGACTTCTACTGGTAACTCAATTAAATCCTGCACAATATATTCTACCGGAATTCTTTCATGATATTTTTCCAACTGGTCTTCACTATCAATTTTTCGAAATAAGATTCCTTTCATGCCCACATCAGGTTTTACAATATAGGGAAGCGTAAATCCTGCTTCGTCAATTTTCTTTTTCACTTCGTCAAAAGACCAGTCATGCATAATGTAAATAGTGCGGGGAATAAGATGCGTTGGCAACTGATCATACATTTCCTTCTTACCCTCTCCTTCAAAACCTCCAAAAGTGATAGTAGGATTAGACGGACTGAAAAACCAGAAGTTCCAGCTACGAATACAATGCCATAGCCAGACAAAGCTGATTGGGAAATACAGAACATAGAAATTCCACAGTTCCCAGTTGGTTATTTTTTGAAAGAATTTTTTAATCTTCATATTGATATGTAACAAAAATAAGTTTCCTGCTAATAAACCAGCATTTTTTGTTTTTAATACCTTAATATTCAGGATATATCAATTTCAGTAATCCTAATTACCAGAATTGATAAGTGCTGTGTTTTCAGTAATATTGTTGTTGAAATTGAATTAAATGAATGTTCCAACAGTAGCTGAATTATCTGCCGAAGGCAAAAGCCCCGAAGTTCTATTCTGGGTGGGCTGTGCCGGTAGTTTTGACCAGAGAGCACAAAAAATCACTAAGGCCTTCGTTACTATTTTGGATAAAGTAGGTATAAACTATGCCATACTTGGCAAGGAAGAAATGTGTACCGGCGATCCTGTTCGCAGAGCTGGTAATGAGTTTATGTTTCAGATGATGGCTTACCAGAACATACAAATCCTTAATAATTACAATATCAAAAAAATAGTAACGGCTTGCCCGCATTGCTTCAATACGCTGAAAAATGAATATCCGGAATTGGGCGGCAACTATGAAGTGATTCATCATTCTACTTTTTTACAAGGATTAATTGATGAAGGGAAAATAACTATGAAGGAAGGCGGCACATTTAAAGGTAAAAAATTACTTACCATGACAGTTGCTATCTAGGTCGTTCCAATAATATTTACGAAGCTCCAAGAAAAGTGCTGGAAGCTTTAGATGCCGAACTGATAGAAATGAAACGTTGCAAAAGTAACGGACTTTGTTGCGGTGCCGGCGGTGCGCAAATGTTTAAAGAAGAAGAAAAAGGAATTACAAGAATAAATATTGAACGTAGCCACGAAGCTATTGGAACCGGTGCTTCTGTTATTGCAGCAGCTTGTCCTTTCTGCAACACTATGTTGACTGACGGAGTAAAATTGGAAGAAAAAGAAGATTCCGTACAGGTTTTGGATATTGCAGAATTGATTGCCGCCAGTATGAATTAACTTTACTCCATGAGTTTCGAATACAAACATCTCCTCAATAAAGATTTTCACGCAGACTCTAGAGTTTGGGTCTATCAATCAAACAGAGTATTTTCTTTAAGCGAAGCTTTTGATATAGAAGACAAGTTGAATGCATTTACTGCAAATTGGTTAAGTCACGGCACACCAGTGAAAGGCGAAGCACATCTTTTCTTTGGCCAGTTTATTGTTTTATTGGCTGATGAAACTGCAACAGGAGTAAGCGGATGCAGCACCGATAGTTCAGTAAGACTAATAAAAGAAATGGAAAAACAGTTTAGTGTAAATTTATTCGATAGAATCAGTTTGGCATTTATTGTAAAAGATAAAATTCAGTTATTGCCCATTTCACAACTTACTTACAGTGTTGAAAACGGATTTATCCAACCAGAAACATTATACTTCAACAACCTAGTACAAACAAAAGAGGAATTAGAAAATAGTTGGATTGTACCAGTGAAAGATAGCTGGCTAAATAGCCGGATTAATTTTGAAAAAATAATTCCTTGAGCATCTTTAATTAATACCAGGGAACTAATCTTTTTAATGTTGATTTGTCTTCCGCTGTATACACCATACTGATCTCAAAACCATTTCTTGTCTGGCCGCCTGTTTTTAATTTTGAAGTTGTATAATCAAAACTAAACCCGGTTTGCAAGCCACCCAATTGATAACCTACATACGGAATAATAGCATCATTCAAACGATACCAAGATCCCAAACTTATTATATTCCTTTTGGCATCACCCAGCTGAATTCCATAAGATGCTCCTACTGTCGTTTCATTTGTAGTCCCCTGCTGCTGGTAATTCATCGAAAAATAAAAAACACCATTTGCACCAACATCAAGATCACCACCTGCCATTAACATATATCGTTGCGGTAATTTGAATTCGGGATCCAGAAATATATCTTTTTTCTTCAGCATATTAAATACACTAAAGCCTGCAAAAAATGACTTATCCTCCAATGAGGCGTGGTAGGCAGCACCTACACCCATATCAAAATAACTTTTAGTTCCATCGGGTAATGATTCACCAACTGGTAATGAAGGATCGAATCCACCAACCGTCAATTGATTTTCAAAAGTGAGTTTATTAAAATTGATCTGCCGTTGATTATAAACCCCCTGAAATCCCAACCCAATTGTATGTATATTATCCTGATCAAGCGATAAATTATAAGCAGTACTTACGCTTATTGAACTATTCTGAATCGCTCCTTCCAATGATTTATCATTTAATAAAGACAAACCAAATCCTAACTTATTCCCTTCCGCCAATTTGTTTTTTAAAAGCCTGAAGTCAGTTGATAAAGTACTTGTGCTGTAAGATGAACCACCATTTCCCCATTGAGATCGGTAATTACCAGCCACCCGAATGTTTCCAGGAATAAATCCAGTGTTTGCCGGGTTCATCAACAATGGTGCTGAATAAAACTGCGAAAAATGCGGTGACTGACCTTTAAGTATTCCAGTCAGCATTAGAAAAAATACTACAATACAATATTTCATTTCTACAATTTTTTTTAACGAATTAAAACAGTTTTTCCATTTGCTTTTATCACACTTCCATCAATAGATTTACCTGCAAATACCCAGTTATATGTTTCCATTGGCTGTGCTGCATTTCTAAAATTACCATCCCAACCTTCGCCAATGGCTTGTGTCTGATATACTAATTGCCCCCATCTGTTATAAACTCTAAAATATTCTATAGAGGAGAATCCGACCAGTAATGGTCTTAAAACATCATTGGCATTATTACGATTCGGAGTAAAGGCTTTTGGAACAAAAATTTCTGACTTATCAAAAACCCTGATAAATAAAGTATCAACAATATGACAACCTACATTATTTGTAATACTTATTGTGTACTCTTTATCTGTAGCTGTCGTAACAAGAGGGTTTTGAATTGAAGGGTTATTCAATCCTGTAATTGGTTGCCATACATATTGAAGACCAATATTCCTAGCCGTTAATGATGTGGCATTATTTTTTAGCACATTTATTGACGGATATCTTATTCCGGGAACGGCTGCATTTATTGTCAACACTTTTTTGATAGTATCTGCTATTTGCGAACATGAAGCTGAAGTTGCAATTAATGTTACGGTGAAAGTTCCTGAAGAATTATAGATATGTGAAGGTGCAAACAAAGAAGAATTTGTTCCATCTCCGAAATCCCAAGTCCAGTTTACAGTTCCGACACCAGCGGTCTGACTTAGATTATTAAAGACCGTCAGTTCCTGCTGGCATAAAGTGCCCGAACTAAAAGCGGCTATTGGCTTAGCAAAAAGTGTAAGGATACTATTATTCGACGCCAAAGACTCACAACCATTGTTTCCAATGATTCGGGCAGTATACGTA
>Ga0138256_10007626_pt1 | contig 11406 bp, 5 predicted proteins | sample KNB2016incub_MG_FD_105486 | JGI IMG/M metagenome (GOLD analysis project Ga0138256, IMG submission 105486) | Active sludge microbial communities from wastewater in Klosterneuburg, Austria - KNB2014incub_MG | ecosystem: Engineered > WWTP > Activated sludge > Unclassified | place: Austria...
AAAGTTTATGAAAATATGATGATCGATCTGCAAATGACTAATAAAAAACTTGTAGAACGATCAAAAAAGATTGTTATGACTATTACTGGATTAAATTATGATGATGCTACAATAGCCCTTGATAAAGCAAAAGGTCATGTAAAGACAGCATTAGTAATGGTAAAGGCAAATGTTGATCTAAAAGAGGCCAGGGAAAGGCTAAAACGTGCAGATGGATTTGTAAGGATGGCAATTGAATGAGTTGGCATATAAAAAACTTGTTTATTTTATTGCATAAAGAATTTCAAATCTTTAATTTTCAAATAGAATCGTCGAAAAAAGTTTACTAACTAACTAATACTAACAAATATCTTAGGAGGTTTCTATGAACCGACTGCTCACTTTATTAACAGTTTTTGTGTTGTTATCTATTATTTCAATTCAAGCACAAACTTTTCCACGTGCTGCCGAAATTAAAGACCCTGCGGGACTCGAAAGAGGATTTGGAGCTATAATTGCCGGAGTTGATTTTGATCAAGACGGGATGCCAGAAATTTATGCCGTTAATACAAATATGATTGATGAGCCATTCGAATTGATTCCAAGAATTTATAAGTTCGAATGGAATCCTACTACTTCTGGTTGGGATTCTGTTTGGGGAGCTACAGCTCCTAGTAATTTAGTTGTTGCTCAAAATACTTGGCCAGCTTTAGCTATGGGTGATCTAGATAATGATAATAAACCAGAATTATACTGGGGTATTGTAAATAATTTTGCATCTCTATTAAATCCAGCAAGAATTTTAGTTTATGAATATGCTGGTGATGGAAGTGATGCTATGGGTGTTCCTGATGGTGTAGGTGGTTATGTTCCTAACGCTTCTACTTCACTTACAAGTTTTGATAGCTACAATATTAGACCAATTAGATTTGTTATTGCTGATCCAGATAATGATGGAATTGATGAACTGATCTTTGCTGATAGAGCTTCTAGCGATTCCAGTTTTCATATTGGAATTTTATCTGTTAGTGATGTCCCTGATTTTGGTGGTGGATTGGAAACTTGGACTCAAGAATTTAATGGTGTTGGAGATATTAATTTAACAAGCACAGGTTCAAAATGGGATCTTGTTGTTCTAAATAATTACGTTTACTTGTTTGATGGCAACTTAACTAATGGCAGTAAAGTTTGGGGAGTTAGATATGTTGGAAGTACCTGGGAATCTGTACCAGGACAAAGCGGAATTGCTGGCGGTAACTCATCATTTAAAGGTTCACAAACAGTAGATATTAATAACGACGGAACAAAGGAAATTATTGTTGCTGAATGGCTTGGTAATGCTGTTGGGCAAGGCGCAAGAGTTTGGCTGCTTCAACAATCAGGTGATACATTAGTTTCTAGTTTAGTAGCAAATTTAGAATCACTTGGTGCTGTAAGATTAGCAGGTTCTGGTTTTGGTGATTTAGACAGTGATGGAAAATTTGACTTTGTGTGTGCTTCCAGATATGATGCCAATAATACTGCTAAAGTTCCTGTCTTTAGAGTTGAATATCAAGGTGGTAGTATTACAGATTCATTAAATTATACTGCAACATTATTAGATTCAGGCTACTGGACAAACAATGGTGATCTTGATGTGGTTTGTGTGGCTAATGTTGATGGAGATACTGATGATGAAGTATTTTACACTCAAGGTTATACCAGAGGCAATGCAATTGATGCACCTATGCCAATAATATTACTTGATCAAGTTGTTACTCCTGTTTCAGTTGAATTAGAATCAAATCAAGTTCCTTCACAATTTTTCTTAAATCAAAATTTCCCAAATCCATTTAACCCTTCTACCCAAATTAAATTTGGTATTACTGAAGCCGCAAATGTTGATTTGAGAATTTATGATATACTTGGAAGTGAAGTTGCTGTCGTAATAAATAATCAATACTTAGCTGCTGGCTCTTACAATACAAAATTTGATGCAGCAAATCTTGCAAGTGGAATTTATATTTATAAATTAACTGCTGGTGCTAATACAGTTTCCAAAAAAATGCAGTTGTTAAAGTAATTTAGTTTTTGTTTTGGGTTATTAGAAAATGTTGGATGAATTTTGTTCAATAAAATCTAATAACCCATTTTATTATTGATTTTGTTATAAGTTTTTTTACTTGTAACAGACCGAAAAGGCAGTACTTTTTTCACAATCTATATAAATAATTTTGCCAAAAGAGGTCACGATGAAAAAACCTTTACATTCTATTTCTCTCATCTTACTAATCTTTTTTATAATTCTTCAATCATCAATCTATGCAGGTGGAACCGGTAAAATATCCGGTAAAGTTACTGATGCTGAAACAGGAGAAGATCTTATCGGTATAAATGTTTTTATTGAAGGAACATCATTTGGTGCTGCTACAAATATTGATGGAACTTATGTAATTAATAATATCGAACCTGGTGTCTATTCTATTGTTTTTAGCGGAGTCGGCTATCAGAAAAAAATAATTACCAATGTAAGAGTATCCAGTGATTTTACTTCTTCTATTGATGTAAAACTATCAACTGAAGCAATAGGACTTGAGACTGTTATTGTTGAAGCTACAAGACCAATGGTTAGAAAAGATTTAACTTCTTCGCAAACTTCTATTGATGATTCACAAATAAAATCTTTGCCTGTTGAAAGTATAAGCCAATTGCTTTCTATGCAAGCTGGTATTACTAAAGGTGCAAGTGGCGAACTTCATATACGTGGCGGAAGATCTACAGAAATTGCATATAATGTAAATGGTGTTTCGGCTATCAATCCATTTGATTTTGGCAGAACAGTTCAAATATCTACTAATGCTGTTCAAGAGCTTTCTGTTGTTAGTGGAACTTTTAATGCAGAATATGGTAATGCACTTAGCGGCGTGGTTAACACAATCACAAAAGAAGGCGGCTCTAATTACTCTGGTACAATATCATATTATACCGGTGATTATATAAGTTCATCAACAGATGTATTTTTTAATATTGATGATATTGATCCAGTTAATAATCAAGTTGTTGAAGGAACTTTTGGCGGACCAATTCCATTTTTAGAAGATAATTTTTCTTTCTTTATTTCCGGCAGATATAATAATGATAAAGGTTATTTATATGGAATAAGACAGCATACAGTTTTTGATTCGTTATCTCGAGATCCAAATCTTGCAAACGTTTTATACCTTGCCCAAACTGGCGATAACTCAATTGTATCAATGAATCCAAGTGAAGATAAAAACTTAACGGCAAAGTTTACTTATAAGCCGATTCCTACAATAAAAATTAATTATGATGTTGTTTACTCAAATTCAGAGTATCAATTATATAATAATGATTCACATGATTACAAGTATAATCCCGATGCAAATTACAACAGGATGGAATGGGGATTAATAAATTCTTTAGAATACAGACACGCGGTTAGTAACAGTACTTTCTTTTCATTAAAAGGTTCTTATAATATTTATGATTTTAAAAGATATTTATATCCATTGTTAGATGCTTCGGGCAATGAAGTATCATTTAATCCAAATATGAGTTTAAATGATTTGCACGCTGATGCAAGATATCAGCCGGAAGATAAAAGTAATAGTTATAGCAGTTATACTTTTGTTTCTGGCGGCACTCAACCTGAGCATTATTATCAGCGTTCATATACCTCAGCTGTTAAATTTGATATTACAAGTCAAATTAACAATCAACACGAAGTTAAGTTTGGATTAAATGGTAAATGGGATACAATGGATTTTGTTTTTTTTGATGTACTTAGAAACAGAAGTAACTATTTAACACCAACAATACCAAATCCTGTTGATCAGAAAGGTTCAATTGATATTTATTCACGTTCACCACAACAATTTTCCGGTTATCTGCAAGATAAAATGGAATTTACTAGTATGATTTTAAATGCTGGAGTAAGATTTGATTATTTTGATGCAAATGCTTTGTATGCACCTGATCCATTTAAACCTACTTCTGATCTTGCCGATGCAAAAGGTAAATTTACTTTTAGTCCAAGACTTGGAATTTCTTTCCCTATAACAGACGAAGGAATTATACATTTTTCTTACGGACATTTTTATCAATTACCGCCATTTAGATATTTATATACTAATCCGGAATTTGAAGATATAGATGCTGAACCTGTTTATGGAAATGCGAATCTTGATCCTGAAAAAACTGTAACATATGAAATTGGATTGCAACAACAATTAAATGAAACTCTTGCATTTAATGTAACCGGCTTTTATAAAGATGTTCGTGATTTACTCGCAATACAGGAAATAAGAATAAGCAGTAACCAGCTTTATCAAAAATATGTTAATAAAGATTACGGCAACATTAAAGGAATAACATTTTCATTATCAAAAAGAAAAATGCCCGATGAACTTTTAGGCGCTTCGTTAGATTATACTTTTCAAGTAGCAGAAGGAAATAACACTTCAGCCGATGCTTTTTTTATTGATCTTCAATCTGGAAGACAAAGCGAAAAAATTCCAGTTCCATTAGAATGGGATCAGTCTCATACTCTTAATGGTGTTGTTACATTTGGCGGTGATAAGGATTGGACTGTTACAATTGTTGGTTCGCTTGGTACAGGTTTGCCGTATTCACCACAACTAATAGAACAACAGATTTATTTAAGAACAAACAGCGAACGAAAACCATTTCAGACAAATGTTGATTTGTTAATTGATAAATCATTTTTAATAGAAACTACTACACTAACTTTATTTCTTAAAGTTTTTAATCTGTTTGATACTAAGAATGAAAGATTTGTTTATGATGATACAGGCAGAGCAACTTATTCATTAGAAGAAACTAAAGGTGGACCGGAAGCTACGAATGAAATTTCTGAACAATATCCGGGTATTAAATCTGCAACTGAATACTTTAATAGACCAAACTACTATTCTGCACCAAGAGAAGTACGTTTTGGGTTAACATTAGAGTTTTAAAGAAATTTATGGAGTAACGATATGTTGAAATTAAATATAAAATATTTTATTGCGATTGTTTTAATCTTGCCTTTTTTAAGTGCCAGAATAGTTGCACAATCTGAAGATGTAAAGCAAAGAAGACAGGTTGAACATCAAGCAGTAAAAGATTTTTTGAATAGTAAATTATTAAACGCACCAAAAAGTACAAGTTCTTCAAATTCAGGTTTGTTAAAATATTCGTTGCAAAACTATTTAAGTAAAACCACAGCAAATGAAGATCGTAAATCATTATTTATGAATGGAAATAATGTAGCTGTTGAAATTGAAAATTATGGTGGCATTGGTCCAGGCTTTGGTGGTATAAGAGAAATTACAAATCTTATCTGGCGAGATGCACCTTATATATTTCAGTTTTGTCCAATAGTTGGTGCTTCAGTTGTTGATACTTCCGGTAAAAGAATTCACATCATAACTGATGGTATGAACGATTGGGATAGACCGGGTTTACGCGAATTAGATCCTGCAACAGGATTGAAATGGCAATGGCAACCTTTACCTGGTTATGCAGATCCAAATCAAAATAACATAGCTTCCAATCCGGCATTTGATTCTGATCGTGATGGAAAACCTGATAGCTGGCCAAGAGAATGGTACAATGAAACTTTAGGACAATATGTTTGGCCGGGATATTTAGTACAGGGCGAAAACAACGCTGACCTTGAGGCTTTCTTTGCAATGGATGATAGAGATAACAAAGAGTTTAAATACTTTCCTTTCAATAATGATAATTCAAGACAGGGTCTTGGAGTTCAAATTGATGGAAGAGCTTTTCAATGGAGTAATTCACTTGCAGCTAATGCAATATTTTTTGTTTGGTCGATAACAAATGTAAGTGATAAACAGCTTGATTCAGTTGTCTTTGGTATTTATGGCGACCCAGATATCGGCGGTGAAGATAATGATGATGACAATGGACTTTTTATTGCTCCTTCTGATTCAACAATTCCACTATATTCAAGAAACATGGTTTACTTCTTTGATCCTGATGGAATTGGAGATCAAGGAAGATCTCTCGGTTATCTTGGATGTAAATTTTTGGAATCACCTGGAAACCCGAATGACGGAAAAGATAATGATGGTGATGGAATAACTGATGAAAGACAGGACAATGCTCTGGATGAAGACGGAGATTGGAATCCTGAAACAGATGATGTTGGTGTTGATGGTATTGCTGGCACCGCAGATTTTGGTGAAGGTGATGGAAATCCTACTCTTGGTAATCGTTTAGCAGATGGAAGACCTGATCCTTTACAGCCAGGCGAACCAAATTTTGGTTATACTGATTTAGATGAAGCAGATCAAATTGGGTTAACAAGTTTTAAAAGTTCTCAGTGGGCTACTGATTTAAGAATTGCTTATGATGAAGATATTTGGAATGCTACAAAACCAAATAACTTTAGTGAGATAACAAATGATGAAGATATTGTTTTTATTTATGGTTCAGGTTATATCTCATTGGCACCGGGTGAAACAAAAAGAATTTCAATGTCCTTTTTGTTTGGAGAAGATCTTGATGATTTATTATTAACTGCGGAAACAGTTCAGGATATTTATAATAAAAATTACAGATTCTTTAAACCTCCAAGTCTTCCTAAAGTAACTGCAATTCCAGATGATAAAAAAGTTACATTGTATTGGGATACTGATTCTGAAAAAAGTTTAGATCCAATTACAGGAGAAGATTTTGAAGGATACGTTATCTATCGCAGTACTCGTCCAGATTTTGCTGATATACAAAACATAACTGATGGACGTGGTTCAAAATTTTTATATGAACCATTAAAAGGTACTGATGGATTTGAGGCAAAGTTCGATTTGAGTAATGATTGGATTGGTTATCATCCTGTGCCTTATCAGGGAAGAGGAATAAGTTATTACTTAGGTGTTAACTCTGGTTTACGACACTCCTTTATTGATTCTAATGAAGTTAGAAACGGACAAACTTATTACTATGCAGTTGTTGCTTACGATCATGGTGATTCTCTTGGAATTCCGCCATCTGAAACAAGTAAGAAAATTTCTTTAGATCCAATTAACGGCCAATTAACATTTGATGCAAACACCGTTCAGGTAACTCCGGGTCCTCGAGCTTCGGGTTATGATAGACCGGAAATAAAGGAAGTTACTGATATTATACATTCCAGTGGTCTTGGTAATGGCTTAATTGATTTTAGTATTATAAATGATCTTGATATTAAAGACGATAATTACTCTTTAACATTTAAGGATACATTATATAAATCCGATGGAAATATTCTTGTTAAGAATTATTCAGTTCTTGGTGAAAAGACCAATGCTGAAACATTTTATTTGTATGGTACTAAATTTACTAGTCTCTCAAAAGGCAATATTATAAACGATGCGAATTTGTTGGTTAAGGATGCTACTGGTATTCTTTATCAATCTGGTGTTGATTATGAATTGAATCTAGAAAAAGGGGCTATTAAAAGAACTGATAATAGCACTATGGCTGATGGAATTGAGTATTCAATAGTTTATAAGAGTTATTCAATTTATCAAAGTACCGCATTAAAAAATGAAGATTCAAATCCAGTTTTTGATGGAATTTTATTAAAAGTAAATGATAATCCAACAATAGCTTTTGATGCTGATAAATCGAAGTGGTCAACTAATCTTAATTTACCATTTAGAATGTTTTTAAGAACTGGTGGAAATCCAAAAGCAGAATTTGCTGACTATATAGTTACTTTTTCAAGTCAGAATATATCAACTGCCAAAAAGTTTGTTATAGGCGTTGGTTTTATTGATATTCCTGTAAAATATAAAGTTGAAGATGTAACTTCTGGTGTTCCGATCGAAGTTGTAACAAATCTTCAAGAACCAGCAGCAACAAATGATTCCGCATGGACGTTAGGTGAAGAGATTGTCTTCTATAAAACTGGTTCACCTGGCGGGCAGGGAGCACAAATTTCCTGGAGTTTAACTATTTCACCTTCTACAGATTCTGTTCAAACATTACCTACTGATGGAGATGCTTTATTACTTTATACAAAGAGACCATTTGATAAAACTGATGTCTTTACCCTACAAACAAAAGCTGGATTTGTAAATAATCAAGCTGCAAAAGTAAAGTTGGATGATATTTATGTTGTACCAAATCCTTACGTCGGTGCAAATGAGATTGAGCCAGCAAATAAATTATCTGGACAAAATCGTGGTGAACGAAGAATTTACTTTGAAAATCTTCCTATGAAATGTACCATAAGAATTTTTACTCTTAGCGGAGAATTGGTTACTACGCTTGAACACGAAACAGGTTATGATAATGGCAGAGAATTTTGGAACTTACTTAATGAAGATGGGTTCAGTGTAGCTTATGGAGTTTATCTTGCTCATATAGATGCGCCTGGAGTTGGAGAAAAATTAATTAAGTTTGCATTAATTAAGTAAAGAAAAGAGCCCCCTAAATCCCCCAAAGGGGACTTTAGGAATTTTACAGAATAAAGTTTTTGAGTAGGAGATATTTTATGAATAAAGCTAAATACTTAAAGATATTTTTTGTTGTTTTAATTTGTACCATTGGCATTAATGCTCAAACAACCAAAACTGGTACAACAGCAACACAAGTTCTTAAGTTTAATGTTGGTCCTCGCGCAATTGGAATGGGTGGTGCATTTACTGCTATATCTGACGATATAACTGCGTTATATTGGAACCCGGGTGGTACCGCAAGCATTAATTCAAACGAAGCTTTCTTTAATCATACAGCATTGTACGCAGATGTCAGTCATGATTATGCAGCTTTTGCTACTAAACTATCGGATGTTGGAACAGTTGGTTTATTTGTTTCTGTACTTTCGATGGATGAAATGCAAGTACGTACAATTGAAAATCCTGAAGGTACAGGTGAGTATTTTGATTACAATACTTTAGTTATGGGTGTAAATTTTTCAAGATATCTTACAGAAAATTTTGCAATTGGATTCAATGTAAAATACATAAGTGAAAACCTTTGGCATATGAGTTCATCGGGCATAGCTGTTGATATAGGTACATTGTACAAAATACCTGTGTTAAATGAATTAAGAATTGCTTCAAGTATTTCTAATTTTGGAACTAAGATGCAATTAGCCGGAAGAGATGCAACAGTGATATTTCCTTCAGGTGCCGGCGATGAAAATAATATAAATTCAAATATCGAACTGGATAAATTTGATCTTCCATTAATCTTTAGATTTGGTATTTCTGCTGATGTAATTAAAGAAAATGAATCAAGATTAACAGCAGCAGTTGATGCAATTCATCCTAATGATCATACAGAATATTTAAATGCCGGCTTAGAATATGCGTGGAATGAAATTTTTCATATAAGAACCGGTTATAACTCTTTATTTGAAAAAGATTCTGAAAAAGGTTTAACGTTAGGATTTGGGTTGTATTATAGAGTTATAGATATAGTTAAAGTTAAACTTGATTACGCTTACCAGGATTATGGTAGATTGAAAGACGTTCACTATTTTTCTGTTGGAATTAATTTCTAAAAATTATTTTGTTCTTATTAATTACTGCACAGTTTTTTTAATTCTGTGCAGTTTTTGTATATAAAGTTATATAATGAAAGTATGAGATATGAGAACCAGTCTTAAAAATAACGAGAAGATATTATTTAAAACTCAGCATCACTGGATTGTATTAATTCAGCCATTTTTAATTTCGCTGGTTATTTACGGTTTGGTGGCTTTAACTTTTGCATTGCTAAAGGATGCGAGTGTTTGGCTTTTGATTTTAGGTTTACTTTCATTTTTATATTTTTTATACAAATACTTAGAACGAAAATATGATATCTGGGTAGTAACAAATCTTAGAATAATTGATGAACAAGGATTTTTTTCGATTAGTGTAAAGGAAAGCCCTTTAGAAAAAATTAATAATGTAACATATCATCAATCTGTAACAGGCAGAATGTTTAAATTTGGTGATATTGAAATACAAACTGCTGCAGAAATGGGCGCAACAACATATTATAAAATTGCAAGACCCAATGAATTAAAAGATTCTATTACAACAGCGCAAGAAGAGTACAAACAGAATAGCATTTTAAATCAAGCACAAAAGCTTGCGGAAAGTATGAAGAATGATTCCTCAACTTTAGAGGACACAATTGAATGTCCGTATTGTGCAGAAAGAATAAAAGCTAAAGCAAAGATTTGCAAACATTGCGGTAAAGAATTAAATCAGGCTTAGAATTAAATTACTTTAGTTGATTTCGTTACTACAATGTACCAATTAACAGCAATGCAATTTTAGTATTTATCTTCTTCTTCCTCCAACCCCAAGTACACCAAGTAAACCACGAGTTATTTCTCTAACTAATGTTCTTCCAACTTGTTTTGTTAGAGAACTATCCATCACTTTTTCAACTGTACTTTTTTCTTTTCGCGTTGTACGAGATGTAGTTTTTGGTGCAGGATTATAAGTAGGTGGATTGTATGATGAATCTTTTGATACTTGAAGATCAAACTCTCGTGCTGCTTCCAATTTTTTATTTAAGATTTCATATGCACTTTCACGATCAACTACTTGATTATATTTTGAAGTTAGTTGTGATGAATTAATTTTATTGTTCAATTCTTCTGTTGTTAAAATATCCATTCTGGATTTTGGTGCACAGAGCAAAGTTGCTGCAAGCGGAGTTGGAACTCCTTTTTCATTCAAGGCACTTATTGCAGCTTCACCAATCCCAAGAGAAGTAAGCAATTCATCTGTTTGATAAAATTCTGAAATAGGATAATTCTCAGAAGTTAGTTTTATCATTTTTCTGTCTTGTGCTGTAAATGCTCTTAGAGCGTGCTGTATTTTCAATCCAAGTTGACTAAGAACAGCTTGTGGAACATCAGTTGGATTTTGAGTACAGAAATAAATTCCCACACCTTTAGAACGAATTAATTTTATTATAGTTTCAATCTGATCTAATAAAGCTTTGCTTGCTTCTTTAAATATTAAATGAGCTTCATCAATTACAATCACTAGTTTTGGTTCAGCTTTATCGCCGAGTTCTGGAAAAGTTGAATAAATTTCTGCAAGCAAAGAGAGCATAAATGTTGAAAATAATTTTGGTCTATCCTGCAAATCAATTAATCTTAAAACAGAAATAATTCCGTTTCCATTTTCATCAACCTTTAAAAGATCTTCAACATCAAAAGATTTTTCTCCAAAAAACTTTTCAGCTCCTTGTTGTTCAAGTTCAACAACTTTTCTTAAAATCGTGCCGATTGAAGTTGCTGAGATTGATCCGTAATCTTTTTCGATTTCTTTTTTACTTTTAGCCGTACAGTATTGCAAAATCTTTTTAAAATCTTTTAAATCAAGTAATGGAAGATTATTATTATTACAATACTTAAATAGAATAGCAACTAATTTTGACTGAGTATTGTTTAGTTCCAGAATT
>Ga0138256_10007627_pt1 | contig 11405 bp, 10 predicted proteins | sample KNB2016incub_MG_FD_105486 | JGI IMG/M metagenome (GOLD analysis project Ga0138256, IMG submission 105486) | Active sludge microbial communities from wastewater in Klosterneuburg, Austria - KNB2014incub_MG | ecosystem: Engineered > WWTP > Activated sludge > Unclassified | place: Austria...
ACGCAGAATCCCATCGAGCAAGAGGGCGTTTATCGACTTCCAGAAGCTCAGCTCGACCGATTTCTGTTTCGCATTCATGTCGGCTATCCGGAACGCGATCAGGAAGTCGATATGCTCGAACTGCATAGCCGGCAGATCGTGAAGCCAGTCGCCGTAACCACCGCAGCGGAGAGTATTGCAATACAGGAACGGCTGGATTCGGTCTTTGGCTCGCGAGAGTTGCAGGAATACATCATTGACTTGGTGCGACAGAGCCGGATCCATCCGGATCTCGCTCTGGGAGCCAGTCCACGGGCCGCGATTAATATCATGAAAGCGGGACGAGCGCATGCGTTGTTGTCCGGTCGAGGATACCTGACGCACGAAGATATCCAGGCTGTCTGTCTGCCCGTACTGGCGCATCGATTGATCATGCGACCGGAAGCGGAAATGGATGGGCGTTCGGTGGCCCAGGTAATTCAGGCGATTATTCGTTCGGTGCCCGTTCTGCAGGATCGACGCAGATGACGGCTCTTGCGAAGTGGCTGGCGTTGGCCTCAATCACGGGTCTCTGCCTGGGAATTCTCCGGGAGCAAATCGGTCTCTCTCTGCTTTCGCTGTCAGTCCTTGTCTGGCTTCTGGTCGAATGGCTGCTGTTCGCGTGGCGGGTCAGGATTGAGTTGCGGGCGCTGAAACTTGAACGCAGCGTCAACGGACGCAGCGAACGAACGGGCGTCCTGTGGGCTGGACGCAATGTTTCCGTTGAAGTCCACTTGCGATCGTCCATGATTGGAATTGGACCGCTGGTTAAGATTCGCGATGTGGTCCCGGAGAATCTGGGAGTTTCAAACCACGCGCACGACGTCACAATTCGATCGCGAGTCCATTCCGCAGTGTTCCGTTATGAGGCGCGCGTGCTGGGGGCCGGTCAATTGCGGCTGCCGGGATTTCGCATCGTGATGCGGGACGCTCAGGGATTCTTCCGTACCGAACGATTCTTTCCGCTGGTGCAGACTTTCCGCGTGCTGCCTGCCTTTATGGCTGTGGGCGACGCGCAGCCGATCGTCAAGCGGATTAATTCACTTCCGCAGCATGGCATTCATCGACTGCAGCGATCCGGGATGGGCTCCGAGTTGCTGGAGCTGCGGGAGTATGTCGCAGGAGATCCTCCGAAAAGCATTGCGTGGAAAGTGTCAGCCCGACGAGACAAGCTGATGACGCGGCAGTACGAATCCGAAGTTCCCGTGCGGCTGCAGTTGTTCGTGGACGGTTCCATCGGGACACGGACCGGCGGCTTTGGTTTAAGACTGCTTGATCAGATGAATTTCGTCGCCGCCAGTGTGGCAAAGGCGGCGATCTCGGCTGGTGATCCGGTGGGAGCCATCCTGTTCGATGAACGCGGATTGCGGCGCGTTCCTTCGGCGACGGGCGATCGAGGCTTTCATCGACTGCTGGAAGCATTGTCGGATTTTAGTGTGAATCCGGCTCCAAGTCCGGATCGGCTGACGAACCAACTTCTGGATGCGGCGATGAGTGTCGTTGCCGAACAGTTTCCGGAACTGATGGACGCCCGTGTTAATCACATCCCGTTTTTCCTGTTCCCAATCTCACCGTGGGCGCATCGCCGGCTGCGAAATCGATATCAGCTCGCGGCGGTGATCGCGCATCTGTACCGTTTGTCGCCAGCCAAACAGATTCGACTGGTTTACGATGACGGGCTAATGGCGACATATGCTCAGCACTTTCTCAGCCAGTCAGGCATGGCCTGGATGGAGCCCGTGGTCACAATCCGCAGCCGTGGCTTTCATGACGGAATGGCGCGGATGGAAATCCTCAGTGCCGCTCTGGCCCGCGCTGTTTCGCAGGCGCGTGATAATGAAGTGTTCGTGGTGATGGCCGACCTGCTGGAGTGTGTGCCGAGTCTGTCACATCTGATGCCTGCCGTGAAGATGGCTCTGGCCCGACATCATCGCGTCGCGTTCGTATGCCCGTCGCCGACATTCCGGCGGCCCACGGCGGAATCCACAAACATTCGTTCCCTGTCACTGCAGGATCTGGTGCTGGCGGCCGAGCAGACTCGTACCCGCGACCTTGCGTCGCGATTGCAGTACGAACTGCGCCGAATCGGTGCCACAGTATCGATCTCGGGTGAAGCGAACGCCATTCAGCTTGTGCTGAGTGAAATGGCCATCGCACGGACTGGCCGGGTTGCTGCAGGAGGCGTTCGATGAGTCCACTACTGTCTGAGCAAAAGAAGTCCGCAAGCCGCGCGGAAAAGTTTGTCGTCCTGGAGCCGTCACATCAAACGTCGCAGTTTGGCGGTTTGCTGATTCTTTCGGTGATTGCGGCCGCCACGGGGTTACTTGTATTGCTGGCCCCCAACCTGCCGTGGTCAATCAGACTTCTTTTGATCGCGATTGTCCTGCTGACGTTGCGATTCTGGGGCGCGTTTGCCGTGCTGATCGCCGTGCAGCTGGATCTTCTGCTCCGCGAACCACCGCGCAGCTCGACGTTTCAGGGGCCGGTGGGAATGCTGACGGTTTTTCTGATCATCGCGCTGCTCATGTTCATCAATCGCAATCGTGAATTATTGAAGCGTGCGGCCAGCCGTCCGCTCAGCGTGATCTGGGCACGGATCGTTGCGGCCGTGAAAGGCGAACCAACGTTTGAACCTGCCCGCGCGATCCGCGAGATCCCGCGAATGCTGGGCGGACTCATTCGCGGCGGCGCGATTTTGACAAGCTGCGTGTTCGGTTCCCGGATTCTGTTAAACATGCTGCCAGGTCGCCGCACACTTAGCAAGGATCTGCAGCAGTGGTTCCTGGAGGATGCTTCAGTGGCTCGAAGTTCATTGTTGCTGGTGCTGGTCGCCGCCGCATGGATTGTGTGCAACGAAATTTCCTGGCGTCAACTGACGCATGATCAGGCAAGATTATATTTGAGGTCTGTGTTTCTGGTCATTCACCATGCCGATTTACGGATGGTCGTGCGTCGCGGCATAAAATTGCGTTCCAGGGCCGCTCGGACTCGAAAAGATCTGACGGTGGCACCTGGCCCAGTCGAACCGAAAACTTAGTGGAGTGACATACGCCATGTTCTGGATTCGTGAAATTGCCGGATGGGCTTTGATTGCCACGTCACTTGTCGTGATGCGGATCGGACTCAACTTTGCACTGGCGTCGCAGAGTCCAAAAATCATTGAAGCGGGGGTTGTAATTTTCGGATCCCTGGGGCTGCTGCGAGCCGGCATCCTGCTGATTCGGATCTCAACAGCGGCCAGAATCTGTCAGCTTGATCGGCAGAACGAGAAGTCTACGTAGTGCCCGCCGCCGCTTCCACGATTCCAGCAGCCCGGCGATTGGTTGTCATTCAGCGCAATCCAGGCTCAGGGTCCGGTGCCGGGCGAATCGAGTTGCTCCGATTGATTCGCGTATTGCGAACGGCTGAGTTCCACGTCCGCATGTTTCGCAGACGGCAGCAGCTGGATGCGTTTCTTTCACATGCCGACAACTCACAGCGACTACGCTGCATCGTCGCGGCCGGAGGTGACGGAACCGTGGCAGACGTGGCGAATCGGCACCCCGGCTGTCCGATCGCCATCCTGCCACTGGGAACTGAGAACCTGCTCGCGAAGTATCTGCTATTGAGGCGTTGCGGCCGGACACTCGCGAACATAATCATGGCGGGCCGGACTCGAGTCTTCGATACCGCAACAGCAAACGGCAGACGGTTCCTGCTGATGCTGAGTGTTGGAGTTGACGCGAATATCGTCCACGCCATTCATCAAACTCGCACCGGAACCATCCGTCGCATGGGCTACGTGCTGCCGACGTTGCGAGCCTTTCTGTCATCGCAACCGCGACTCATTCAGGTGTCAACACCCGACGGACAATTTACGTCCTCCGGGACACATGTGATCGTCACCAACATTCCGAGGTACGGGTTCGGACTCGCATTCGCCCCGGAAGCAAGTCCCGACGACGGTCTGCTGAATATTCGGGTCTATCACGGATCGACGCGTTGGCAGATCTTCTGGCATGCCGTGCGTTTGAAACTAGGGCTGCCAATAAGGGCTACCGAATGTACGCGATTTGTCGGGACCAGCGTTCTGCTGGAATCGTCCAGCGACGACCCTGATTGCAGGGTACAGACTGACGGCGATCCAGGCGGCACATTGCCGGTGATGGTTGAAATTCGGGCTAAAAGTCTGTGCCTGATCGTTCGCTAAAAATTGATCTTTCCCCATAATGCTGCATCACGCAATGGATGTCCGCGACATCGTACATGGGCACGATCATGAGAAACATCAATCATTTGCTCCTGGATCGTCAATCACTCAGAGGAAACACAATGAAGACCATTTTCACAGTAGTTGTCTGCATTTGGACCACCATGCTCTGCACGGCAGGCGCGTCAGAATTTGACAAATTGACTGAAAAAATTCCTCGGGGAGCAAATGCGATCATGCTGATCGATGTGGATGCAGCTCTCTCGTCGCCGATCGCGAAGGCAAACTCCTGGCAATCGCGTATCCAGGACGGAGGTGCCGATCGCCCTCTCTATCTGCCACCGGAAGCCGACAAAGTTGTCGTTGCCGCGCAACTGGATGAAGTTCGCGGCTTCACGCGGATCTGGGAAGTGGCGATGATGGGATTGAAGGAACCCATGCCGATCTCTCTCGTTGCTCGCGCAGAAGGAGGCTACGCTGATACGGTGAACGGCGTCAAAGTGGCATGGGTCCCAAGTGACGCCTATTTTATCGATATCGATCCCAGCACACTTGGGTTGATGGCCCCGGCGGACCGTCAGACGATTTCTCGCTGGGCGGATCGCAGCAAGATGGGCAAAAGCACTGAACTTACCGAATACCTGCGAGTTGCAGCCATCGAAGCTGGCAAAGGGCCGCAATTTGTCATGGCGATCGACACCACCAACGCCATCCAGCCTCACAGGTTGCGTGCCCGGCTGGAAGAATCAGAGTATGTGAAGAGCAAGAAGCTGAATACGGACGAACTGCTGACATTGATCGGTGGTCTGCAAGGCGTTGTTCTGAAGATTACGCTGACCGATAAGATTCAGGCTTCCGCTCGCATCGACTTTTCAACCAGTGTCAAGTTGAGCAGTGAGGCAGCCAAAGGACTAATCTTGGAATCCCTGACGGTGCTGCAAATGGAATTGCCTGATACAGAGGACTGGACCTGTTCCATTGGTGGCAGTTCCATGCTGTTCGAGGGCGAATTTTCGAACGATGGACTGCGAAGGGTTCTGAGTCTCATGGAGATTCCAACAACAAAATTCAGCAGCCTGAAGGATCAAAATACTGAAGCCCCTTCACAGGACGATGCGGCGAAAAACTCTTTGGCGTATTTCCAATCCACCGAAGTTCTGTTGAAGGACCTGCGTTCAAAGTCAAAATCGGCCAGTGGGGATGCGTATTGGATTGATCGATATGCCTCAAAGATTGACAATTTGCCAATTTTGCACGTCGATGACGATCTGTTGGATTATGGCCAAGAGTTGTCAGGGACGCTCAGAGTAATGTCCGGAGCCCGCAAAATGACCAACTTGCAGGGCGGGGCGGCATCCCGAGCCAACTTGGCTCAGGCGACGTTCGATAATGGATATGGTTACGGAAACTTCAACTATTCGACGCCGAAAAGTCGCGAAACGAGTGCCGGAAACGCCCGCGCAAACGCGGCGGCCACCGGCACCGTGACCAAGCTCGAGGGATGGAACCTGATCGACAACGCCACCGTGGAAATTCGACGAGAAATGACGAAACGGTACTCAGTGGAGTTCTGAACTCTGCCACAGTGAAAAATACCAACCCGAAGCGCCAGCGAGGCAAACACTTCACGCGGAACTGGAGACGTATACTTTACGCGGTGCAGACTGAAGCACTTTCAAAGTCAACGTTTTCCCTGTCCCTTCTCCCCCTGGCGAGGGGGAGAAGGTGGCCGTCAGGCCGGATGAAGGGGACTGACCTGGAGTGAATATGATGAACCAGAAAATAGTGGATCCTTCCCCCTCACCCTAACCCTCTCCCCCCGTGGAAAACGTGTCCAGTAGGAAAATCAACTGCGGGGGAGAGGGGACAATCGCAAGAAAATCCACAGCTTCATTTCTGACCGCGCGAAGTCTAACTTATTTGCCTCGCCGGCGCTTTTTGAAGTTGCGCAAACTGTCCTTATATTAACCCGAAGCGCCAGCGAGGCAAACAAGTTACGTCTGCCCTTCCGCGTGAAGTGTTTAGTAAGAGGAGGTTCGCGCAACTTCAAGAGCCGACGGTAAAGCGTTGAACATAGCTTAATTTGACAGAGGACGTTTCCGTGCAGCAGTTCTTTGACTCCATTGGCGAAATGATTCGGGACAACTGGATCAAGTTCCTCACCGCCGGGGCGTTTACCGTTGTCGGATGGTGGCTGGCTCGCTGGCGAGCGGCTCAAAGCTGGAAGAAACGCGAGTTCTTCAATCGGCTGAACATTTCGCTCAATTCGATTCACGACGGAAAACTCCTGATTCGCACAGTGGCGGAAAAGAATGCGAAGACGTTCTGCTCAACAAAGTCGCCGTCGATCGACTGATCAAAGCCGCCCAGCTGACCACAGTGGATAATCCGCTGATACCAGTCGCGGACGAGGATCGCTGGTTCTTTCTGAATGCCATTTTGAATGATCTCTCTGAAACATTTGCGACCGGATTGTTCCGTCGAGAGGCCGGAAAACCCGTCGATGCCATCCACTACCTGATCTGCCTCACCAATGAATGTGACGGCGACATCCGGACTCGCAAAGTCCGCGCGATGGTAATCCGCAAGGAAACGCTCATCAACTTCCCCAAAGAGCCGCCCGCACTCGAACGACCACATCACGCGATCCGCCTGAAAACACTTCAGAAAATGCAAAAGGCCTACGCCACCGATCCAGGGCATTTCATTGAGGTGGAGATCGTGGTGTGACGTATATCCCTTCGCGCCCGAGCTCGAGGGAGAAGGTGGCCGCAGGCCGGATGAGCGACGATGGGGTGGCCGGGGCTGGACGAAGCTCAGCGAAGGAAGCCCCGGAAAACTCGATGTGCCACATAGAAATACGCCGGGGTTTCGCTGCGCTCCAACCCCGGCCACCCTGTCGCATCACCCATCCATATCCCTGGCAACTAGATCCCAAGCCACCAGAGCGTCTCGAATTGCGCGCACATCGTGGATCCGCAGGACATCAGTCCCAAGCTCTGCCAGGGCCACGGCCACGCCGATCGTTCCAGCGGAGTTTTCTTCGACCGGGCGGCCAGGAATCTTCGACAGGAACCGCTTCCGCGAGTGACCGATGAGCACCGGACGCTGCAGCGTCTGTTGAATTTGTGGCACGGCCTTCAGCAGTTCCAGATTGTGATCGGCGGTTTTGCCGAAACCAATCCCCGGATCAACGCACATGCGTTCCGGCGGAATTCCCGCCATCAAACAGCGGTCAACTTGCTGCTGAAGGAATTCTATGACTTCGGTGACTACATTTCCGTACTGTGGATTCTGCTGCATCGTCTGAGGCGTGCCCTGGATGTGCATCACGCAGATTCCCGCGTCGGCTTTGCGACAGACTTCCAGCATGTCGCGATCAAACGTGAGCCCGGAAATGTCATTGACAATTTCCGCGCCTGCATCCAGCGCCTGACGCGCGACGTTTGCTTTGGTTGTGTCAATCGAAATTGGAATGCGAAGTTGTCCGGCCAGTTGCCGAATCACGGGGATCGTTCGATTCAGCTCCTCGTCCAGCGAAACGGGCTCCGCGCCGGGACGAGTCGATTCGCCACCGATATCGATGATGTCCGCGCCGTCTTCCGCCATCTGCAGAGCGCGGGCCACGGCAGCATCGATCGCGTTGAACTTGCCTCCGTCCGAAAAACTATCCGGCGTCACGTTCAGAATCCCCATCAACGCAGGCAGCCGCGTTCGAGTAATCCCACGTCGGTTCAGAGTCCATGAGAACGGTTGATGACTGACGTTCACTGCCACGATTTCGACCTTATCCTGGCGAATTCCACTACTATTAAGTCCCAACAATGAAGCGGGCCGTTGCAATAAAGAGCGTAGCGTCCGCATTCGATGTTGTAGAAGGCCTGAGTGATGATCGCGATCAGCATCGTCTTTTGCCAAGCAGATTATGGTGTCAATTCAAAATTCATCGAGTCTGTACCAGCACTCGTCACAGCAGCTGTAAGACCGGATTTTTTTGCGACCATATACTTCTGCGGAACGAGATACTCGATGTCTGCCTGTGCGTCTTCACTACCGTCATTCGCAGGCTCGGCGATCTCAGAAAGGGCCATGCTCGGGTCTTCCTTGGCTGGAGCGGCAGGAGATGTGGTACCCGCAGGCTTGAAGGCCCCATCACCGGCAATCTTCATGATGGCCACATTGTAGTTGCCGACAATCGCCCCCTGAGTTCCATCGTCGTAACTATTCAAGTGATACACGCCGGTACTATCGGTGATTGCAGAAACTGGTCGCCCGCTTTCCGCAGGTTCAAACGTCACCGTTGCCCCTGCGACAGGCGCTGAATCCAGGGTTACTCTCCCAGAGACCAGAGCCACATCCGGGCGATCACTGCCGCCACAACCCAGCGACAAGACAGTCAATCCCGCGTACAATACCCCTGTTAGAGTCCTTCGGCACAACGCTGGAGTCTTCACGGCAATACCTTTCCAATCGATTTCAGTTGCGAATATGACCGGCAAGAAAAGACTTCCCTGAGATCCTCAGGGAAGCCGCTCGGATTTCAAAATACACACACAAAGTCATCTCAACTTAAGGGACTTCGACAACGAGGCCATCAGCCTTGCCACCCAGCCGGTTGTACGATTCGTGATCGATGTTCTCGGACAAAAATCGAACTCCACCGTCTCCAAAGAGGAACTGAGCACCGCCAACATGTCTGCTGCGGTAACCAAACTCATTGGTCCAGTTGTTAACCCAGTTGCAGCCAGAGGACGCGGATTCATTGCAGGTATTAAGATTGATTGGGTAGAGCGTTGACGCCATACCCTGCCCATTGTTGGATGCCAGCCAGCCCTGTCTCATATGATTGCTGCATTCCGGACGGACCTCGCCTACAAAGATCGTGTTGGACAAACCGTCAGTAATATCGCGCATGCTGTCGCACTGATTGTTGCGATAGAACGGCCCTGCAACGCCATTTGCCCCACCACCCGGCTTGTTATAGGAGAGGAAAGCATCGGCGCAGGGTGGCGTGCCTGCAGGGTTTCCACCTGTCGGACTACCAGCATTGGATGCACCCTTGCTGCCCGCGTAATTTTGTACGGTTGAAAGACCGTTGAAATTTGACCCCGCAGTGTCAGACGGGCAAATGTAAGCGGGAACGTTGACAGAGACCCTCATCAAACTTCCGTTGGGCATGACCGTGTTATTAATGTCGCCACCGGGAGGATTATTAAAGGGAATCTGGTTAAAAATCGTCGACTGCTCCAGGTAAGGCAGAATGTGGGTCAGCATCGATCCCTGTTGATATGTTGCTCCCGCATTGACCGCATTCCAGAAGCTGCCTGGCGGAAACCGACTGTGGACATCGTGGTAGTTGTGCAAGGCGAGGCCGATTTGTTTCAGGTTGTTCTTGCACTGCGTTCGACGAGCTGCCTCACGTGCCTGCTGAACAGCTGGCAGCAACAAAGCAATCAGGATCGCAATGATGGCGATAACGACCAGTAACTCGATCAGTGTAAAGCCAATACGTTTTCGAATTCGATTTTTCATAAAACACCTTAATTTGCAGATAAGGAAGCGGAAAAACGTACAATACTGCAGTAGATATTAACCTCGGATTGATTCCGGGGTCAACCTTCCAGTTGTATATTTGTGGCCTGAGATACCATCCGGGTTCTTGAGCAGAATTCGTTTCACATCTGCCTGCGAGTGGATGAAATCGGCCACAATTCAAGGGAAAAGACGGTACATTGCTCAAAAGTTCCCGTAGTGGCCCTGCTTTTGAAAACGGGTCCAGCAAATCCCGGTCAATTCACGTAGTCGTTGACGCCTGGACGTCCGTTTTGCCATGAATTCTGCTCCTTCCCCTGACGATATCTCGATGCTGATCGATTCCATACCCAAGTCTCTGAATTTCATCCGCATGATTGACCTGTTTGGCTGGACCGTCCGTTGGTGCGCAGTCTTGTGCGTGTGTTTTCTGAACGACAGTGGATTTGCCGCTGCGCAAAACATCTCTTCAGTGACTGAGACTGCCAGTGGGAACGCTGATGAAACAGGGGGCGTAACAGTTTCCCGGCTCCGACTGGGACTCGGTGGCCTGGGACGAGTGGGATGCTGGATGCCGATTCGAATCGAAGTCACTGGCTTGCCAGCGAGCGGCGACATCCGGTTCGTCGTGGTCGCCGCTGACGCCCGAGGCGATCAGTGTGAAGACACCGTCGCCTCTCTCGTCGCGGACAGCTCCGGCAATGCGACCGTGTCCTCGGTGTTCATGACGGGGCGACTTGACGGCAACATCACGGTCCGCATACTTGCCGCAGATGATCAGATCCTGTGGGAACACACCCTGAAGTGTCGTGCTTTGGAAGGGGTTGCAGATTTCTCGCTTCCGGAATCCCCTGTGGAAATTCCAGCGCTGCAGTCCGAACTCAAAACGCTCAGATGCGGCCCCGTAAGTTTTGCCACTGTCGGCATTCCGGAAGGGCTTGCGGCTCTGACGAATGGCCTTGCCGCAGACGAAGCCACCAGAGAAGCGTTAGTGATCATGTCTGTCGAATCCATCGCCGATCTGCCGGATTCTCGCCGCGGCCTGGACGGCGTTGACTTTCTGTATCTGGTCGATGGCTATGAATTGTCGGAATCGCAGCAGCATGCAGTTGAGGAATGGGTGACAACCGGAGGTCATTTTATCGTTAGCTGTGGCGCGGAGTTGCCAAAGCTGCTGCAGTCAACAACAGGACGCTGGCTGCAGCCAATCATGGAGATCGAGCCCACGCTGTTCTACAGTCAGGATCTTTCCGCCCTGCAGAATTTTGTTCCGGGCTCCAGCCAGCTTCAGACTTATCGCAACTCCGTTCCCGTCATGAAGCTGCGTTCTGATGAGGCATGGTCCGTTGTCAACTCGATCAATGGCCCGCTGATGCAGCGCGTCAGCTTTGGCGGTGGATTGATCACGGTGTTGGCCGTGGACCTGAATCGCAAACCCGTGAGCCAATGGCTGTCGCTGCCTCAGTTGTATGAATCGCTGATTTTTGCGAGGCAACTTGATAAGGCAGAAGGTCGAGTCACTCGAGGCGGACGAATTTCCAGTACGGGTGTTTCCGATTTGGCAACTCAGCTGGCGACCGTCTGGGACGCTGTGCCCGCCACGGATCGCTGGTCAACCTGGAGCGTCATGCTGCTGATGCTCGTGTTTCTGATTGTCATCGGCCCT